>Ga0210059_1006108_pt1 | contig 19338 bp, 8 predicted proteins | sample Ectturendosymbi2_FD_188042 | JGI IMG/M metagenome (GOLD analysis project Ga0210059, IMG submission 188042) | Ecteinascidia turbinata endosymbiont from Florida, USA - Sample 2 (SPAdes) (version 2) | ecosystem: Host-associated > Tunicates > Ascidians > Unclassified | place: Key West, Florida... | reverse complement strand
CACCTGACGGTTGGCACCCAGGGCCAGGCAAAGTGGGCCAAGGTGGCCTAAAAGTCCTCCACTTATGACGTCACTCACAGACATCCCCCACCCCCGACACAAAAAAATTTTTTTCGAGTCTAATCTACTAGACTGGCCGCATATTTTGAGGCTTTTGCCGAGTCGCTAGAGCGAACAGGAGCGGAGAAATTCCCGCGCAAAGCCACGTGCGAATCAGCTATTTTTTTTTGAACCGCTTGAATTAACCTGGTTCTCAAAGTGTTAACATTTTCATATCCACACTGTTTCGAGCATTTCGCGCCAAAACAGTTGGATTGAACGTGGCTCTGCACAAGCATAACTCTGGTGCTAAAAGTGGTAGAGAGCTGTTCAAACACTCATAAGACTCGGCAAGTCTTGTAGTTCGCAATGAAAACATTTCTTGGGTTGGGGGATGTGGATTTTTTGTGAGTGACGTCATAAGTGGAGGACTTATAGGCCACCTTGGCCCATTTCACCTGGCCCTGGGCCTAAACCATTTGATGGTAGTATTTTACTGAAGTTTTTATTGGAAACTAAGCTAAAATCCGAGTCTTTTGATACTTCAGGTGACCTCAAAAGTTATGATCTAAAGTAAACAAAATATTCATTAATCCCACAATTAGATCATAACTTTTAACCCAGAAATGCTAGAAAGTCAATCAATGGCTCAAAATACTGAGACTCGTGCCTAGTTTTCAATGAAACCTACAGTGAAATACTTTGATCTAACGGTTGGACCCTAGGCCAGGTAACATAAGCCAAAATGGCCAAAAAAGTACTTCATAAATGACATCACTCACAAAAACTCCCAACCAAAAAATTTTTCAATGCAGACTAGAAGACTTGCCGAATCTTTTGAGGTTTTGAACAGCTCTTTAGTGCAAGCAGCAAAGGAGCTATGGCGTTGGTAAGGCAACCGAAAACTGCTGGTTTTGAGCTGATTTCCAGGCACAAATGCATCATACAGCTCTCAAGGTGTTTAAAAAAACTCTGCCCATATATATGTGGTACGGACAAGCAATAATAGAGTGATCCTGTAAGAGTGACCTCTAATAATGCTTGTGAACCTCGTGAACACTTGAATATACTTGCTCATGGTGACCACAAGAGTGATCTCATTAGGTGAGCTCTGTTGTTGCCTGCTGCCTCGGTGTGAAGCTTCACGCACTTGCCGCTGAGACTTTACGATGGCAACACTGACATTGACTTGCACCAATACAGCATTCACTATGGTGGTACCCATGTGACCCTGATGCAAATATGGGTGCTCAGTAACTACTCGTGACACTCCCATGGAAGTGCTATAAAGAAAATATATTGTAATTAAGCCCAAAATCATGGCAATGTGCACAGCCTGCATTGTGTAGTGGTGTTTGTGTAGAGCAGAGGTGACGAACATGCGGCAAAAGAATTTTGTGTGGCCCGCGAAGCCTTCAGGCGAGACCAACAGTCTTGAACTTTCTTTGACCCGCTTCTAATCATTTTTGACAGGTTTCATAGTATGACTAAAAAGTTGTGCGGCCCGCTTACTCAGTGGTAACTGACAAAGTGGCCTGCGATAGCAAATAGGTTCGTCACCCCTGGTTTAGAGAGTGGTGTTATTACTACTCAATAGCAAAGGGCTTCAGAGGATAGTTTCCAGCTTTGTGCATATCGATGGCAATGGGTTAACTTATCAGCTATTGTGTAATGAACAAATTGATTTGTAAAAAGGACTTAACACTTTGAGAGCCGGGTTAATTCAAGCAGTTCGCAAAAAAACAGCTGATTCGCACGTGGCTTTGCGCGGGAATTTCTCCGCTCCTCTATGCTCTACAGACCTGGTAAAAGTATCAAAAAACGCGGCCAGTCTAGTAGATTAGACTCGAAAAAAAATATTTTGCGTCGGGGGTCGGGGTTGTCTGTGAGTGATGTCATAAGTGGAGGACTTTTAGGCCACCTTGGCCCACTTTGCCTGGCCCTGGGCGCCAACCGCTAGGTAGTAGTATTTCACTGAAGTGTTTACTGCAAACTAGGCTACAATCCAAGTCTTTTGATACTTTGGGCGACCTGCTAAGGTTTCGGGTTTGAAAGTTGTGATGTAAGTTAGTAAAAATATTTGACTAATAAGATAATTAGTTAATTAATTAATTTGTTTATTTTAGATCATAACTTTTGAACCAGAAATGTTAGAAAGTCGATCAAAGGTTCAAAAGACTCGGACTCGAGTCTAGTTTCCAATGAAAACTTCAGCGAAAAACTTTGGCCTAGCAGTTGGGCCTAGGCCGGGCAACATGAGCCAAAATGACCCTAAAACTACTTCACTTATGACGTCACTCACAAAAAATCCACACTCCCCAACCAAAAATTTTTTTTTTGAGTGTAATCTACTAGGCTAGCCAATCCGTTTGAGCCATTAAACAGCTCTCTAGCGCAATCGGCAGAGGAGCTAGGGCGTTAGTAAGGCAACTGAAACTGCTGGTTTTAGGCCGAAATCAAAGTACAAATATATCGTACCCCGGCTCTCAAAGTGTTAATGTGATAGAAAATTTAGGGTTACAGTGCTATGTGTTTTTCCTTCAGATATGAAGTTACTTAAAAATTTCATCTCCTGTATCATATTTGGTTATTGACACTTTGAGAGCCGGCATACGAATATATCGTAACTAGATTTTGGCCTAAAACCAGCAGTTTTTGGTTGCCTTACCAATGCCATAGCTTCTCTGCCGATTGCACTAGAGCAGGTGTTCCCAACCTTTTTAGGATCTCGTACCACTTGGGCACCTTGTATTGTCAATGCGTACTACTTCTTCCAGAACAACTAATTTTATCTTAGTTTATTCAGAAGAATAATATACATTAAAATAACAATACAAGACCACAACTAAATATTTTAATGAGATTTTGTTTTTGATTGCCTTCCATCAAATGGTCGATGGAAGGCGTAAATTTACTAACAGGGCATCGAAAGTCATAATGTTACAAAACAATAGGAATAGCAGGCTACAAGAAAATTTATTTATTTATAAACAAAGCCTGATACGTAATCCAGGTTTTCGTGAAAAAATGGAAGATACTCGCGTACTACCTGGGAGACCTTCGCGTACCACAGGTTGGGAAACCCTGCGCTAGAGAGCTGGTCAATGGCTCAAACGGATCGGCCAGTCTTCTAGTCTGCACTCGAAAAAAAATTTTTTGGTTGGGGGTTGTGGATTTTTTATGAGTGACATCATATGTGAAGTAGTTTTTGAGCCATTTGGCTCATTCATGTTACCTGGCTTAGGGCTCAACTGCTAGGCCACAAAGTATTTCACTGATTATATCATTGGAAATTAGGCTCAAGTCTGAGTCTTTTGAGCCTTTGATCAACTTCCTTGCGTTTCTGGTTCAAAATGTATGATTTGAAATAAACAAATAAATTAATTATTGAATTATTGGATAAATCAAATATTTTGTTTGTTTTAGATCAGGGTTTTTTAGGAAAATGTTAGTTACCTGGTACAGACCTGTAGTGGCCTGATTTCTCTGATTCTAGGAATCAGATGATAATTTTCTCTGATTCTAGGGACCCGAATCGGGTCGCTGCAACACCTTTAAAAAACCTGCTTTAGATCATAACTTTGGAACCCAAAACCCCAGCAGGTCATCTGAAGTATCAAAAGACTTGGGTTGTAGCTAAGTTTCCAACAAAGACTTCAGTGATGTACTACCATATAACGGGTTAGGCCCAGGGCCAGGTGAAGAGGGCCAAGGTGGCCTATCAGTCCTCCACTTATGACGTCACTCATAAAATCTGCAACCCCCAACCAAAAAAATTTTTTTCATTGCGAACTATAAGACTTGCCGAGTCTTTTGAGCCTTTGAACAGCTCTGTCCTGCTTGTGCAAAGCCACGTACGATCCAGTTGTTTTGGTGCAAAAGTTTTTGCTCGAAACATACCTGACACAAAAGAGTCAAGTTTGCCTCATAGTCTGAAAAATACTGTAGGTAATTAATTAATTTGTTGTTTTTAGGCCATAACTTTTAAAACAGAAATGTCAGAAAGCCAATCAAAGGCTAAAAAGACTTGGATTCTAGCCTAGTTTCTAATAAAATCTTGAGTCAAAAAATTAAATCTAGCGGTTGGTGCCCAGGGCCAGGTAACCTGAGCCAAAACAGCCAGAAACCTATCTCACTTATCACCAATGTTCCCACCAAGCTGCGTGGCCGTGCAGCTGCTAAATCCCTCTGCGCAGTTGCAACAATGCTTGCAAACAATGTGCAGTTGCAACAGAAGTTGTGTTTCAGCACACCCACTTCTTTCCGTGCAGCATTATTAAAAATTGGAGGGAACATTGCTTGTCACATCATCCACAAAAAAACTAGAAACCCAAAAGCTATAATTTTTTTTATTGCAAACTAGAAAACTTGCCAGATCTTTTGGGCATTTGAACACTCTCCAGCTCAATCGTCTGGTATCTTATAGATTTGCTAAGAGACGCTAGAAGCCAAGATTCATTTGGACTGCCAGCAGCAAAGGTGTTAAGCAAAAAATTGAATTCTGCTTTGTCTACTTACACATCCACATCAAGTTTTGTTGTAATATGTCTACATTTTCCCAATGTAACATATTTTTTGGACTTTAAGTTGCACTTAAAATCCGTAAAATCTATTAATTTTCTCAGAATACAATAGTGTGCCTAATGTATGGATCTGATTGTGCTTTCTCATCTAGAACCAATTTTATGTTGTAAAGCAGGAGTTCCCAAACTGGGGTACATGTACCCCTAGGGGTACATTTAACATGAGCTACTGAAGGAAAAAATATGTTTGTATATTATTCATTTCCAGTTATTTATGCATAAATCAATGAATACAATGAGTGTCTATATAATATTTTCCAGGGGGGACAACACTGGCCTTTACCTTACCCTTTTTAGGTTGCTATAGATGCAATGCAAATGGATGTTCACAAAACACTTCACCCTTTCTACACCACAAAGAAAATGCCCCTTGTTATAGCAACAGTTGCAAAAAATGGACTTCGTTGGCAGCCATAGCCAGGTATATTATGGTAATTTTCTTCATAGGTTATCTACAGGTTTTCAAATCAGGGTACTTTTTTCACAAAAGTATTGCCATTACAACTAACGAAACCACAAGTTACGACTTTATTTTACCTAGCAAGACTTGTTAGCGTCATTTAGAAACAAGAGAGTTGCAAACGTCTGAGATCTCGTCCAAAGTGATCAATCACTCCTTGAATAAAACCTTGCTTGTCATAATTTTTTTATTTTTTCATGTGGAATGCTCACAGTCATCACAAATAAACCGGACAAGTAGACTGGTATGTTGACATGACTATCGGACAACTCACTGAATTTAGGATATCATGTAGGCTTAAAAAAATTCAGCAGATGAATTATGAAAAGTCACCACAACAAATGTAGCTTTGCATTCAGTTCTCAGTCAGAAGTAAACTTTAACAATCAAGATGTATTCCCACAAACCTGCATAGTTGTATTCTAACAATTCATGCAGTTTCATACTATGTGAAAAGAAGCCCGCATAAGCATAGTTTGATTAAGCTATTCACTCAAGGCAAATTGTCCGCACCTGTTATTTTTTTGCTGAGACATTTCGGTCATTTGTTCCATTGTATTAAAACGCACCGTTACAGTGTTCACTAGCCTATTTGTTCAGGATATATAACCGAATGGACATAAATTTTTTTATTTTGATCTATGACTTAAAAACTAAACCCAGGTTCACACTCAAAGTCTCCCACTAACAATGGGTTTTTCAAACCTGTGGAACCATTGCTACAGATTCACCCATGCTTTTTTTCACACAGTGTAAAACTACATGCATTTCGGCTATCAGCGGTCACTGTCTCGCTGCATTACCTGCCACAGATTTCTGCATTAAACAGTCACATGTGGGCTAAACGCCTACAATTACTTACACTGAATCTTTGAAGACTTGTTGCCATGTTATTGTTACACAGTAGAGACCAATGATAGAATAATCTGTCGCAAGTTTTGCAATCTGGCTCTTGTGCAGTGTGAGTGTCACACTGGCAAAAAAACTGTCAATGCAAGAATTAAATAAATTCATCGGAATTAACATGCTGACTTCCTGTTTTTTAGAAACTTTTGATTCTTAGTCCACATTTCAAAGAGGGTAAATGCTCGTTTTGCCCTCCCTATGGGCGCCTGTGGTGAATATTGTTGAAAAATGATAATATGCTTGTTGGTCTTTTATTATTTTCCTCAGCCTTTATGTCATAAGAAATTTTAGGGGTACATGCTCATCTATCAAAATGCCGAAGGGGTACATGGCCAGAGTAAGTTTTGGAACCCCTGTTGTAAAGGCTGGTATTTATTTAATTGCTTGTTATGATTTTTTTGTAAAGAGACCATCATGTTACGTAATAAACCAACAACAATTGCAATGAGCATCTTATGTGGTTCCGAGAGTAGCTAGCACATACCACAGATCCTACTACTCCACAAGGCTCCTGACTACATTAGTGCACGCTGAATCTAACATGCGCGCAGTAATATTTTATTCTATTCCTGTCTAACGGACTAGGCATGTGTGACAGATTAAAGCCCCTTGTATGTACGGTAATCTGAGGGAGTTTAATCTGTCTATTAAACTCCCTCATATGTTTTCAGAGTTTTGCCTCATTTAATGCGCCTTATAATCAGGTGTGCCTCGTGAAGAAAGAGGTACATAAAATTCCAGTTGTTGGAAAGGCTTTTTACATGTATACTTTATCAATACAGAAGCATCCTTTGATGCAGTGGAACAAGCTGGGGAGCTGCTTTTTTGTCCTGGTGGCCTCTTGATTTTTTCCATTACTAAGTAAATATGATGTAGGGGATTGAAATTTCAACAATATTATTTGCTCTCAGTAATTTTTGGAGAGGGCTTTTGTATGGTGCATGCCTATTATGTCGAAATTGGTGGTGGCATTGTAGTACACATTATTGCATTTTTATCACTTATCAAATATCACCTTGCTTTATTGAAACCAATATTGTTTTTTTTGTGAGAATATCACACAATTTCACACCAATAACCAAATTAGTTTGTGTATACTGTTTTATCACATGCTGATTATATGCTTGCCCTCCACGACAGAAATTTGTCTGGCTTACTAGATCTGCAGTTTGGATGTGAAGCATGTTTTCTTTCTTATCCTTGGAAACGCATGGTCTATCTATTTTAAAGCCTTGAAGAAAGGCACTGCCAAATACAGTAATAATTACATTGGTTCTGTTGGTTTTAACTGATGAAGTGTTGGGCCACTGCCATCAACAGTACAACTTTTATCATTATAGTCTATGTCTCCCTTCTCAGATCATAATGGTTTGACTACATCGTTTGGCAGATGTGACAATTACCTTAGAACACATGGCAAGGCTTGACACCATAACGTTATAAGATCTTGTTCGTTTGTTTGCCAAGAAATGACAGCTTTTGCTTGCATTGTTTGTGTGTAAATTGAATGAGATAATACGTCTGGAATCGATATTGATCAATACACTGTGTAATGTTTTGGATGTTTCTTGTACTGTGAAACCAAGAGGCCATTTGCATTGCCTTGAACGAGACTGCTGATAAAATATTGGAACACAAACCTGAAGATAAAGTTTTGTTGAAGGAGTTAGCGGGTTCAGCCTGAGTTAAGAGATTTCGAAGCCATAGGTCGGCCATAACAGCAATGTGGAGAGATCGATCAGTTCAGTGTGACGGTGTTTTATTATATGCAGTGCTTGTCTTCGAAAACAAGCGTAACTAAATAGGACCACTGCTGATACGGCTGAGAGAGTAAGCGCAGTGTCTTCGAATAAACCTAGTTAGTTGCTCTTAAATTGCTCACCTAGCTAGCGGTTCCATATCTTTCTGAAAAAACTCAATTTATGGTTAGATATCGACATCCGCCAAATAGCTTGATGTGCACAGCATTGTAGCTTCTGGAAGCATGTGTGTCAAAGTTGGGGAAAAACCTGGCTGTTGGGCAGTTCAGGTTGCGTATCGGATGCGGTTCGCTTGTTTCTTTTCTATCTAAGCAGTTTCCCTCAGTCATCTTTGCGAATATCATCATAGCTTCAACTTCGAATTTTCACTTTGGCATTTACTTCTAGAACGGCCAGTGACTGCAGCGGAATCGCCTAAGATGACTGACACCAACCGGAGGTGTGTGATGCTCTTTAAGTAAATATTTGGTTTTCTTTTCTTGCGTCTCAAATCTTGTGTATCTGCTTGCGAACGAAATTATTTTCGTTGTGATGAGTTTCTGCTGACGCAGTGTCCTATACTCCGAACAAGGGGGTGCAAGGGGGCACAATTACGCGGGCTCCGAATCAATGCGGGGAATGGGCGCCGAAAAGTCCCAACAATGTCATAAGTACTTTCTTCACCTACAGTGCATTTGCTTCCGAATCACTTCAGTTTCAAATATGGGGTCGCCAAACTTGCTTCTTGCTCCGAGCGCCTACGATCATAGTTTATCTTCACAAAACGTGACGTACAACAAGTCTTGGCCCAATTCATGCAGTTGCCTGTAGATATGGTGATCATAACTTTTTCAAAAACGTTTTGGAATGTTTTTTTCAAAAGCAATGCTATAGCGATTTTCTTCTAAAAGACAAAGCGAAGAGCAAGAAAAGGTTGACAGAAACACATTTTTATGACTTATTTCCATCGTTCCATCCCGCACACCCTCCTTTTCGCCGTGCAGCCGGTTCGTGGACAAGCGCAAGTAAACAACATGAGCACGACCCACAACACCTGGACTGTGCATCATCTATCAATTGTGTTTTAGCCATTTTGGCGCAATGGTCACCCACAGTCCCACACATAAAGGTTATTTTGAATACAGTTGTACACGTGCAGTTCAAGTCTGATTTAGCCTATGTAGCACTTGACAAACTTCTTTGATACACGCGCAAAAGCAATTTTGGCTTATTCTAATTTCCATGTAACTTTCCGCAAGTTTGGTGTATTTCCAAACATCTTCAAAAACGGCAATGGGGGCACCAGGCTTTATGAACCATTTTGTGTTGTAATTTCGTTTCAAATGTGTGCTGAATTTGTATTTATCCACCCAAAACAAACTGAACGATTTCATTTGGGTAGTTCCGCTTAGTTGCCGTCTTGTTATTAGTGCGGCTGGTGGAGAGGGATATGCCAATGGAAACATGGATTCGTCCAGTGCTGCCGCCACCCCAAGGTCCACCACCACCGTGATCAACAACAACAACCAAAAAGACTCGGTTAGTCTTGCTTTATGTTAGGAAACTTCAACTTCATTCTCACATACTCAAGTAGAAAATGCATCGATGTAATTACTTGAAGTTTTAACTCGAGCGTATTGGAGGTGGAATTGGGTAGGTGTGTTTTTACGGAACATGTGACGTGTGTGAGCGCCGAGAAGACGCACTAAGACTAAAGATAATACCTTCTCCCGTGTACATTTCCTTGCCACGAATAGTTGCTTATAACAGTTTCCGTTTTGAAGATTATGTCGCGGATTTCACTAGGTTTTTGAAGCATCAGCTCAGCGTTGTGTTTTTGTGTTGAAATCAGTCGACCGTTCCAAAAGCGATTCGTGTGTTGAAAACTTTTCGATTTTTGTGTTGCAAACTTTTCGACCGATCCAAAAGCGATTCGTGCTACAAATATTGTCTTCTGTTGTGTTAAAGAGAGCTAAACTCATTAAACCCACGCTTTCACGATGTAGCACTAACGAAACCTGCAATATTTCTGCCAGTCCTCTGGACGAAGGGACGTCGACACCCTGGCACTTCGTCAGAGCAACACATCTCGTTCAGGACCTCATTCTTGTGAGTTTTTTTTTTATTATTAGTTGAAATTTTCCGTGAAGATGTAGCGTTGAGTTTTCATGACGTGATCTGAATCGGTCCTGTTGTTCTAATCTTTTGCTCACCACATCCAGAAGAGTGTTCCAGACATATCGTAATAAACTTAAAGAGTAATTTAAAACTAATGAAATTCCTGCGTTGCTGATGGCGTTCAAGACAGTGCAGATGATAACTCGCGAAACTCGTTCGAGATTATTTTTTAAGATGTGGGGGTTGATTGTCCTGAATTTCGTCGATTTTACTACGTCACACCAACTCATGTGCATCAAAAGAAACTGATTGTGAAATGACTTTTCCGTGCGTAGTCAAATATTTCTCTCCCTTATTTATTTTCGTATGGTTTATCGCTAGTCAATTGTTCGATTTGCTGAATGTTCGGAAAAGTTGTTAACGTTAAACGTGCAAATATGGGAAATTATAACCTATAAGCGTATGAAATTTAACAGACTGGTGCGTAGTAAAACAAGATTTATTCATAAAAATTAGAATGAGGATTGCGAAGATCAATCCCGTCGCCATGGGGGCATTTGTGGGCTTAGATCAAGTTTGATTTGTTTGTGAAGTAATAACCGTATTTGAGGCATGAGACTGCCCAGAGTTTCGTTTGTGAAATTAGCCAATATGCCTAGTTGTATTCGTGCAGAAGTCTGACTTGCTCTTGATCAACGTATTTCGTGTAGTGATTGTTGTGGAAAAAATGTATTATGGCTAACCCAGATGTTTTTTTCTCGTATTTTGTACTGCATACAAGCATTACCTTAGGGATAACGACCAAAGTTACACATTTGTGCAGCCTGCTGTTCAAACAGCAAGATAGAGTTAATAGTGTAGTTAGAAGAGCTTATTTAGCAATCACTGCCAAGCTTTTTCCGACACAGTAGTGCAGTTAGTAGTGGATCATGGATGTTAGGCATGTTGCGACCACGTAGGCCTTAGTCCGTACTTGTATTTATGTAGCCTATTTGAGCCATGTAAACAAGTTCACAAGTCTTGGGGTTTGCAGACCTTGCTCTAAACTTATGTCATTTACAAATCTGCGCCGCAGTTAGTGCTGTTTTATAGAATTCTTTTGTAATTGCACCCTGTAAAGGCTTGTTTGAATGTTTGAGCATACTCGTAACACATAAAATGCCATCTCTGTTGAATTGAATGCAAAAATAAACGCATGACACCTAAAACAAAATTTTGAATTATTAGTCCACATTCTGTTAAATTTTGATCATCTAAAAGTTGGTCAAACTAATAGATGGCATAAACAACACCATCTTTTCGTTTCACAATAATTGTGTTGCCTAGTACCGAGTACGCCTGGTAAGAAATTGCACAGGCTTGCTTTGAGAAAAACCATGTAAAGATCTGATTTGTTTTGAGCTTTTTTCAGTCAGAGATTTTCAAGTTTAATATCCTTTAAAAAAATGAACTTACCAATTCAGCGCAATCTCTTGGAGCTGCAGGCATCCTGTCCTATGGCAGTATAGTAAGTAAAAGATACACGCAAGACACCAACATACCAAGAAAGTAACTGGTCTCCACAGAGACTACGGGTTTGAACCAATCTGCGAACTTTTGCCAAGAAAGCTACAATTTGTTTTAAATACGCTTAAGAGGTTCTTGGGGAAAAAGTAATTTTGCTGAAGTCAGCCACGAAAAGGAAAATGTGTTATAAAACGATTGCATTCTTTAGGGCAGGGTCTCCAAACATTTTGGTCGGAGGGACACAAACTATTACACAACAGTTCGAGGGCCGGACATATTACATAATTAGACCAAATCAATAAAGTCTTCGTAAATATATTATTTTTCATTATTGACAAAAGGCCTTCGCGGGCCGTAGTTTGGAGACCCCTGTTTTAGGGACTTCACCGGTTTTGCAGTTCAACTGCGCGTCCTTGATTTAAGTTGGCCTTGTTGTGCCGGTGCTACTTTGGTCAATACCGTTACGACAGTATTTCCTTTCGTATGGTATCATGCAGGATATCAAAATTTGCGCAAATGGGTGCAGGGTTCCTACGGAGTCTGGAAAAGTATAGAAAAACTTTGGTCATTTTCCAGCCTGGAAAAGTCTGAAAACAATTTTTTGTCTGGTAGTACGGAAAAAGAAGATAATTTTCCAGACATGTACTTTCATAATATTTATTCAAGATTGATAATTTTGCTTTCAACTAGTTAACTAGTATAGTGCCTGTATATGAACAGTGTATGTAATTTGGAAAAGTTTAAATCTGGAAAGAGTCTGGGAAAAGTCTGAAATTTTTTATTTAAAATTGCGTAGGAACCCTGTATGTGTGACAGAAATGCTGACGTTACCTCTCAAGATAATGTTCCAAAGTTGTTTCCAACAAAGAAAGCTCTGAGCAAATTGGAAAAGCACCCAAACGAAGCCAATTTATCCAAGCGCTAATGCCTTTAAAAAGCGTAATACACGAACCGCATCGTTTTTTGGTATATTTCAGTGAACATAGTCCTAGATATAGGGCCGTAATCAGCTGATATTTTCGGGGGTGCAAAATGATTGCAGCTTTACCTAACAAGTAAAAACGATTTGCCTTTTTCAAAATGTTTTTTAAAAGTTAGGGGGGGAGCCATTACCCGGTTGCCGCCCCCCTCCCCCCCCGGTAGCGGACTTGCGTAGACAAACTCCATATTTACAGCGGTCGGACTGAATTTTTTGCATGTCGCATACTCTTGGATTTTGGAGGAACGCTAATGGAAAAGGCAAAACGTTGCATTAAGTTTATGCCCATACGGTTTGATATATGTTGCACTTTTTTGTATCTTTTGCTGAACTTGAAAGCAGTCAAAAATCGACCCCTTTCAAACTTCTCAAGAGTAGGCGCCGCCGGTCTTAAAACCAGCTTTACTGGTTAAGAAAATCATGGTTTTGTTAGTCTTCCTTGAGATGCCTGAGCTTGTCTAAGACATTTCATAAAAGCAGAGTTTTTGCTACATAGCTTCAATCGCGTATCTAGCATCCGTACCAGGATTGCTAACTGCCAGATCGGTACGTGACGGTAAGCAACTCAAATCCAGGGTGAAGCCACGACTTCAACCCTAGATTCTTCAGCAGTGACTTGTGAAGCAATTAGTTCTGTAGTAAAAGGCACTGACAGCACTGCGTCGCCAGGCAATCAAGACCAAGACGCTGGACACAGCGGAGAAGACACACCCCCTGCTACGCCGACCATCGCAGTTGCGCAAAGCGCTCGTCTTCCAGCGCACGAGCCACAGCGGACCGAGCAAAGTGTTGCTGGAGTCCAAGCCGTGAACGATCCAGCACCCGGTGTCTTGGTTGTAACTGGTCCTGCTGATGCCGCCAATTCTCTTGCTGGTAAGCTCCCTCCATTTTTGCCAAGGGTGGTCTTGCTGATGTTAAAAGTTAATGGCATTTGTTGGCATTCGTCGAAGGTGTGACAAACCATTTGTTGATGGCGTACCTCGCCCATCGAAAGTTGTGATCATCTGGTTTCATCCACCGCAATGGTCAAATCTGCCTCGTCTTTACAGTTCACATGTCGTGTTCTCCAAAATGCTTTGGGAAATCACACATCGCTATGTGTTTCAAATACACATCTGTCTTTTAAGAATATAGCCAAGTGGCCCGGTGGTGTAGAACTTAGACTCTCATTCCCGGACCGGTCACATCGAAGACTTCAAAAACGGTACTTGCGGCCTGCAGGCCCGTAGCCATGGGAGACATTAGACCAGTGCTCCGGAAATTTTGTTGTGCCCAGAAAAATTATTTACAGTTTGTTATAAACATAATAAAATCAAAAATCATTTCCTCCCTGAAAATGCTTTTACCCCCCAAACCTGGCGGCCTGTCCAACCCCGTCTCGGCATTAACTAATGGGTGCAAGAGAAAGCATAGAGCGCGGTGCTGCCAGTGGCATTGGCCTGCCACCAGTGCAACATTCATTGCGACAGTACCCGTGTGGATTATGGCGCTCAGTGAGATGAGTTAAAAGGGCCACAAAACGAGTATAATAAAATCTTCTTTGGATTTCCAATTCCAACTGTAAGGTAATGAGGTTTCTTTTACTTTTTTGACGTGTTTCGCACAATCCTTTAATGTAATACGATCTTGATTAACGAAAGTAATTGGTTTTGAAAAGTCACAAAAAATGAACTTTTCTGCGCTTTTGATAAGCTCGACTCAGTCCGCTCAACGACAGCGTGCACCACCAGGGCCAAAACATGTTTCAACGAAACATTCTTTCTCGCAGACTTTGCGCCATCGACAAACGATGACTCCGAAACGCTTTACCTCGTGGCATCTTCGAGGAGCGCCGCTCACGTTGGTGAAGGTATCGACTCGACTAACCCTTGAGATACGTTTGCGATGTGCCACTCTAATGTACAACGAAACAATTTGTTGTGTCGCTTGACCTCATACAGCGGTTTAATTATATGGCACGCGTTCAGATCAGGAAATTTTGCTTTGTATAAGAACCATTTTTTCAAAGTAGATCAAACACGTTACTATATGTACGCCAAGTCTGCGTGGATTATTTTTCATGACAAAGCCTTTCTTAGATGCAGAACCTCATGCGGAAGTCCTCCATAATCCAGACACCACCGAACGTAGTTCCAGCCTGCCGCAAAACCTTGAACTGGCCAACCGTAAGTTTGTTTCAATTCTTTACCAGTAACTCTCGTTAAAGTTGTTTTCTTTGCTTTTTAATATCGTGTTCGGCAGTGTCAGTTGAAGTTTGCCAAGACCTTGATGGCGCTACATTGTAGTTTAACCCTGCTGCGTACTGCAATACATCAGTCACCTCGTGCTTCCTTCAGAATGCGCATTTATGCATAGAAAAATTTTGACCAGCGTTTGTAGAGCCTCATCTGGCGGTCATAATCTGTGTGCTGTGACCCAAAAAATACAGAACCCATGTAACATTTATTAAATCTTATCAACGTCCACAAAGTTTCAAGCAACTCGTTGGACTCAAGTCTTTGTACGCCGCGGCGCCCTCAAAGTTTCGGTTGTCTTGGTCGCTTTGCAATAAAAGTCATGTTCTGTCTGAAATATGTTCACAAATGGGAACCGTGGCGTTGGAGGCAAGCTTGCACACGTGCAAAATTGTCAATCACTCGAACCATGGGCGTCGGCAAGGGGACCTTGCCCCCCCCCTGGATTTTGAAATTTTTTGCAAAAAAGGTTGTTTTCTTGGTTTTGAGTGGGAAAAAAACAAATTTCACCACTTTTGGCCCCCCCCTGGAAAAATTTTGGAAAAATCCTCCAGTGCCCCCCTTCAGGAAAAAATCCTTCCGACGCCCATGACTCGAACACACGCCTCTTTGTCATTGCTGCCTTTAGTTCACCAGTTGTTTGAGGGTTGTTCTGGTACACATTATCCTTGAGGAACCCCACCGATAGAAATCTGGGGGATTCAAGTCTGGTGAGTGGGTTGCCCCGTCAATGTCACACTTCCTGCTGACTGGCCTCTCCCGAAATCGCTTCCATTTGCTCTGTGGGGCTTGACATCGTCTTGTTGGAACCATTCTTCATTTCGACTTGTCCCTCTGCGTCGTTACAGTGACACAGAAAATGTTCTTAGTATTACGACACAGCGTTCCGTATGCGCAGTTTGAGATTTCTCATTTCCGTCTTCAAACCAATATGAACCGATGATGCCATTTTTACAAACTGCTACCCAAGCTGTGCATTTTGTTGAGGGTAACGGCCGCTGTATCACAACTTCCGGTATGACTGTACCCCCCCCCAAATAATCATATTTTCTATTTACATGTCCTGGCAGCAGAAAGTGCGCTTGGTTAGAGGACCAAACATGATCCAAGAAGTTTGGTTTCGATTGCGTCACAAAACCATTCCCACATGGTCCACGCAAAATGTTTTTTCCTTGGTTGACCATGACATGTTGGGGAAGATTATTTTTCCAACGTTTTATGCATAAAGTTGATCAGTATATTCTGAAAGAGACTAGGAGAATAATTAAAATTTGCATTTTTATTAATAAATTCGTGAGTTCTATTTTTTTTGGTCACACTTTAGAACTGACAATACTGCCTTTTTGTCAAACTGTCGTAGGATAATTCACGGGGATAAGGGGACTCAACCCCTCTGAATTTCCAGTTACTTTTTGATCAATAATTTCCGACGCAGAAATGTTCATCTAGATTACTTTTTGCGGAGTCTTTAATTCATTTCGTGCACAAGGGAAAGGGACGAAAATATTAATACAAAGCTTATTTTAATGAGTTTGGGCAGTGTGTATGTGTTCCATAAGATTCGGTTCCTTAGTAGTGGGGAAAAAGTTAAATAAGCAGCAAGATTGTGCAATAAGCATGATTTTTTCCTACAGGCTTTCGATACCAATAACAGCAAACATACCCGCAAAAAGTAACTTCTGTTTCGGGTAGACTAAAAATGAATTAAGCTGATTTAGCTGCAGTCCAGACTAAAATGGATGCTGATTAGCATCAGACAAGCTAGTAGCAGTTTTTGAACAAAAAGTGGAGTTCAGCACGGGATCAGTTGCTTTATTTATCGACCTATGTTCTGCTGTCTGTTCTAATTAATTTTTTTCAACCTGTGTCTGAAATTGCGCTACCGCAATACAGTCGCGTTCAGGAATAGAATCACTGATGCATTGCAAACTTCACATCTGCCGTCGTGATCTGGAATTACATCGTTTGGTTGTTTGCGACGCCTTTTTTTGTTATAGAACATGTTTCGTCGCAGAGCGCCAGCAATTAATGCTTGAAGTTTTGAACGTGAAATTTCCTGCGTGAGGACGCCCAGAACCGAGACTTGCGCTTGATCAACGTATTATATGCAGTAATTGTTTCAAGCAAAGTTTATTATGGGTTACCCATCTGGATAGACTTCTCGTATTTTGTATTGCATGGAATTAAGGTATTTTTAATACGGTTTTTTAGGGAAAATGTTAGGGACCCGATGATAATTTTCTCTGATTCTAGGGACCCGGTTTTCAATTCTGGGGACCCGTTGGTTCCTTAAAACACCTTTAAAAAAGCTGATATAATGCTTATAGCCAAAGTCACAGTTTTGTTCGTCGGACAACACGGCAGAGTTTTCAGAGCAGAGCACTTACTGGAGTTCTGGTGTGTTTTTCGCTGAGACATTTCGGTCATTTGTCTCGTAATAGTGTTAAAACTCGCCGTAACAATGTTGACTAGTCTGTATTTTCGGACATTATGATCGAATTGACTTAATTTTTTTCGATCATTTCAAAAAAATTTCGGTCTGTGACCAAAAAAGAAAACCCAGGTGGAGTTTGTTCATAAATCACTGCTAAACTTGTCCCGACAGACTAGTGCAGTCAGTGGATTACAGATCTTAACCGTGCTGCGTCCATGTTGACCTTGGTACAGAAACAACTGTTTGCTTGCTGCTGGAGATCTTCCACTCCGCCAATGAAACCCATTCCTAGGATAATATTTTTGTTCAGTGTTTTACCATCTGTTTTAAATACCAGAGCAGTGGTATAGGAGGCGGGAGTTCAGGGGGTGCAAACGCACCCCCAAAAGTTTTGATTTGTTGAAAATCTGGGCAAAATCTATTAAAATGTTCGCATAATAACTGAAGTTCTTGGCAAACTACCTGAAAATATGGATAAAAATAGCTCCCAACGTTGTTTGATTTTGAAAAAATGAAGCCCAACGTGGGGAGAATCACTTGAAAAACTTTTGTTTTGGGGGTCATCCCACAAATGATGAAATACTCGCACAAAGAGTTGCCCGAAATCTTTTCGGGCAAGTTTGGGGAAATTCGGGCAGAAATCTTCGCACCCCCAATATTTGCCTGCTGCACCTATGTACCAGAGAATGAAACACCAACAATGGGAACATAATAGCGATCTTTCCAGGGAGTTTGGATTTCAGTTATTGCATCTGTGTTATTTAAGATGTTATAAATGATATCGATGATGACTGCAGTTGCAATCGCCAATACTGCAAAAAATAACTTCCATCTGAATAAACAGGCCATAGCTCAGTTCTAGAGTGTGCCTGGATCAATAGAATTTTTTGTGACATGAGAATAACCGACCAGTGGGAACAAACAGAAAATTTGATGCAAATGTCGATTTCTGGATTTATGAGCAAAAAATCCCTTTGTTTTACTCATCAATTTTGTCAGCATTTGTACAGAAAATGCTCCACCAGACCTGCGTCACAATGCACCAAATCGCCACTGTTTTTCAAAATATTTCTAGAGAATAACCCCCCAGACCCTCCTTGAGAGTCTTGGACCTTGACGACCCTGAGCCCTCGCCGTACAAGTCCTAGGTTCGCTTATGAACGGTTTCAGATTTTCCACCGGTCCACTGAAACTTCGAAGTTATTTGCTAAAACTTAACGGCGCCAGTAATGATTTCCCTTTTCGTGAAACTCGCAAAACGCACTTGACTTGGAAAGCAAACGGTAAAAATAAGAGTTTTGTACAGGCTATGCTCTGATATGACACAGGTGAGCAGAGCTGTAGCGGCAACCGTGGATGTGGTCATGCCGCTGTCATTTTTTGTTTCTTCAGTTAATTGTTTGGTGCCGGAATCAAAATATATGAACGTCTTTGCTTCAATGTTACCGCATATTACTTATACTTACGGAAAAAGGAATTTTTGCCGCCAACCGATTTTTTTCGCTAGAACCGCTATATTTTAAAATAACCCATTTGTCACTAACGGCGTTTGGTTTCAGAACGATCAACTGAAGCAGTTGAGTCGGATAGGATAGCAGAGAACAGACGGAGGTGAGTTCCTGTTTCAGATACGATGCTGGTTGCGTGGAGCTTCATTTAAAGGCTTGAAGCATTTTATCTGCTTGCGAACGACTTCGATTTTTCGTTTGAGCAATAGTGGTGTTATGAATTGTTGCTGAAGCAATGTCGACTTGCTTAGTTGAGTTGTCGTACTCATGTTTGAAGCCTTGCTGAGTGCTGGTCATTCCGAGCAATCAGTTATCTTGATTTTGTGGTACGTGGTTTTTTTTCTGAAAAAAAATCTTTAAAAATTAATTGTTACCCAACAGAAACGAGGAGCGCAGCTTTGTTACCGGGCAGGAAGAGGTTTTGGATGATCACTGCGCCGGCGGAGGGGTGAGTTGATTGAAGAGCCTGCGCAAATTAATATGTGTCAGCTTTTTTTCGTAAAAAATTGGCATTTTGTTCTTTGCTATATTTGAAATTCAACGCAAGTGATAGAAAGTGTCAGACGAGAGTGTTTTTTCCTGCTCTCCTCGAACTCCACCATTTTGGTGTGTTTGCGGATACGCTGAACAGACTGTCGCTTGTTTCAGATTAAAATTACCTTTGTTTCCAACTTTCGGTACATAGGCGTAGCCAGGGGGGGGCAAAGGGACCATGGTCCCCGAAATTTTTAGGATATCTAGTAATTTTGTGCTTGAAGAGGCGGTATCTCATTAAAAAATACTGTTGCTATCCTAGCATCAAGAATTTTTACCCCCCCCCCCAAAAAAAAAA
>Ga0210059_1006107_pt1 | contig 19339 bp, 9 predicted proteins | sample Ectturendosymbi2_FD_188042 | JGI IMG/M metagenome (GOLD analysis project Ga0210059, IMG submission 188042) | Ecteinascidia turbinata endosymbiont from Florida, USA - Sample 2 (SPAdes) (version 2) | ecosystem: Host-associated > Tunicates > Ascidians > Unclassified | place: Key West, Florida... | reverse complement strand
GACTGAGGATGCGTAATTTTACGTGAAATCGATTTCCTATTAAAAATTTGCTGATCGATTCCTTGCTTACACCCATCGTGGAAAGTACATACTTGGAATACAAGCGTGTATCAAAACACTTGCAATCACTAACCCAAAGCAAAAGAGGGAGTAACGCTTTTCGCAGCTATTTCTAACGCACCAATTTGCTGTGTCCCACCTAATGGTGATGGGACCATTGCACAATTCCTCTCCGATAACGCCGACGTGCTACAAACACTATATAACTTGCCCATGTCTGCTGCATCAGCCTTAGGCTTAAATTGGTGCTCGTTAAACTTTCGTTATGTTTGCCCAAAACGCCTTTTCAGTGGCAAGTAAAGGCCAGTGCCGGATTAACAATAATAGCAAATGTAGCAATTGCTACGGGCCCCGCGCTTTTGGGGGGCCCGCGGTCTTCTGCAATAAATCTTTTTTATTACATTATATATAACATATTTTTCAGTCTAAGAAGTCAGTATTTTGCTAAATTTGCCAAAAGTAGTAAGCGCAGGTTTTTAATTGAACGCTGTTTGTATCCAGAAATTCTTGTTTGATTCTTTTTGTACAGTTACGTAGCAAACGGCATAGGATTGCGGTCATCGGTCAGCACGATACACTCACCCTGTCATGTCACAGTGCGAACTGGAGAGAGTAAAGATAGTAGCACGGATCCCTTGTCTGCACCAGTGTTGCCAACTGGTATATATATATACACCAAATTTCAAAATTTTGGTGTATTTTTAAACTGCTTGGTATATAAATTTTTGATTTGGTATATATGAAAAATTTGGTATATATTTGGTATATTTTTGTCAGAGGGCGTATTTGAGACTTTACACCAAATTATTTATTCTGTTGCAAAGCATGAATAGAGAAATCATAGAGGTGTTAAAGCTATAAGTGAAAAGTTTAATGATTTTGCTAAACATGGGAGTAAGCGCGCACTTTGGGTAAGCGAAAAGCGAGACTGGAAGAGAGCTGAGAAGTTCTGAAAAAACTGAACTTAACTCTAGGTATGTGTTTTTAGTCAGCCAATGCGTCTATCCAATGTTGGGAAAGCTGTGTATGAGTGTGGCAGAAGATTTATAGTCTATAGAAGAGCAACTACGTTAATAGAGTTTGCATGACTTGCAAAGCAAGCTTCTAATGGTGCTTGTAGGCCTATCCCTTCTGCAAACTGTGCCAAAAGAAAATCGCAAACCGCAAGGAGCTATTTACACAGTATAAGAATCATTGGGCCACAAAAGAAATGAAAATGCAATTGCAGGTGTTGGAAAGTTGAATTTTCCAGGGGCTAATAAATCTGCCTCTGCTGAAGTTAGAAAAGTAGAAATTGAGCTTGCAGCTTCTCTATGATGACATTGCTCAACAGCAAGTTGTGAAATCGTAAAAAAGCATAGGAAAATAGCATTAAGCTTTTAAGTTTTCTGCTACAGATGAATCTGGTATATATTTGGTATATTTTCAGACTAAATTTTGTATATTCATTGTAAGAAGTGTTGGCAACACTGGCCTACACACGCTATGTTTTAGCAGGTGTTAAGGTGTTTTTTAAACTCAGGGCCCCGCGTTCTTGAAATGCTACAGGTCCCGCGCTGCTTTAATCCGGCACTGGTAAAGTCCATGCTTATTTTTGATGACCCAATTTCAAACTTATTCTGTATTCAGCTACCTGTTATATGACAATGTCATGAACTGTATGAGAAAAACAGTGGTTAGTTAACGTCAAAAAATCAATGTTCCATAATAGTTTTCAAAGTAGCCTACGTTTTAGCCCACGCAATTAACCACAATATAGAAAGTGTTGCGCGGCCCAACAAAAAATGCTAAACGGCCCACAATTGGGCTGAGACCCAGAGTTGGCCGACAAATACCTGAAATGAACATCGGAGATTTTTGTTTTTGTGCAGTTTTAAAACTAAATGGGTGAATATGGCGGTGATATACGTTTTACACCTTGAAGCTCAAACTTTGGCTAAGAAGCAATCCAATTTAAAAGTCTTTTATATTACGCAATTAGGCCATAGATACTGTTTAGCAGCAATAGTATCAATTTTAGAGATTTGCAATTTTAGAGATGGTGATCAAACACGTGCTGTGGCGGTTCAATCACAATTATGTGGAGCCTTAACGTTTTCATCAATGATTTCACATTACCTTGCCTGCGAGTAAAAAAGTTTTGTCAAGTAATCTGAGTCCGACCTGCACATAGTCTAAAGGTGTTATAACTTTCACCTGATGTTAATTGCCACTTGTCTATCCTACACAAAATTTTAAATCATTCAGCTGCCACGGGAAGAGCCAGCAGCAAAATCTAACGAAGTAGTAAGATGCTTTTGTACGTGCTATGGGCATTGACACTGCAATTACTTACAAAGAGCTTGCAATCTGTTTTCTCGATAAAGCACATGCGACTTAAATGAAACTAGATTAAATTTTTTCCCAATCGATTGGTATTTGTTTGTTCCAGTAACATGTTGAGGAACTCTGCACCCTTTATGTTATCAACTGCATACGTCAACCAGTCACTCAAGAATTGGACAAGATCCATATTTTGTATGCACGCAAATTTTGTATATCTACTTCAGGAGTCGGTCATAGGCGTAGCCAGGAGGGGGCCAAAGGGGCCATGGCCCCCCCAAATGTTTAGAAAATATAGTAATTTTGTGCTTTGAGAGGCGTTTTTCCAAACAAAATAGTGTTATTCGCCTAAAATCAAACATATTGGTCCCCCCAAAATTGTTTCCCCTCTCCCACATTTTTGGGCTGGCTACGACACTGGAGTGGTGTCTTAGAGCAAGCTTGCTACTCGGCTTTGATTGAACGTGTGTTGGTGTATATCAGAAGCGTGTAAATATGAAAACCACAATCTTAATGGCGGTTACGATGAATTCTTACTCAAATGCAATATTCGCTGCTAAAAGCATACTGCTGATCTTACATTTATAGCATCGAGATTTTCACAAGCGTTTTAAGCTTAGAACTTTACTAAAAAAATTTTAAAACTTGTCAGTTAAATAAAAACAGATTTGTATTTGGCGGCTTAAATATGAACATAATTTTTCAGGGAAAAAGCGTCAGAAAGATGCACGTTTTATGGATAATGCTTATAAAAACAAGGGGCATAAAAATTTCAATGTTAAGACATGGATGTTGTTTTCCCCCTATCAAAATTTCTGGCTACGCGCCTGATATGAATAACAGCAGTAGGTGCTCTGCCTACTCGATTACCTCTGTGTACTAATTAATAAAACACTTAAGTGAAATGATTTCTTTTGTCAAAACTTTCACGTGAGTCAGTTACTCATCAACTCTCACAAACTAAGACACGAAGTTAGTGGAAACAGTTGGTTGACTTTATATATATTCAATGTGTTTCCTATTATTATGACATAATAAACTTTTATTTGTACACTCAATAACAAAAAGCAAAATTTTAATAAGATTGTTTAAAAATGTAAAAACTTCAAACTTTTTTCCCACATTTTTTCAGATTTTGCCAAATTTTTGGCAAATCAAAATTAGTAGGGGTGCGCTTTCACCCCCTGTTCCTACACCACCAAGCTCAACGGTTCTCAACCTTTTGTTCACGACCCAAAAGTGTATTGCCGTTTGATTTGGGTGGGTCGTCGTAACATTATTTTTTTCGCAGATATTTAATGAAGTCACATTGGTACTGAATTATTTTGTTTCAACACAAGATGCCTTGTAGCCAACACTTGCCACTATGCTATTGGCCAGTGGCGCAGCAAGCCCAAAAATTTGAGGGGGGCCAAAGTGTATGATTTTAGGCGAATAACGCCAGTTTGTTTGGAAAAACGCCTCTCAAAGCACAAAATGGCTATATTTTCCAAAACGTTGGGGGGGGCATGGCCCCTTAGGACCCCCATTGGCTACGCCTATGCTATTGGCATTGTGATATAACAATGCATACACGTGTTGTTTATGGCCACCGGTAGTCGTAGAAACTTACAAAAAGTCAAAGGTTGCTTTATTTAAATATGAACCTATTTTTTAAATTAAATTGCCTTATTTGTGTACAGTTCATTTTGTGATTATGAAAAGAATTTGTGTGAAAAGTGGTTTGATAAGGTGGGGCGACAAAGCTATACGCATATTGTTTATATTTAGAAAATCGCAAAAAAAGGTTGGAAAGCACTGGTATATGGGATACAACTTCTGGTTACAACGAAAAAAACGTTACCTACCAACCATGGGCGTCTGCAGGGAAAACAGTCACTTTCTCTCCCGAAAACTGGCACTCAGAACCAAAATTTTCTAGAAAACCTGACGTCAGCAACTTAATTCCAATATACTGATTTAAATCTTGCAGTGACCGCCGGTATGACACTCGCACTGTACAAGAGTCACGTTCACTGACTGGTGTCATGCATTGATGAGCTTGCAGTTCACTCAAGTCCGGTCCTTTGTCTTGCGAGCGGATTTTTCTACTGTTGATGTTGATTGTGTAACAATAAAATGGCAACAAATGTTAAAAGGTTTCCTTCAAGTTACTGTAGTAGGCGTTTTGCCCCATGTGTCTGCTGAACGCAGATGTATTTGGCAGGTAATGCAACAAGACATGGACTACTGATAGCGGTAAGCCACGTACTTTTCTATGGTGTGAAAAGACGCCTGAGTGAAAAAGAAACATTACTGCCAACGAAGCGCATTTTTGGGACTGTTACCGTAACACGGGGCATCTTCCTTGTGGTGTTGAAAGGGTAAAGCGTTTTGTGGACGTCCATGTGCATTGCATCGTCAGCAACCTGAAAAGGATCAGCAATATGTCGACTTTTCCCCCTTTGAAAAATTTTAACGGACGCCCATGACCACGAGTCTGCAATAAACTAATATTATTGTCAATATCATTATTATTATAAATTAAAAAAACGTCTTTTATGTGAGCTCGAGAGAATCTGCTTGTGTAAGCATTGACAGCTGCTTGCTCAAGGTCAACTAAACATTTCTGGGAGCAACGACAGGTGCTATAATCTTTAAAATGTCAATCATTCTGGAATACGTCTCCTCAGTTTTGTTAGGTAAAAGAAGTAGACCTACGGAGGAAAGCTAGCACCAATTTGGCAATGTAGTGTACAGTTGAAAAAACATTAGAGTCACATCAAACGTACGATCACCGAAAAGATCTTCACCTAACAATGGAAGTAGATCAGTGTGTCCTATTGTTAAACTTCTCTGAGGGTCTACTGGGCCAGAATCGTAAAGAGCTATGCTGAAAATTTTTCGGGATATCAAAATTAAGTGACACAGGATGAGCCAGTGGTTCCTCAGTCCGCCACGCTTTCTTCTGTTTGTTCTAAAGCTGACTTTCTTGGCAAGAGTTGTAAAAACTCGTGTGAAGCATCAGCTAACTGTTGTCAAATGACGTTTCCGGTATTCGTAGTAGAACCTACTTCACTTAATTTATCACAGTTCTAACACTGTTGGCCAGCACGGCTACTGCATCTCCAGGGTGGCTGAGTCAGTAGCTGGCTAGTTGCCTGCACAATCGTGTGGCGAATTAAGAGTTGACAACAAGCAAAGGAGAAAAACACGCGACATCAAGGCAGATGTTCCCCAATTTTTGAAGTGGCTCGTTGCTGGGAGGTAATATTGCGTTGAAATGCGGCTGATGTTTTGCTGAGTGTGACAAGGAACCTCAGCCCTGAGGTATGTTGGTAAGGGCCATATATCAGTTTTTTCAAATTTAATCTCCTACAGTCGTGTGGATGTTATATTTGTGTGGTTATGCAGATTCCCTAACACTAGTTCACTGATTGGATGCAACAATTGCTGGTAAGAAACTACGTGTTTTGTCGCTTCTCAATGTACCATGACACATTGCAATTAAACGAACCAATTACGAAACAATTGATTTTCATCGCGGGAGGCCTGTTTCAACTGTGGGCTGAAAAAATTACACCTGTTTCCCCGGTCAGGCCATGGGAACCGTTCATAACAGACAATGCACGTTGATAACAGACCGCGTTCATTACGGACCCGTTCAGAACAGATCACAATTGAAAACAGCCCACGTTCATAACAGATCAGTGCACAGCAAGCCATGCTCACAACAGGCAATCTGCATAACCAGGGCCTGATTAACCGGGGAAACAGATGTAATTTTTTCGGTTCCCATTCAAAACAGACCCGTTCATAACAGACCATTCATAACAGACCATTCGAAACAGACCACGTTCACAACAGACCCATTCATAACAGACCTGTTGAAAACAGACCACTTTCATAACAGACCGTGTTCATAACAGACCCGTTCATAACAGACCCGATCGTAACAGACCACGTTGATAACGTACCCCTTCTTAATGTGTATTGCAGTGTGGACGCTAAAAGTCCATGGCATTTTGTCTAGCACACTTTACCCCGTCCGGCCCTAGGTACGAACAGAGTCTGTTATGAATGTAGTCTATTATGTACTGGTCTGTTATGAACGGGTCTGTTATGAACGTGGTCTGTTATGAACGTAGTCTGTTATGAACGGGTCTGTTATGAATGGGTCTGTTATGAACGTGGTCTGTTTTGAGTGGTCTGTTATGAATGGTCTGTTTTGAACGGGTCTGTTTTGAACGGACACCGTTATGAACATGGTCTGTTATGAATGTGGTCTGTTGTGAACGTGGTCTGTTTTGAACGTGGTCTATTTTGAACGTGATCTGTTTTGAACATGTTCTGTTTTGAAATGGTCTGTTATGAATGTGATCTGTTATGAACAGGTCTGTTATTAATGGGTCTGTTTTCAAATGTGGTCCGTTATGAACGTGGTCCGTTATGAACGTGGTCTGTTATGAACGTAGTCTGTTATGAACGGGTCTGTTATGAACGTGGCCTGTTATGAACGGGTCTGTTATGAACAGGTCTGTTTTAAAAGGGAACTGCAGTAAGCAAGTGCAAACCGCCCATGCTGTCACGGCAGCAAGCAGCATCACAACAACTAAGTTGGCGAGACGACAACACTAGCACGGACGAAATCTCCACATCTTGTTCTCTTACAAATATGCCGGTTGATTTTTCATTGTTATGTTTGTTCCATTTTTCTGTAAATTCGTAGATAGTGCCTTTTCTTACCGTAGTACCCTTCACCCTTCCAAGTGCTCACCCCACCCCCCTGTACATGTCCATGCTTTTCACCTTTTGCGTTTTTTGCTTTTCTCTAATGTTGGGTTTTGTTCCTAACTTCTGTCAGATGTTCAAATAATTGTATTTTGTCGCTTCATTTTTCTTCTTATCTTGCAACGTCTTCTATTTAGTATTGATTTTATAGTTTAAACCAAAAATGGAGCTGGCTGAGTAGCTGACCCATAAAGCCATTTGCCAATTCTTTGTGTCTCAAGTATGGAGTTCACACGTAATCAGATTTCTTCAGTCCTCAATTGGCTTTTTATTTTACGTTAGAATGCAATTCACTTTTTTGCCTTTGTTGCTTTGTTCTTTTTAAACCTAAGAGTATTTTTGGGCACAAATGTTATTTGCGGCATTTCTGGGGTTACTGCGGCAGGCTATGCATTGCCAATAGGACGAGAATTGTTTTTTCTCCTTTGCTCTAGACCAGTGGTTCGCAACCTGTGGGGAATTCCCAACTGGTGGGGAATGGTGGAGTTGCCAAGTGTGGAATGAACGGTCGGACAGTAGAATCACTGCTTCAAAATTTAACACATCGCATCCAAATGTTGACTTACTTTACAAAAGTTAAAATCGATTTTGTCAAAGACCGATGCTGTGGCGGGAAATGGAGAGTTGGCCCACTAAAAAGCGGGGAATTGGAGAAAAAAGGTTAAGAACCCCTGCTCTAGACTTTCCCGTGGTATTTCACCTGGTGGCTTGTCAGGTTGCGTCATTCTTTTGTTTGGCGATCTCGTGTGAGGTAATGTTTTGTTTTTGGTTTCATGCTTCATTGCACGACGCAGAGGAAATTGTCACGACAGCTTTGGTTTTCAACTGTTCTCCTTGGCTTGTTAATTTCAAATCAAGTATTGAAGTGTTAATACTCAGTATATCATTTTTCCGAAAATACCGTATTATTGGCATGCAATATCTGTTGGATGCACAATTCTCAGTATATCATTTTGCCGAAAATACCGTGTTTTTGGCATGCAATATTTGTTGGATGCCCAAAACTGTACGTGTGTTTTTATTCGACAATTTACAGCAATGTTTTCTGTGAAACAAAATTTTTTGCTTCCTATTTTTTAAAGTTTAAATCAGCTTTGATTCGCTCAGAGAAAGCAAAACTTTGACAACACCCTTTTGCTTTGCCCCTGATTTATAGAAGAACCAAAGCGAAGTGGTTTGATTCTCAATTTCAAAGATTGCTTTTGCAATGCGAAACAGATGATACCCTTACGAAAAAACTGCCTAAATAGTAGGCCTACTCAATGGTTTAGCGACTAGAAACGCTGCACCCATATATTAGGAAATCTGCAATTTTTTGCAAGGGAATCTGCATTTTGCATCCTCTTACCATATAATATAGCATCGAAATATTGGTGCGTACATTTTGATTTTTGTGAAGTTGTTTACAAAAGTTTTCAAATAACTTGGTTACAGCAAAACATGTCTTAGATTCTTGCCAATCATTTTTTTGCAACATGTTACTGATGTCTTCCGCTTGTAGAGACTGCAATTGCTTGTGTGATTACCAGTGATTGCGGGATTTGTTTGGTCAAATCAAAATAATACGCCTACGTTTGTTCAAATTTTTTTTTCTAAACTATTTGTTTAAATTTGTGTCGTTTCATTGTTCATTTTCACAAACATTTGTTCGTTCTGTTCAAATATTACGACAATGTTTCATTGCTCAAATTTTTTTATTTTGTTGTTTTTTATTCTTATCAAACTCACTCAATACTTAATTGAAAAAGAGCCAATAAAATTCCTTTGTTTCCTCTAACTCGATTGCAGAATAAAACTGTAAGAGCTCTTAATTATAACAAAATCAAAACTGATATTCTCTGTTACAAGTAGCGATATTTTGTAGTTCTTCCTTTAAATGAATTGTTAATTGCCGAATTTATACACTCTTTTGATAACTGTGAACTGCCTGAACACTTTGACAAATGTTCTCGTAAGATTGTATCACTTCACAATTATCAAAGAAGACTTGCATCTTCACAAACATACCATTAACCCAGAAATGCAAGCATACAGTATTTCTGTCAACTTTCTTTTACATGCATTGATCCCAAACTTTGGTCTGAAATTCCTAAGAATTTGAAGTCGCTTTCATCTTTCCCATTTTGAAAACAATACAGAAATGCGTTGCTCTTGACAATACGCCAGCTGATTCTTCATTCGTATGCTTGTTCCACTTTTCTGTACGTTTGTGTGCAGTGTCTCTTTCTGTATAGCACCCTTCACCCTAACAAGTGCACACCCCACCCTCCCTGTAGAAAACTGAGCATTTCCTGGAGCACAATGCTTATTTCCAGTTTCACCCCCACCGTGATATAGGAACAATTTTTCTTTTTTTGATATTTTGCCAGACCTTTGCGGGAGAATTATCCTGCAGTGCGCTTGCGAGCAAGTGAGACCCCACTGTGCTTTTCCTTTGTCTTACAGCAGGGCGTGCAGGGGTTCATGAAACCTTGGGATGCACGAGCTCATGCCAGGGGCTCGCAACGCGTCTCTGAAAGTAAGAACCAAAGTACGTTTGTTGAAATAATAACAAACGTGATATCAAGTATATTCGAATATAAGTCTCTCGGTAATAAATTCCTTCCTGCGCATTGTATCAATCTGTATGACGTCACAATCACTAGCGTAGCCAGACCAAAAATGTGGGGGGTAAAATGCTTGATTTTAGGCGAATAACAGGATTTTTGGGAAATACCGCCTCTTAAGGTACAAAATGACTATATGTCCTAAAAATTTGGGGGGGCATGGCCGCCCAAGCTACGCCTAATGTTCACACTGCCTTTGAGGTCATAATGCATTTGGCTGGTGATGGTAAAGGTTTGTGGTACAGGCACCAACTTTCCCTGTCTAGGGTTGTGACTTAAATATTGGTTTTACTAACTTGCATTGTGAATTTAGTGCATAATCTCTCAGTGTGTCTTACGTTAGTACTTGATGGGATTTGATTTTGAGAAGTTTATAAATAAACGTGTTTGCTGATCTGTTGATATCATTACAATATTACATTAGGACTTTGATCTTTCGCAAAGCATTGTGCCGCACGCAACATGGTACAGTATAAGACGGGAACAGAATGTAACTCATAAAGTTGATGCATTGGTTCCTGAAGACATTTGACAAGTGCAGTCGAGTGATAGATTAGCGAAACACTGTTTTATAGCAGTCCCGTTGCCACGGGGCGGGGGCTTTGGTGGGCTTAGTCTCCCCAAAGAAAGCACCAAGCCCCCCAAATTGAAATATGAAACACTATAAATCAGTGGAATTTTTACGAAATTTACAATGTCAAGCCTCCCTGCACAAACGTCAACCCCCTTATTAAAGACTTTCTGGCGACAGTTCTGCCTTATAGGCTTTCAATGCATGTGTGAAATTTCTGATGTGCGTGAAAACACACTTCCGAACATTCGAAACTTGCTGGTCACAATTTGACACCAGTTCCTCCTAGCCTGAGCTGCTTGCTAGAAGAACAACGTTGACAAGGTTGAAAAGAACATATTATTTTCTTTAATCGCGTGCGAACAGGGCGGTTTTGTGATTTCATTGAAGTGCATTGATTCATTTTCAAACCCGCTTTTCCTCTCAGGAGGGTCACGGGGTGAGTTAGTTCAAGTGCCTCGATAAAAAAAGATTTTCGGAATTTGAGAGAGGGTGACGTAATCTGACATTCAGTGTCATTTCTTGTTACCAATAAATAGCAGGCCATCGCATCAAGCTTTTAGTACAGAAAGCTGCGATTTGAAGCCGTGTGCTCAAGGAAAATCGATAAAATAATTTGCTGCAAGACCAGTGCCGGATTTACCTATAGCCTACTTAGCACAGTGAAGCCTAGTGCCCCCAAATGCAGATTGCAGATGGTCTCCAGGAAATAGTTAATTTTTACGTTTCGTTGCTGAGGCGACCCAAGAAAGTCTGCATAATCGACAAATGGCAAGCGTTGTTACGAAAATCACAGAGGATTTTTGGAGAATTAGGCGCTGAAGCCTTTTGTCCTCTATGTTTTTTTTTCTAACAAAACACCTTTTTACTTTTAGATTTTCATCTGAGCTTGAGTAAAATATTCAAAATTGGCGTTTCTAATTTTTACTTTATTTCTGTCATACTTGATCATTGTAACATTTTCACTTTCTAATATCTTTGGTAAAGTCTACTATTTACTTTCCAAGTAATTAAACTTGTGTTCATGTAGAATTTGCAATAAAATCATTTTGATATATTTTTAATTGTATAATTTATCGCTCTAACGGCACTCGAACGAGCAGTGGTTTAGATGGACCTCACAAGCGGATTAATTTATGGCCTCTGCTAATATATATTCTTCTCTGCTTCAGACGATGGTGTTTTTCAAAATGTAGAGTGTGATCAATTCTAAATTCTCCTTGACATTTGTAGGCTATCTGTATATCTTCCAGCCAACAGGCAGTTCTTTTAGAGATCTTGCAAATCCTTCAAACCTACAAAAACTTTTGGTAAAGCAAGCACTTGAAAAATGTCTTGACAGTTGAAAACTCAGGGCGCAGACGTATAAAAACACAATGAAGATTGGGCAATTTTTGACGAAAGCTCCAGCCAGGGCCTCTGAGAGCAATTTTACCAGAGGTTAGGAAGGACGATACCGGGCCCCCTAACTTCTGGATCCTCGTTGAAACGTGCATAGTTTTTATACAGTATCCAGTACATAGACAAAACACCTCATGCTAAGATATTTAAATATAGCTACCAGCGGTACAGTTGGAGAACCCGGCCATGAATTTTGGGCTTGATTACAGAAAAAAATTGTGTGTGTATTCTCATCCCCCAGCCCCTAGTACCTTTCGGGGCCAGATTACAATGCACCTCATGTACCCCTCTCGTAAGCCCTGGCACCAGTACGGGATGTGGAAGCTGGTCGGGGAGAGAATGGTCGTCTTCCTAGAAATGTGAGAAAAACGAAACTTGAGTGAATTAGGGCACTTTTGTTAGCTTTCGTGACAAAAGAGTTGAATACTAGGCATAAGGAGATAGTGACTGACTTTTCAAGTCAAAAGAAACGAACTTAGGATATTGAGAATAGCCAGCCTAGGAACACTTCCATTAAAGTTTGATCTAACATCGGCTATGCTAACAACAAAACCTTGCTCAGTCATCTGGACAGGTTTAACGATAAAACAGTCGAAAATTAAATAAGATCAAGGAAGAAACAGTTTTTAAGATGGCATGAAAATAAAAAAATCAAAGCTCTAAAATTTTAAAAAGGGCAAACATTTTCCTCCTCCCTGCTAAATGCTTTCCTGTGCACTGATGGTCACCAGCTGAATGAGTATGTTATCGACAAGAAGGCTGCTATTAGTCGATGCTCAGTTATAAACTACAATTTGAAAACTAGATAATCATCAAGTAGATGACTTATAGTAGGTGGGAAAGACTCCTAATTTGTTTCATTATACGTCTGCAGACAACCACGAAATTTCTCCCCTGTAACTCAAAACGATACAAGGAATGATTTCTTGTCGTAAAAAGCTTGTAACAGTTGGCGATGGAATGTGCGGAAAAAGTTCCCTCCTCATTTCTTATTCGACGAACTGCTTCCCTGAGAATTGTCGACCTGCTACCATCGCAACATATTTGGCCGACGTTGAGTTCGATGGTGGAAAGGTAAAACTCAGTGCGACTATTTATGCAACGCCTAACCTAAGTTGTGTGGTTGAAAAATCCATGGTAACTTGTTCGGGAGATGCATCTGCAAAACAAATCACGATGCTATTTCAAATGCAACTGAAGCAAATAGGCAGCTATTTTATTTATCTGCACACATTAATAAGTGTGCTACATGCTCGTATAGTGGATTTAACTTTTCGTATTACGAATTGCTGTTACGACGGGATATCCTATACTCGCATTTCAAAGATTGAAAATGTTTTTGTAACACACACTTTTTGCAAGTTTTTTTTAAGGAAAATGTTAGGTACCCGGTATGGACCTGTAGGGACCCAATTTATCTGATTCTAGGGACCCGATGATAATTTTATCTGATTCTAGGGACCTGATTTTCAATTCTAGGGACCCGAGTCGGGTCCCTAAAACACCTTAAAAAACCTGCTATTTGTTCTTAATAAAAGCAGCTGTTTATTTAGTCTTCCGCCGAAACTTTAAAATTATTTTTTTCTCGCAGTAAAAGTCTAAGCTAGGTTACATTGAATGTAATCCTTCTGTGTGCAGTTCGGCTCCTCCAAAAACAAATACCTGGAGGCGCGATATGACGGCGTCTTATGTGAATGTCAAAATGGATGTAAAACTATTAACCGGTCCTTAATTCATTTCATGCAAAAGATTAGGGGGAAATTGTCTATGTTTTAACTGCCGAAAATTTCGCTACATGTCTCAACTAAACGTTTTCCCAGAAGAAATGTTCCATTGTCACTATTTCTACACCAAGCACTTGCAAGTAAAATAAATTGTTAAAACGCTTCGTCTGTCTTAAAAGCTAGTTGTGCCTTTTCAGGTTTCAATCAGCGGTATTTGATAGGCAGTAGTGCTGGTCATGCTTCAATATGCGGTAAATTTCCTTTTCAGGTGGAGATGTCACTATACGACACAGCAGGACAAGAGGATTATGATCGATTGCGGTCGTTGTCTTATCCACACACTGATGTCATTCTTCTCTGCTTCTCAATCGACTCTCCTGATTCGTTAGAAAATACTTGTCAAGTGTGGATGCCCGAAGTAAGACATTTTTGTCCAAACACTCCCATTATTTTGGTCGGAAACAAGACAGATTTACGGTAAGGTGTTTGGCAAATGATTACATTGAGGCTGTTTTAAAGTGTCAGACATTATATACAGACGCTAAAACTTAGAAGCATGGGTTTCTTATGCATTACTACATTTTGTGTCCATTCTGTTTGTGCAGTTGCATTTTTTGTGCATTCGTTAGACGCTTGATCTTGTATTTTGTAATTCCAGGCAAGATTTTTTGTTAAAGCTTGTGATTAATTCAGAATCTTAAGAAGGGTGTTGCTAAAATAGCAGCAATAATCTCTTGCAAAAATTCTCCAGATTAATCACATAGCTTATATTTCTGCTAATTTTTAATTCTGTAAACAGTTCATTTATTGATTTTGCTCGAGTCCTTTTACTTCTGAATGATGCGACAGGTCTTAACGTAGTGTAATATTCCTCGCTTTTCTTAAAAACATCTTGGGGCTTTCAAGTGAAGCACATCACTTGCTTTTAAAGTAGTGCTTAAAATTGCTCCCCAAACCCTTTAACGCCCGCGCCGGAATGGCGTGGTGATTTGCCACATATAACGTGGAATTCGTAGCAGCAATAGCGTCTTCCTAGTCTTGTGGGGAAACTAATTTGCTGTTACGCCGAGAGTCGTAGGTTGTACTCTCCAATCAGGTGTTTCAGGGCGACGCAGCATTGTGGCTGCAACACCTCCCACTATAGTGAGCGACCATAACGTCTCAACGGATTGAGCTAGAGATTCATTGAAGGCATCATTGGATCCGTAAGACAGCAACGCACATTTTGAGATAGATTGCAGCTACCTGTGATGTCATTATGACGTCATTTCAGGGGAAACCCATTTTTCGCGTAGGCAAAAACCTAGTTGCCTCCATAGAAAACCTAGTTGGCTACAGAGCCTAAACCACTGGTTTTTAACCTTTTTTACATATCTTACCCATTTATCAACCAAGGTTACCAGATTTACCCCCAATACACTCACTGGTGGTCATTTATTGAAAATAGGAAATTAATAAACTCTCACACTTTAGAACGATTCATAGAAATTGACATTGGCTGCAATTTATGATTCAATAAATTTTCCCCCTTGGAAGATGAAATTTACCCCCAGGGGTAAATTTACCCTAGGTTAAAAACCACTGGTCTAAACCAATCACGTTGGAAACAAACGTTCTACATTAAAAACGTTTGCAAAGACCTTACCTTTGCAATAATGATCAAAAAAGTTGACACTTCTTTTGGTGAGGGTCCAAGGGGGCAAAAACCACGGATTTCGGGGGACTTTTCAGGTTCAAGCCTCTTTTCTCTCAGCCAAAGCCCACCAACCCCATGAAACTTGCAGCAAAGGTGTATTTGAGTGTTTTACGACATTCCACCAAATTTCAAGGCAAAATATTCACAAAAAATTTTATTTGTGAATAAAATCAAAATATCCACTAGGTGGCTGAGCAGTTATCAGAGTCTATTTTTGGCCATAGCTCCCCAACCCATTAGGCTAGCAGGCTAATCAAGGTATCTTAAGCTTCAAAATAGCTCCTAGAACATTTTAAGCCACTCAGAAAGTCGCTAGCCCCTGTATTTTGTTCTGTGGACCCCAAAACGTGATCTAGAAGTTAAATTTCCTGACCTACACTTCCGGACCTCCTAATGTCCCTCCAAAACGGCCTGATCCGACTTTTTTTGAAAAGACCCTATTTTTGAGCATTCCGGCGGTCGGGGAAACGCAAAAACCGTATCGGAAAGGCTAAACGGGATGCGGGGAAGGTGTTTTTGGATTTCTTGAAATTTTGCAAAAAATTTAGTACGGCAACTGCACAAATATGGATTTTTATCAAAAATTTTTAATGTAAAGGTATGTTGTTGTCATTGTCATTTGATTCCTTGCTGTCCCGTGGATCTAGGGATGTTTTCATTGGCTCTCTAGCTCGATCCATTCAGGAGTTATGGCTGATCAGAGGTTTGCCGGCCACTTTAGTGACTAGCGCGGGCGTTAAAGAGGTCGTCAAAACTTCGTCATAACACTACTGTAAGTATTTTTAATGGTGTTTAAACAATGAACTTTTTGTTGATTCTGAAAGAAGTCTGCCCCCTATTCTACAAGGTTGTCTATAAACTCTTGGTATATGGTAAAAAATACATACTTTTTACTTTTTAGAAAAAAAATTTATTCGATTCTAGTGTTGCTAATGAATATTTTCCACATGATTTTCCATCATTTTCAATGCATAATCGGATGCGCTTTGCAAAATTTAGGTGAAGTCGATGGAATAGGTCTGCATTGCCGTCGATTTCAGCACACTGACTGGTAATGGGTTCTCTCATGTGCTTGAAATCTGTAATCTTCATCGAGTACACTCTCTTTTAACATACCCCAGAAAAAGAAGTCAAGGGGAGAAAGTTCTGGTGAACGAGGGGACCACTCCACATGACCTCTTCTTCCAATTCGGTGAGGAAAACTTTCATTCAGCCAATCTCTAGCAGCTGTAGCAAAATGGGCTGGGGTCCCAACTTGTTGAAACCAGTCCGGAAGTCCATTGCCTAGACGCTCAATTTGAGGCATTAATTTGTCTCTCAGCACGTACAGATAAGTCTTACCCGTTACATGTCCATCAAACAAGAATAGTCTTGGCACATGAGCTTTCCACAAAACACACCATCACATTTTGGTTGCCTTGATGTTTGGATGGATCTATCCAGTGTGGAATGGCTTGAGACCAGTATCGAAGGTTCTGTCTGTTGACTTCATCATTTACATGAAACATAGCTTCATCACTGAAAAACACAGTCTTTAGTGAAATTGATACTTTCATCCAATTTGTCTAACAACCATTCGCACATTTGCATCCGTCTATGGGGAGGAAAAATAACCTAAACAAATAAAATAGATAGCGAAAACCCCTATGCACCCAGGCTTTGTGGGCACCCTGTAGTGTAAATCTGTTAGAAAATCATCCACTGCTCTGTTAACCAATGTTGTATGAAAAGCATCTTCGAAGAAGGCCAAAAGAAGAGTAGACTGCTTTTCTGCATCACTACACAACTGCTTCCATTAGAATGATAATCCTGGAGGCACTTTATTATTAAAGCAGACCAACAAATATGTGCATGAAATCGAAGAAAACTTGATATTCCTCAAAATCAACTCAACTCTATCCCTGGCTTGGAAAAATCGTTTTAATTTCAAGAAATCTTAGAATTACTTGTGTCTGTTATATTTATCACCAAAGATCCTATACTGCATGTCCTTTCAACACCGCAGATACAGTAGTTAGGCCTACCTGCAATTATTTTTATCGTAATTTTCCACGAAGTGATGGGAGACAACTGCTGTGTGTCTTGCCATCGTCGTGATCTTCTTTGTTGCCGTGTAGGTATGATGAAGAAACCCGTAAGAAACTTGCCGGCAAGAGGAAAGACACGATACGGCAGGAACAGGGACAGAGGATGGCAGCGATGGTTGGAGCAAAGCTCTACTTAGAATGTTCCGCCAAAACCCAAACCGGTCTTAACGAAGTTTTCGAAGCTGCTGCAGAGCTGGCCACGGAGAAAAAGACAAAGCGAATGCAATTTCCATGCTGTTTCCTGTAATTACAGAGCGAGACTGAAAACGGGCCTAGTACAGCTATGTCCAACCCAAAGGGCTTACTGAACCATAAAGTATGTCACTATCTTGACCAGGGCCGCACACTGAAGTACATATTGATGAGGGCCGTTGAATAGACCTTAGTAAAGTAAATTAAGCTTAAGTTAATGTACTGAAAGCATTCGAATCTTAACCGCAATGGTAAAAGACGTGATTAAATGGCCCTGGGGGCCATCTGCATCCAAAATGTCAAATTCAAGATTATCAAAATAAAGACAGGTTGTCAGTATACCTACATATGTGTAGGATACTTTTACAACAGAAAAGACCTAAACTGGGCCTCACAAGCCCTCAACTGGGCCGCGGGTTGAACATAGCTGGTCTAGTATTTTAAATATCGGACGGAATACGATTGGTTTAGCATTTAAATCGGACGAAATATGGTTGGTTTATTGTTTAAATATCTTAGGAAATATAATTGGCTAAGTACGTAAATTTCGGACGAAATATGATTGGTTTAGTACTCAAATATTGGAAACATATAGTTGGTTTAGTATTTAAAAATCGGAGGAAATATGGTTGGTTTAGCATTTAAATTTGGGACGAAATACGATTGAATTTGTATTTAAATATCGGACGAATGTTTTGGTATTTCAATATCGGACGAAATATGATTGGGTTTGCGTGGTGTTACGTAAAATCGATTTTCTCTTAAAAATTTGCAGATAGATTCCTTGCTAGTCACACAAATGGAAAGTAGTGACGTGAATATAGATACGTGCAATTTTGAATCGTCGCAAGACGACAGAAAGCAAAGCCCATTTGCTTGATTCTTCGAAAGCTTACAGAAAACCAAAAGCTTTTAATTGTTATTTTCGGAGTAAAGATATACAAAGATAATAATCATCAAGAGTTAACTGCTGCACTGAAAGTATATGTGTGCACCTGTGTAATACCTATAGAAAACGACTTTTGCATAACTCTAAGGGTTTCGGTTCATTTCTGAAGAAAAGTGTACAGGGGATCAGTCAACCGCAAAATTATATTTTTGCTGAGAGCATCTGCTCGATTTTTGTGTGGCTGATTCCATAAAAGAGGGTGTTATTGCTACAAACCTGTTTGTGTATAAATTTGTTGAGATTATCAGCTCAGAAATTCGCGTAATTTTATTTTAAACTACTAATCTTTAACAATTTTTGTATAAATTGTTGTGTGTTTTAATATATTAAAATTTGAAAGCAGTATTTAACGCATTGTTTAGAGCAGTGGTCCCCAACCTTTTTAAGAAGCGACCCCATTTTAAACGAAAATGTAATCAGCGTTTACACGCGACCCCATTTTGTTTTCTGGTAATGGAGAAAAATATTACAAGTAATGCTGAAAATAAATAACATGAGTAGTAAGTACGGTATGCCCAAATTATACACAATTACAGAGAACTGTGGCTACACATGTATTCCAAAATGATTGTTTTTCAGAAGTTTCAATTAACACATGAATTCTGATTTCAGGAAAACAAAATTGTCAGTTTGTGTCAACATTTAATTTCCACTGTTAGTGCGATGGTTGAGCCTGCACCATGTCCACAAGTTTTTGAAGCCGCGGCTTGACTTTGCATAAGCATAACCGCATGTCATGCTCTACTTCCAATCGATTACGATGTTTCGTTTTCAATGTAGTCATTGCGCTGAATCCTGCTTCACAAAGCCATGTGGTTGAAAACGGGATGAGTAATTGAGTAACAAAATTTGACATAGTCGGGTATGTTGAGTGCATTGACACCCAAAAGTAAATATTTGCTGAGACCTTTGGGTGTTTTGCTTTGAACGAGTTAAAGGAAATGCGGTTTGCTGCATCAGC
>Ga0210059_1006105_pt1 | contig 19341 bp, 9 predicted proteins | sample Ectturendosymbi2_FD_188042 | JGI IMG/M metagenome (GOLD analysis project Ga0210059, IMG submission 188042) | Ecteinascidia turbinata endosymbiont from Florida, USA - Sample 2 (SPAdes) (version 2) | ecosystem: Host-associated > Tunicates > Ascidians > Unclassified | place: Key West, Florida... | reverse complement strand
AGACGTAAAAACCAGTGGCTTCATAAAAAATGTCTTTTACGGCCGGTATGTCAATTCTTCCCTTGTTTACATTGCCTCTAGTTCAGTGGTTCTTAACCGGGGAGGCGCGCCCGCCCAGGGGGGGGGGCTGAAGAAATTTCCAGTGGGGTGCGAACCCTTACATGCTCCACAACATGGAAAGTTTTTTAACGGGAATGTGTACCTTCCAATCGTTACGCCAGTGCGAATTTTACGTCGCTACATGTTATTTGGCTTAGTTCCTAAAGAGATGTCGGGGTTAGGTTTCTTGAAGTTTTGCAGACCGAATTCGAGCGTGCATCTCAGGGGTGAAACTAAGGGGACTGTTTAGTCGGCATGTCAAGTCCCTTTGACAATAACATCTGTGCCTTTCTTGCATTTGAAAACAGCATGGTGCACATATAATTTCAAGGTAGCAGGCTGCATCGCAGAACGGCTCGCCTGATACCAGATGAACATTAATGCATACATTTTGCACAGCTCCGTGCATCGTGGAATACCGCTATGGCTTTCTGCAGTTGACGAGCTTTCTGCAATGTGGCCGTACACCTGCATGATACCAATTTTCTACAGTACTCCCGCCATGTTCTGTGATGCGACAATGTATATTTATGACAATTCAAATGTACTTGAGCCACACTTTTGTTGAATGTGAGACTACGTTTATGCGGCTTGGCTGCTACAGGCCACAATATGATTATCGATTTCTCAGCCAAAGGAAGATAGTAACTTTGCTTTCTGGCCATCCCAAATGCGTCACTCAGCTGCTTAATCTCGGAACCGTGTCTTTCACTCAGGCTAAGCGGCGCGGAGTAGGTGTTTAAGTCCAGAAACGTAAATAACATTTCTATTTGAATATCCGGTTTATGCGATTAATAACCGTACTATGTTTTTCGCACCAGAATGGGTTTTGGTTTGAGATTCTGGAATCTTTTGCAAAACCACGGTTATGGCGTTTAACCGATATGCAATTAGTCGGAGTAATCTGTGTTCACTTTGCGAAGTAGTGTGCGGTTGCAAAGCTATGCTGAGTGAATAAAATAAGAAAGAATTTGCAAAAGTTCGCGTAAGTCTGAAACAAGCAACTGCAACACATTAAGCATGCGGGCTAGAGTGGGAACATGCATATCTGTGAGTGCCGGTAAATCTTGCGAATGTCGCTTAAAAGGAAGCTAACGAGTGATAGTAGTCATCATGCTCAATACAACATTCCTACTTTTGAGGCCTTGATGTGAAAAAATATGTACCTCTTTCTTGTCGGAACCGGGAGGGTGGCATGGCCTCCACATATTCTTCTGGGGAGGAGCTTTCCTCCAATTTTAAATTTTGCATAATTTTTTCTAACGCAATAAGTAAGAACAACTATAGTTACGTTTATGCGCTCGTCAGTGTAGCGTAGATATATAGGGTGTAGTCTAGGTAGGGATCGTGGAGGGCTTATAAAACATGGCATAAAATTGCTACATGCTGAAAAATGTTAATAGCGTCATATTTCAGTGCTTGTGACGTCACAGTTGCCAATTCAAACCACAAAAATTTTCTATAGTTTTTTAACGTGCACCTGTGCTCCCCCCACTTTGAAAAAGGTTCCACCACTCATGCGTATGGTTGTTTGGTTGCGCGCTTTGATGTGGTCAAATTGTTTATATTCCTTATTCTTTGAACACTACAACTGCAATTTACTTTGCAACTGAGTGCTAGGACGTTACAGTGTTTGTCTGAAGGCGTGTGCATGCCGCAATACTTTTACTCTATTAAGAAAGTGTCTGCAACCCTGTTGTTCTACTTCAAACTTGCTATTAATCGTTCTGTTTTGTCTGTTTTTATGAATCTGCATTTTCCAGATAGTGTGTGTTTGTACTCTATGGACTTCGTGTCTGTCACAAAACCTTTAAAAAAATCAAATAAATATCCCAAGAAATACGTTATTTTACAACTTATTTAAACTCAGGGCGAGGTGAAACAAAGGAAAATTACTTAAGGGGGCGTGGTGGAAAAAAAGTTAAGAACCACTGCTTTAGTTCTTTACAAGGATTCCATAGCTTTTACTTTCATTTGATAAAAAATTTCTTATCGTATCTCCTAATTTGTCGGTCTCCTTCCTGTTTATCACAAAATTCCAAACTTTAAATAGCTCCAAAAATTAACATTTATTAAAAACAATTGCAAAAAGCGTAGTACATCAATTTTGACTTTCCTAATTTCAACTGAGGTTTCTTTTTTGTTCACATGTTTGAGCTCATTTATTTTGGAATTGTCATGGCATGCCGTCAGAAAAGTATTTGTTGACCTTCAAGAGATGATAGGCGTAGCAATACGCTATTTCCGTCAACCATGAAAGTCGATAACTGTTTAGCACAGAACCCGAACAGCTTCAGCAACAGCCTCCACGTAACATTTTCTGTTCCATGTTTGCAGAAAAGAAACTTACATTAAATAAATGTGCCAACGTTACTAAACAATAACCTTTGCTTGTACTTAAATTGTATTTGCCTATATTGTTTGTTACGAGGCACGATATGATTCATTCAATGTGCCAACAACTTACGTATTTTTATGCAAGTCAAGGTAAATATATTTTCTGTGTGATTCATAACAAATTTGATAAGTAAAACTTGGAGTTTCTGCGGGCCATTGGAAATATTTTGATTACTTGGCGTTCCAAGTGTGCCGTAGGTTGCCTACCTCTGCTACGAAATAGGAGTAGTTTGTTTTGTGCTTCTTATCCAGTAAATTCTTATGTTTTATCAAAGTATCTTTATGCAAGAAGTATTTTACAGGGCAGGATCTGTAGTATTTTCCAGCGGAAAGGAATACGAATGGATCTATATAGTAAAGTCGGTAAGCATAATATTTGCGAAATCTGAACTCTGCAAAACTTTCACATTTACTGATCGTATAACTTGAAGATTAGTAAGTAAGTGCTCTGGCGCATATTCACTGAAGTCGAAATTTTTCAGGGTGAATGCTCTATGGTGAGGTCACAACTTGTTACCGACGTCTTTCGCCAAAAACAACCTTTGTTTAACAAACAAACACCTGAAGGGCTTGGATGTGACAGAGGAGGCAAAGTTCAAAGCATTCCCATGCCACTTGCTGGGTTTCGAGTGTGGAAAAGAACATTGAACAAGTACGACCAGAAGTATATTACTTTTAAATAGCTATAAACCTCATGAGTCTTTAGATATCTAACATTATGAGTTGGAAATTAGTTATCTAATCTACAGAGTTTTCCTTTTAATATGGTGCTAAACAGAACCGTCGCCAGAAATTCTTCAACAGGGCCTTTTCGTTTGTAAAGGGAGGCTTGCCATTATAAAAATTGACAAAACTCTATTAATTTATAGTGTTTCATTTTTCAACTTCGGGGGCTTGAAGCATTGTTTGGTGGGACTTATCCCACCAAAGCCCCCCGTGGCGACGAGACTGGTGTTAAAGCGTGATAAACTCAGATCTGTTAAAGGAAAAGTATTTAAAAATGTTTGATTTTAAGATAGCCTCAGCATCTCAAGGAAGTCGACAAATCTATTTTTCCAATCTTAACAACAAAAAGCACTCTTGCTGTAACAGGGAATTCAACCGAATTTTGTGGTCGCATGAAGCTGTGAAGCACATTCCAGGAGCCCTTCGCCCTGTTTTCAAACTATGAAGTAGAACCTAGTAATTTGGAAGCTTTATTTACAATTTCACAAATATATCATCTTCTGATAAAATGTTAAACAATGTCTAGAATGGCAATGTCTTCACATAAAATTGTGTTTTTTTCGTTCCTTCTCTGTCTTCTTCTGTCGGTGACTCAGTGAGTTTAACGTGGAGCTCAGATAAATTAAGTAGCGTTCACTGTAAAGTAAAAAAGAAAATCGTGTCAAAATAAAGCACTCTTTTTAAATCCACGCAAAATTGGCGAAAAGTTTGTGTAATGAAACCAATCACTACCTTGCCATTCTGAAGGGCAGTCCTCAAAAAAGTTTAGAATATTTCCTTGTGAAAATCCTTTCGTGGTACTTTTTCATGCGAGTGTAAAATCTCTGTACATTTCAGTGTTGACTTACCGTTACCCTGGAAATGTGCCATAGAGAGAAAATACTGGCTACTCATTAGTCACATTTCGGTTGGAGCATAAGAGCAGTGATGGGCAAGCACACTGTGTGCCAGCAACTGTGCTGGCCATTCTTACGCTTGATGCGCCCTGCAGATAATAGTATTTTTCAGGCTTTTTACGGTCTACTTCTCAAATTTACTTGAAAAACATGTTTTGAAAAAAATTTTTGAATAAAAGTATTTGCTACATATTTATGTTTTGTTATAAGATGCTGATTTTCCTGACGCAGACCAACACTGCAAAGCAAAAGGTATTTATCTGTCGAAAAGAACATGTACGCAAGCAACGAAAAGGACTCTTACGCTGAACACCAATCTTTTCAAGCCATGTCTTCTTCAAAAAAGGTATGATGAGCTTTGTGCACTTGAAATCACCGAACTGAGCTGCGAAGTGCGCGTATCTGAATGAAAATAAAATTTCCAGAGGTAGTTTGAAATGTCACTTGCACATTTTCATTTTGCAACAAAAAAATTGTTGAAGAAATTTGTTGTATGACTGAGTTTTGTGCAATCCAAACTGGGATAAGAATCAGCAGCACCGGTATAGCAAATAATTTGCAAGGGCATCTTTTTGTTTTTCCGGCGTGGTCGGTCAAAATTTGCAACTCAATGGTGTATATTCAGAACATTTATGAGCTTACAACTACCATAAAACACGAAACTAAAATGTTATTGTGCTGAAAACGGTTGTTGAGAACAACATCGAAAGCAAAGTTCTGTTACAATGTTTCGCACTAAGTTTCGAAAGCACAGCTGCCAATAAGCTGTTCGATAATTGTATGCATTTTATGCATTTGCTACAAACAATCTCAGCAACACGTGTTACAGGGAATAGAAAAATTTAACTACATGCAATGATTTGTGCACCTGCAGATGGAACATCCTCTGAAAGCTGCGCCTTATCCATCAATGCCAGCGCCTGTCAACCAGAGAAAAACAGTGCTTCGTTTGCGACAACCCAATCCGAGATACGCAGCACAGAGCAGCGTTTCACAAAGCACAGCGACGGACGAAGATCGTTTCCCGTCTGGACTGATGCTCAGCAGCTCACGCTTTTCTGGTTCGGTATCACGGAGACCTCAGACAAGCGACCGCCAGACTCGCCTCAACCAACACAGCAGGATGATCAATAGTGCACCACCAGCGCTACGTCGCGCTCATCTCGAGTTAGGAAGATTAAAAGCCGGAGACAGTTTTGTGAGTTAAAAATCTATTTGCGTTTTCCATTTCTGGGTTAAATTTGCTTGCTATTGCCTCTTGCCTAAGGAAGGTCTGCAGCGCATCTTAGAACGGATGAGGCTAACCTTTTCTTTCTTTCCAAACAATTTTAATTATTTAGGCAAAATAACTAATAAATAACCTTATCGCAAATGCTTTGCTAAACCTACTATTTAAATGCCATCTGCTGTCGGGTGAGCACCTTTACATGCATACACAATACACGTTTATGCAACTTATTGTATTTAAAAATCCTCTTGAGTTCTGTTCAAATGCAGCAAATCTAATTTACCTTCACATTTTTGCGCAGGGCTTGGACGATTTGTTCGGTGGAACAGAAAATGTGACAAGCATTGCATTGATAAGTAACGGTGCTGATGTTGTGAAAGTAAAGCGCAAGTTTTTTTTGAAGCACGCTCCAACTAATTTACTAATGAAACTAAGTGGAGTGGTGAGTAAATTTCCATATTTGTCACATATACTCACAACATATATTAAACGATATTTTTCTAACAGTCTTTCAAGAAAAGAAAACGATGATCTGGTGCATCCTATTAGACGTACCGTTTGTGTTAATGTCAAAAAATCCTAGACGAATTGTGTTTTTTAATTTGCAAGTTTTACAAATGGCATTGGGTTCAGTTTAGCAGGTTTTATGCAAATAAGAATACTCCAAATCTAGGTAAGTGGTTTTACACATGAAGGAAAAGTATTGAACGTCAAAAATTAATCTAGAGCAATTCTGTGAGATCTAATGCAATGCGATTGTAAGCGGTTTGGTTGAAATGAAATAGCAAATCTAGCCTAACTATTATGAAATAATATGAAAAAAAACATCATAAGCCGCGGCTTACAATCGAATAGTAAATACGGTACTGGTTCATTATTGCCAGAATTAAACTTTTGAGACTTGTTAACCTAAAGCAGGGGTGCACAACCTGCGGCCTTCGCTAAAATTTATGCGGCCGTATAGTCATTTAAAATATTAGTTGTGGCGGCCGTGCATTAATAAAAACTCTTTGTCTACTGTATTAAGATACTTATTAGAAACTAGAAAGACTGCCAAACAGACGTGTGGAAGCAGGGCTCAGTGTGTAAAAGCAGAACAGAAGCAATGCAAAAAAATTAAAAATTTTGAGCACACTGGCGGCCATAATTCACATAAATAAGCGCAATGCTGCCGGAAATAGCGAAAAGGTTGTGCACCCCTGACCTGAAGGTGCAATGTTTTATGTTGAAAGTCGTTTCATGACCATCAGCGCATGCGACAAATGTTAACTGCAACAAAAGTCTATATTAGTTGTCTATAACTCATTATTCCATCCCTACCTCACTTACTCAATCCTCAATTGGGGATGTGTTTCAAACGCAACCATTCAGCCTCTCATTAAACTTCAAAATAAAGCTATAAAGCTAATAAGACCAACTAACCAGACATATCTGGAAGAATCTTTCCAGCACTTAAACATCTTAAACATTCCTAAATTTTATGCCTTATCAGTAGGCAAATTCATGCACTCTTATCGCAACAAACTGCTTCCACACCATTTTAACCAGTGGTGTGTTTAAGGGGCGGCGAGAGAGGCGCTTGTTTCGGGCCCCCTTTTCAGGGGCCCCCTCGACGTGTTTCGGGCGTAAATTTTTCTCTTTTTGATGAAAAACGTATTATCCGCTCATATAAAACGCTCCGAAGCAGATTATATATAAGTACTCTTTTTTTCAAGGGGCCCCCAATACCAACTGCAATGTCTAGGTACTCTTCTTTCAAAAAGGCCCCCAGCAGCAACTGCAATGTGTAAGTAATCTGCTTCCAGACGGTCTCCCAACAGCAACGTGCAAGTATTAAACTTTCAAATGGGCCTCCAGTAGCAACTGTAATGTGTAAGTACGCCTACTCTGCTTTCAAAAGGGCTTCCACAGCAACTGTAATGTGTGAGTACTTTGCTTTCAAAGGAGCCTCACTAGCATATCTAATGTGTAAATAAGGAAAAGCTTCAAACTAACTTCAAAACCTTAAAAATCTGTGGGTTAAAATTACAAGAAGTTCTGAAAAGACCCTATCTAGTAAGGGCAAAATTTTCAACCAAATGAATTTTTTTCAGTGTCAGAGAATGAAGCTTCTCATAGTATAGTGTGGAAGAGGGTGGAAAAAGGGCCCCTGCTTTAAGAGCATAAGAAATCCCAAGAGTTTTCTTGTCTTCAAGCGTAGACCTGCTTTGTACTCCATTTAATCTGTATCAAACTCGATTTGCCATTTTGATTGAGTCTATTGTAAATTACAGTATAACCTTCTTTGCTTAATACTGCGTTTTTAGTAAATGAACACTGGAATATTATTACAATCCCTACATAGAGCTCGCCAAAGATTTGCCGGGAATATTAACACTAAACCTAACCACTATTCGAAACTTTAACTCTAAGGCTATCTCTACCCCGGTCTCCTAACCATTACCCCTACTGCGGCATAGAGAAATGCATAGCACCGTGGTAGAAGTCGCCAGTGGAACACCTTTCGCATTTTCTGTTATGTTAGTCATGCCGGAGTCCCAGTAACGTATCCTTGGGTGGCAGGCATATCTCCTTCCTAGGCTTGATCAAAAGGTCTTATCACGGTTGGATGAGTATGATGACATCATCAGAGTGCCCCATTTTCAGCCTTGTCTCGGGCCCCGCAACACTAAGTTCACCACTGATTTCGACAAATATTTTATTTCAATCAACTCTATTCCTTCCAACTCCACAAGATTATCCACTTCTAACAACCTGTTTTTACCTAGAGTTAACTCTTCTTCAGTGAAATGTTCCCTTACATTTGTTGGCCCTAAACTGTGGTCCTCAATACCAGGCTGTAATAATCTTCTGCCACTTTTACCTTCAAATAGAAACTTAAGAAATACGTATGAAAAAGATACATAATTATGCATTTTGGTAACATTTCACTGCTCACGAGCAAAATACTGAGAATTTCAGTAATTCGTACAATGTAATTTTTTTCGTTTTTATGTATCTTTACGTTTTTGTTTCTTGTTCTATAATGTGCACACTACACATCCCATTTTTACCGCATAAAATTACACTCCATAATTTTAGTTTTGTTATTCTTTTGTAACTCATCAATTATTCTTTTTCACTTTTTTATTTTTATACCTAGTTCCCTTTATGACCCACGGCTAACACTTTTTTGCCAAAACTTTGCAACGCCATAACTCGCCAGCAGATTGAGCTAGAGAGCTGTTCAAGCCCTCTAAAGACTCTTGAAGTCTTGTAGTTTAGACAGAAAAAAAATTTTAAGCTTGGAATGGCGGGTTTTTCTATGTTTATATAATGGGAGGATGTTTTGCATATTTGTTTGTATTTGGATGATGTCATCACCCCCTGGGAGCCGACCAATCGAACAGATTTGTGGCCTAAAGTTGTTTGGATCCTAGGCTGTAATGCGAGTCTTTAGAGGGTTTGATTGACTTTGTAGCGTTTCTGGTTCATAAGTTATGGCGAAATAACCGAATATTAATTAGGGAAATTCCCAAGAATTCTTCCAGGTATTTGTAAACAGTTTGGTTTTATTGGCCCTAACTTTGGAACCAGAAACGCTATAAAGTCGATCAAGGGCTCTTAATGTTCGTATTATAGCCTAGAATCCAATAAAACTTTGAGTCAATATATTGGCTCGATTGGATCGGTGATGACGTCATCAAAAGGCAAAACATACCCCACTAATGACGTTATCAACCAAAAACCCCAAGTCCACAAGTTAAAAATTTTTTTTCATTCTAAACTACAAGACTTCACGAGTCTTTAGGGTGTTTGAATAGCTGTCTATCTCAATCTGCTGCCGAGTTATGGTTGGCCAAAATTTGGCCTGAAATGGCTAATTTCATCTTTTTTGAAACTTTTTGATTTCCGGATATGCTAGAAAGCCAATCAAGGTCTCTAAAGACTCGGATGATGGTGACCCCGCCTGCCGACGCATATGACGTCCAACAAAAATAATATTTGGGGTACATACAGGGTGTCCCAGAAGTCGCGCACCATATAATCATTTGTTTTTTTATGTTTCAGATTTAATTAGATATGGGTGAAAAACTAACAATACAAGAAAGAGTTAAATTGATTTTTATGTTTGGAAAAAATGGGGCGACATACCGCTCTGGTGCGCGACTTCTGGAACATCCTGTATAGGGCCAAAACTAAATTCGGGGCCATATCAACCCCTAGCTTCATCTGTGCTTGTAGGTACATTCATTTTGTACGTGTAACGCGGTGACTATTAGTCTGTTCCAAATTGAGTTTTAAATTGATGCACAGTAATTCTTTAATAATAATGTTTCAAAACGTTAAGTTAGAAATTGTTGCCTTATTTATTCCAAACGAAGTTAGAAATTGTTGTCTTATTTGTCTCAATAGATTTGTTCTTCTAACGGTTTAATCACGTGGGTGCTTTAAGTTTACAGATGGCAGAAGTTAAAAAATATACTTCAAAATATTTCAAATCCTTCACCATATGATTTGAAAAAAGTGCTGAAGGACTTCATGCCTATCTATACACCCCTTTCTGTCACGTTTCTTTAACTAAGATTAAACCAGTTTCAACTCCTTTGGTATTCACAGAACCATGATTTTCCTTCTGTTGCTGAATCGAGAGCCTGCCTAGAAGCATCCGAAACATGGACAATGTACAAAAATGCTTTACTGCGTCTTCTAACTTCCCACCGTAAATCGCCAATTTCCGCAAAAAATCCGTGGAGTAATGTCGAAGAGCATAAACGATTGGATCCCGTCAAGCAACATGCTGCTTTTCCCGATTTCAGTCACCTCACCAGAAAAATGCAAAAGTCGCAGCTGCAAGATAAGGAAGGTAGTTTCACCCTTACAGCTGATGCTCGTCATTCTGCAAGTGTTCCCAGCATGGCGAAGCTCAGCAGGAGCTCTTTAAATAACAGGCTCAACCCACGCCTGGCCACACTTAAGGCTGGAGAAAGATGGTGAGCTTAAATGTCGACTTCTTTTTGTAAATACGCACTTGCATTACGGCAAGGACGTAACGGAGTCTGCCATGAAATAACGATTTGTCTACAACGGGAAATTCAACTTCTCGGAAAGTATTTCCGTCACCAACAATCAGCCCACCTGATTACTAGGCAAGTCATTTAATTCGAAAGTTTGGAAGAACAACCTTCAGTGTGGCGGAGAATGGAATCTTAGTACTGTACTCGCAACAATGCTTGACCAGTGTAGTTCATTTGTAACAAGGTTTACCCGGCACCTGCGTCGAAAGAGGATATCTGCGAGATTTTCGTAGTAATATGTCATTTCAACATCCAAACCAGATGCTTCAAGTTGATAAAAGTTTATTTGACCACTTTTGTATGTTCCATTTGGTCCTCAGCTAATAATAGTTAGGCTAACGTCAGTATCGAAATTATGCTGCATTTAGAAGCATTATCTAATTGTCAGCTATTGCAGTCTAACTCACAGTATATTACATCAATAAATAACGTCGTTTTTAATTCAAGTTCTTCAGTAACCATCGCAACGTTTTAAGCGTTAACGCAAACACTGCTTGTTTAAAGTCTTCAAAAGATTTTTGCAAAAGTTTTTTTTTATGTAAACATGTTGTATTAGAAAATGCATAGCAGGCAGTTCAAACCGCCACCATAAACGACATTTAAGTATTTTAGTATTTACGTGTGTTCTCCCCGAAAGTTATTTGTTTTCAGAATTTGATTGCACTATATTTTTGAAATATTCTTTTCTTGTTCTGTAAAACGTCACTTTTCAGCCGAAAACTTTATTGACGCCCATAAAACAAGTTACACTATCTTTTTTTGTAATAATGTGCAAAACTTCAGGAAAATCCACTCCCAATCACACGTAAACGCAAGCAATAGATTGGCAGTAAATACTTCCGTTTCAGGGCAAAATTTCTCTCATTTTGGTTGATGTTTCATTTTTTATGTTTCATTTTGAGGTTCATTTTGATGCATTTGTTCATGAAGCTTACATCGTTTCAGTGCAGTTTCATGCCATAGTCGTTCTAAATCGCTGTGAAGCTACTCACATCAACGGGAATACTAACGAGAAAAGATGGATAAAACTGTAGTCTTTAAGTTTTAACTGATGCCTTAATATTGTTGTATCTGCGTCAGAACTTTGTAAACATACATGCGAACAAAGCGGTAGCTTCAATCAGCGTAAACAAAACCACCATAACGGCAGCAGAATGAACATGTTGATCTCTACACACGATTTAAAGAGGGAACGTGTAAATGTAGCACCATTGCGGGTGTCATAGGCATACTACAGTATACCAGTGTCGCTACTCGCTGATGTCGCATGTATCACATGTGCACAGGCATCGTAGCGCTGATATCTATTATTAGAACCAGGTTTGGGATATGCGGGGACCAAAATCAAAGACAGTAACTTTTTAATTTCCAAGTTCCTAGCTAACTTACACCAAGGTCTGTAGAATTCAAAACTAAAGAAACAAATAACACTTCATTAAAAGGTTTATTACAGACTTTACGTCACTACGTTACATAAAATAATAAATTCTGGGCTTATAAAGGCAAAGCAGTTAATGGCAACCAGACCTAATTTATATTTATAAATAAATTTGTATGCTTGTAAGTCTGCAAGTAACACAGGTCACCTCCAAAATGTGCATGATTACCACGGACGCCGGAACAGGGGCGGCGGGGCGGTAAAATAGTTGAGGGCAATGGAAACTTTAAAATCGTTACCAATTGTGCTTGTTTCTGTTCAGCAACAATGTTGACCTCAGAAATAGTAACAGAATTTATAGAAAACTATTTTTTATTTTGTGGGTGCTCGAATAGCTGCAATAAGTTTGCTTCAAGTCGATTTTGATAAAACATGAAATTAACTATGATATCGTTATGAAACGACACATCTGTCCCCTTTGCCCCCCTTTTTAAAGGTCAGGGGCAATGCCCCCGCTCTCTGCCGCCCCTGATGATTACCATACCACTTATCTTAATGAAACGATTCTGTGAAACTGTTTTTGCTCAAAAGATCACAGCGCAACTAAGTGCTGAACAATTACCATTGGACACTTTTAAAGTCACTTAATTTAAAAGTCAATAATTCCAATGCAAAGGAATTGGGTTTTTGCTTGAGCTTCAGCGCTCCACTTTCATATTTATCGCAGTTTTCTTTTATGCTTTTATTCGATAATAAAGTAGGAATCGTAGGATTTCAATAAAACAAAAGTGGAATTACCATTTAGAACTGATGAAATTTTCAAGACAATATGCGTAGATGCACATTTACAAATTTACATAGTGCGCTTACAGTAAGATTGTTGACACATTCCACTATGAGATCTCAAGGAAGTAGAGGTGGTAACCAACACAAAATAACAAGAATTAAACTAACATTTGTAAGTTGCATTTCCAAAACACGATGTTTGTTTGTATATAGTCCTTTTATTTTATATACTTGGATATCTCTGTATTCTACTTAAGATTTTAGAAAAATCGTCGCTTCCGTGTATTATAAGGAATAAAATGCAAGATGACAAGAATAACTTACTCATATCGGCACTTTTTCTACATGAATCCTATTCCAAACATGTTGAAGCATCCCCCGTTATGTGATTACGCAATAGATGCCCTCTCTTACGTATAGACAGTAAGACATACACTTCAGGAGGTCGAGAAGAGGTTAATGTTACTAATACCACGAATTGCGCAATAAAATGAAAAAACAAATTTATGCAACAGGCGTGTCCCTGATGCCGTGTATATACTCATAACAGAGAACCTTAATAACGGGTTTGTTATGAATATATTGTGTTATGGACGTGGTCTGTTACAAACGGGTCTGTTATGAATGTGGTCTGTTATGAACGTGGTCTGTTATGAACTGGTCTGTTATGAACGCGCTCTGTTATGAATGCGGTCTGTTATGAAGAGGCCTGTTATGAACGTGGTCTGTTTTGAATGGTCTGTTATGATTGGTCTGTTATGAACCGGTCTGTTTTGAACGGACACCGTTCCACTCAGCACTCGCCTGTCCATCGAGAGGAAATGCAAGGCACCTCAAATAGAGACATCCATTTATACCCCCTGCACAACAACTGATCAGTTCATCTGACGAAAATAACAAATGCGATTAACCGCCTCCAAACTGGTGTCGGACGTTTCCGCTCCTGCTTGCACAAATGGAGTATGGCCACTTCTGCGAATTGTGAGTGTGGCGCAGAAAATCAAACCGTTAACCGTGTTTTCTTCCAATGTCCAATCCATCGACCTCCCCATGGACTGCACGGTTTTGGATGACGAGACAATCGATTTGCTGCTCAACACCAGCCGCTAGATCTAGCGCGGCCAAGCAGTGGACTGAAAGAACTGACTCAAATGATGATGAAGGAGCTTGTGCTTGCATTTTGTAGACAGACGCATCTAAGCCAACCTCGCTGTGCAGTTGTTTTTATGTGCTGAATAAACTAATAATTAAAAAATAAAGTTTTTTCATCCACAGCTTTTCCTCCCTGGAACAAATTTCCTCCCAGGAATGAAAAATTCCTCCCTTAGTGAGCCAAGTGGTTCCCGTTTGAGAACCACTGGTCTAGTCACAGCATTTCAATTTTTGTAATTTCACTCTTTGGATGCCCGGGGCGGTTCGGCCCACCCTTTGCACGCCACTGGAGACAAGTGAAATCGCTGTACTGTGCAGCAAACACGCTCCGAGGCACATTCGATCAGTGCTCTCCTGCAGTAAAAAAAACACTTTATTTTGTGCCTGCTGCGTGCCGATGTATGCTTGCTAATTGTGGAGCAAATACACACAGACTAGTATGAGGCGCTTACGCGCTGCAAACAACAATGCCTACCGAATTATGCATTACATACCCAGAAATGTAAATGGACGCCCACACCAAGTTAGCCATCGTGTCAAGACTTTTGATGCTTTATTGAGAAATAATCAATAATCTGTATCGCTTTTACCACACTCTGTATCTTCATCTAACTTTTTTATCCAATCTCTTCAAACGTCTGATGCTTTTTACAAATCTTCATTTTTCATCAATTATTTAACGATCCTGTATTACGGTGACCAACTGATATAGTTGTTGAAAGACAAAAGCAAACACAGCAAATAACTGTTCTGATTTAAGGTCGTATAATTTGTGTCGTGGGAACAATGGGATTGCATCAGTGGAGAATCCAGGGGGGCAGTCAGGACAATCGAACCCCCAAACGGCTGATCAAAGTGCACACCTTTTTCGTGGCTATCAAAGTAGAAACAGAGGTACAAAATACTCTAAACTATGTTTCACACTTCGTTGAACTTCATGATTTACGTGCCGATTTTCACCCAAATTTCTTAAAATCATCGGGTATTGCATACCATGTCTTCACTGCCTGCACACACAGACTGATTACTATGGGAGTAGATTGCTGTTGCAGACACCATCCATGGCTCCATCTGAGTTTTCAAGGAATAATGCTTCATGCAACTGTCGCAGTTGTTCAGGTTCATCATTCAAAAATGAAATGTACGATGGCATATGTGTACGGGAAAGTATTTGCTGGGGGGAGGGCCGGAAAAAAGTTGCCCTGAAAATAACAATTTGCCATGAAACTAACTGTTTTAGTTTAATCCGAATGTGGCCTGAAACCTCTTGTAAATCTGTTTTATACAGTTGAATTCGCTTATAACGGCTTCGTCTGTAACGTTAATTCGCTTATAACGTTGCATGTTGTTCGGTCCCGATGGCATCTTTTACATGCATTTCAATTCGCTTATAACGTCAATTCGGCAATAACGCTCTTTATCCAATCCCCTAGAGGTGCCGTTATAGGAAAATTCTGCAGTTACGTTGCTTCTTAACTCAAGGGTTGAAGTTCTTTGCGTGTTGTGTTCTCCCAGACAAAAAACCTAACGGTAATTGCCTTTCTCTATGGCCTTTCCCGTCGTGTCCGACGATCAGTTCGGCGATGATTGCAGTCTGTGATATATGCTTGGATCGAATATGCTCGTCTGTCTTGTAGAGGGAGCGCCAGGGACCACGCTCCAGTGTCAATTGTTTTCAGTTTTCCGTATTTATGTTGAGTTCCTTTAAATCTCTTTTTAGTACGTCCTTGTAGCGGAGTATGGGGCGACCGACAGGTCGGGAAACAGAGGGTAGTTGCCCATACATACAAGATGTCCTTCGGAAACTGACCATCTTCCATTCTGCACACATGGCCACTCCAGCGTAGTCGATATATTCTAAGGAGAGAGAATATATCGGGAGCACCAGTTCTCTCCATAATTGTAGAATTTGGTATACGGTCATGCCAAGAGACACCGAGAATCTTGACGTGAACGGATAGGTGCTGGTTTGCCCAGACCCGAGAGCGAAGTTTTCCAAACGTAGAGGCAGCTTGCGTTCATCTAGCTCAGAAACGAGGGATCCAGATGCAGTGACGCTTGATCCACGATAGCAGAACTTTTCAACAACTTTTTAAGGCAACATCATTGATAGTTACGAGGTCGGAAATGCCCTGAACATGGACAAATGATTTGCTCAAACTTATCTTCATTCTAAAGCCAACGCACGCTGCTGCGAAACAATTACACAGTACTTGTGCACAGGGTCGTCGCCAGCGGGGCGCCAGTGGTGCCCGCTCCCCCCCCATTTAAAATCGGTGCCCCCATTTCACGTTTGGCCCCCCAGTTGCTACATACATCCAATACTGTATTTTAAAAATGTGCCCCCGTACTGGTTTTTGGCCCCCATACTGCTGACTCCTGGCGACGGACCTGCTTGTGCATCCTGCAATACTTTGGGCAGCAAAGGCTGCATCAGTCGTCATAGAGCAGTTCACGTACAAACACCCGGTGAGTCTTTGAGCGGGGCCGGAAACGGAAACGAGATAGATTGAACAGCTTCCCAGAGCTACGTGAGTGGCGCAAAACACCGGAAGTGGATGGAAAGGCACGAAACAGAAGTGCTCAGAACCGTCGCCAGAAAGTCGTCAATAGGGGGTGTAGATTTACCCGGGCGATCGGCCCGGCGTTTCGTACAGTACTTTATAAATTTGAACTCCGCGCCTCGCCTGCTTCTCCGAACTGGACTCGTCGATCACAAATGTCCTTGCACCGAATGAAGCTCTAATCGTTACTGAGAACACAGTCGAGCACACTAACGCGAAGTTTCGAAACGCTGTGACTTCTGTCAGGTGATGTACACAGCAAAACGTTAAAACCACAGCTAAACAACTGTACTTTCCCCACGAGGCCGACCACGTTATCTGCTACAGCTACAAGACTCGTCACACTGTTTATTACGTAACAGTAAGGAGCCGCATATCTTGCTCTTCTACCAATGAGAATCAAGTTTACTTGTGCGTTCCCACGGAACAGCGCAAGCTAGTGGTTAAACGTACCAGAAAAATCTTACAGGGGACTTTACGTTCGTGCAGGGGGGGCTTGACATTCACATTTGACAAAAATTCCACTAATTTATAGTGTTTCATTTTTCAATTCTGGGGGGCTTGGAGCTTTGTTTGGGGGGATAATCCCACCAAAGCCCCCCGTGGCGACGGGACTGGAAGTGCTGAGAAATAAATTGCAAACAGGGTTGACGCGAGAACGCATCCCTGTTTAACGCCACGTGTAACGGGGAATGCTTTCGAGGTAGAGCAGTTGCAACGAACAGAGGCTTGTGTATGGTTGTGGGAACCGCTGATGGTAGACAACGATGTGTCTGGGCAGCCAAGTCGTTGCAGGATCGCAAACAGTCCTCCTCGACATGCCATATCGAACGCCTTTGTCAGGTCAATAAATACAACAATTAGTGCTTTGCGCTGTTCCAAGCATTTTTCTTGAAGCTGTCGAAGTGTAAATATCATGTCAATGGTTGAACGATGGGGACGCAACCCACATTGGCTCTCGGGAAGGATAAGATCAGCAAGCCTTGAGAGAATGACGCGTGCTCGGACTTTGCCCACCACTGAGAGGAGGGCAATCCCACTGTAATTATTGCAATCTTGTCGATTGCCTTTATTTTTATATAGGGTAACAGCGACAGCATTTTTCAGGTCTTGGGGGATGCATTGTGAGCGCCAGTAAAACAACAACAAATTGTATAAATGAGCTGCAAGAATGTCGCCCTCACAACGTAGAATTTCTGCCGTGATTCCATCAGCACCAGGAGACTTGAAGTTCTTTAATGATGGAACAACTTGTCCTTTAACTGATGAAAAGGAAATTTCTGCATCGAGATCGTGCAGAACCAGAAGTTGTAGTAAGTGGGAAAGCGCATCAGTCGTGAAATGCTCTGTTTGTGAATAGATCGAACTGTAGTGTTCGACCCAGCGGTCAATCTGGAGAGACGGGTCTTGAATCAATGAACCTTGCGCTGACAGAAGTGATGCGGTCCTTACTGGGTGTGGTTCTATGGTGGATGTAATGCCATTGTATACCCCTCGAAGGTCACCAACCTCAGAGCATCTCTGCGCCTCTGTGCTGATCTTAGTCCAGAAGTCACGCAAAGCAGCGTGAACCAGTCTCTGAACATTAGCTTTGGCTGTGCGTAGTCTGGCTATAGCAGCTCTTGTGTTTCGTGTCTTCAGCTGCAGTCTAGCTTCACGTCTTGCTTCCACAGCAGGAATTAACACATAGCCACTTTCACGAAACCAATCAGGCTGCTTCCTCTGTCGAAGACGGAAAGCTGACACTGCGCTGCCCATGACAAGAGACCTACACTTCGACCAGGCGTCCTCAACATTGGTTCCGGGATAATTTGGCATTGCTTTAACTGAGAGAAGAGATTTGAATAGCGAGGTGCTTGAGTCGTTTTTCACTGCTGCGCTGTTGATCGACGGACTGCATTTCGTACTGCTGAGAAAAAATTTGCGTGGGTCAACAAGCAACTTACTGCGGACTAAACCATGACCAGTGTCACAGTCTGCTGCGTGCATGCTGCGGGTATGCTTTACACTATTTAATTGTCTACGCCGAACAACGATATGGTCCAATTGGTGCCAGCGGCGAGACCGTGGATGTATAACGGAAAAGTTTAGGGGTTAGACTAAACAGTGCCGCATTTAGCTACGTCCGAAATTTCTACGTGAGTTCGATCATAGACATAGCAAGGACGGTATTCACAAAAGCTAAGTTTGCTTGACCTCCCTATCAAAAGGCTTCTACACTCGGCTATTTACACACATAAACGACACGCATATTTAATTGGTATTTCTTTTATTTGAAGTTCAAATAATACAATAAACATAACTCACCAAGAAGATAGGCCTCCTGTACGGGTGACTCTCATACGGAAGCCGACTACAGCAGCACACTCCATACGCTTTCAGACACTGTCTAAATGTTATTACATTATGAAAGTTCAGACTTAAGATCATTACGCTAATTCCACAGACTACACTGTCTCTGAGTCGTGACTATCTTTACAGGAAATATTTTAACCAGCGCCTTTTTCCTTTTGCGTATTTCTCACGAAAAGATTCTTGTTATCAATTTGACACGTGATTACATTTCCAAGAATCAGAATCGGTAAAGTTGCTTAATAGTTTTTGGTTTAGTAAGGAAAAACTGAGTCTTAGGGACTTTATTATTTTCTTACGGTATTGAGACAAATTTGTCGTCCAAAGTCCCTTCTCCAATCATTTCCACGACCGAGAGAACGGCGCTTTGTCCTTCATACGGACTCAACACGTAAACAAAGAACCAGAGTATGACGGGGGCTTTAATTCACCTCTGGGTAGTGTACGCGACGACTTGGATCCTTTTAAAGGGTTTCTACAAGACGGAATAAGACATCGGTCAAACGGTCAAGTAGCGGCGGCCAGTTTGGTCTCTAAGCCAAACTTGCTCAAGTCATATTCTTAATCAAATGTTTAGCACGATAGGAGTCGACGCTCTAAAACGAGTCTTATACATTATCCCCCTTTGGCTCTGACTAAGTTTTACCAATCAAGTTTATAGCGCGATAGGAGTCGACGCTCTAAAACGAGTCTTATACATTATCCC
>Ga0210059_1006104_pt1 | contig 19341 bp, 10 predicted proteins | sample Ectturendosymbi2_FD_188042 | JGI IMG/M metagenome (GOLD analysis project Ga0210059, IMG submission 188042) | Ecteinascidia turbinata endosymbiont from Florida, USA - Sample 2 (SPAdes) (version 2) | ecosystem: Host-associated > Tunicates > Ascidians > Unclassified | place: Key West, Florida... | reverse complement strand
TGATGTTCGATTAGAAGCTCGGAAGCATCGCCATGACAACCGCGACAAACACAAGTTCATCCTCGATGCGCATTCACCGCTTCAGAGCAAAGCATCAACTCATGCCGCGGCTTCGTCATCAACGTCGTCCGACCAACGCAGCGCGTGAACGCGATTCGTCACGTGCGGCTGACGTCAGAACGCGATTTGTCACGTGCGCATGACGTCAGAATGCGATTCGTCACGTGGGGATTGAGTAAGAATGCGATTCCTCACGTGCGTATGACGTCAGGACGCGATTAATTCACATGTGGATGACGTCATAACGCGATTCGTCACGTGCAGATGACGACAGATTGCGATTCGTCACGTGCGGCTGACGTCAGAAGCCTTGAGACTCGTGCTGAAACCTAGCCGTCGCCGATTACTTGCGACTGACTGCGGAAAGGAAACAAAACTCACGTCCAGCGATTCGTTGAACACTCGGGATTTGGTCCCAGTCAAAAAGTGGAACACTCTTATTCGCCGATCGGGTGAATTGCAGACGAACAGCTGCCCGTCGCGCGACACTGCGATCGACAGCGCGTACGTCCCGTGCTTCATCAGTTCATAGAGGTCGGTGTCGGTCTTGAATTTGAACTTCATGATAGACTTCGGAAAAGCGTAGTCTGTTTCTTGACCTGCGGCGAAAACAATCAGCACCCTGCGGCACCAACAGGGATATATTTGTGCGCTTCAGATCAGGGATCATTTGCAGTTAGTTATTTCTTTGTTTTTAGACAGTTGGCCCAAATCTAGGAAAACCATTTTTACATGCTGAACACTTGACTATTAACCTAATCGGGTAATGTTATCAAGATCGTCAGAAAAATCGAAAATCCACAACAAGTACAAAGGATAGTATGGCAAAACTAAGTCAGGTCGGAACTTTACTTCGAACCGCACCTTTCCTATAACAAAATTCATACTTAAAAAAAACGCAACCGCGAAAAAATGTACTAATTTGAACGCCTAAATGAACTGCAGAACACTGGTAGCTTAGACTGGTCGAAAGCCTATGCTTTTCAATCTCGTGTCCAGTTGTCTGATACATCGGGATAATTTCATCGCAACTGAGAAGGAAACTCAATCACTGCATTAATGTACAGCTCTCTCATGCCTGTCATCACACTGCCACATGAAACAGAAATTACAAAAATTAGCTTAAAGACAGAAGGATTACAGATAGTAGCATACCGCCCCAAAACTCCAGCATTCCTTGCCTGTCACCCGACACAGCGACTTTGTACACGTGATTGTAAGCAATACAGGTCACAGGAGATCTGTGCACGTTATTCAGTGTGTGTAAGGGTTCTGAGCCTCCTCTGCAAAGGGGAACAGTTTAATTTCAGTTTCATTCGATATGAACGTGATACCATACCAGAGAGTACTCTTTGGGAACATACCTTCCATCGTAGATGTGAATATTTCCACTGTCCTTTCCTGCTACCGCAACAGTTGCCAGCCGGCTTCCCGAGGCAAATATCCACTCTGCTACAGTGGGCACAAAGCTGAAACAACAATCAGCACAATCTACTTGTGGTACCAGTGATGCAAATGCTCGGCTTGTCATTGACGGCAAGCCTTATTTCAACATGGTGACAGGTTTGTAAATTGAATTGAATCAACACCACAGTGCATGAGTACTTACTCAGGTTAACTATGTGCCAGCTATCATTGCACTGTTTTCAATGGTGTTTTTTGTGTGACACATTTGCAGTGTAAAAGTTTGGTTTAATCTTCAATTATACTTTATTAGCATCGTATCTTTTAACATTTATGCCTATAAACGTGTTGATTTTTCCCATGGCTAAAACATTTAAAAACCTTTAGGAAAAATTGTAATTTACACCATCATTCCATGGCAGTTTACATACCAGTCACAGCATCTTATTCTTTGGGTTTGTCTTGTAAAATTTGGATCTTGAACAGCTTTCTACGATGACATGCACAAGACAAAAATTGAATCTCAAATTAGGGGAGTGAAACCTTCGGCCAGGGGCATCTAAAAACTCCTAGATATCCCTGCCTTTGGCCAACATATAAAATGCAATCGGGGATAAAGGAACATCAGCAACATATTTCACTCTTTGCATTTTGCACCCAGCCTATCACTGGAGGAGGTTATAGTTTTGTGCATTTTAAACTTTGCTGACAGTCTTAGGCATTACCTTTTCTACATCTCGAAGCTTTTGGCTTCAAATTATATTGGCATTGCTTCACCTAATGCAGGGGTCTCCTCCAAACTACGGCCCATGGGCCAAATGCAGCCCGTGACACTGTTTTATCCAGTCGTAAAGACATTTAGTCAATAATGAAAAACAACATGTATACAAAAAAATTGTTGATTTGGTAGAATGTAGTAAATTTCGAAACAATTACAGTATGCAAGATGTCCGGCCCTCAAATTGTTGTGTAATAGCTTGTGTGGCCTTCTAACAAAAAAGTTTGGGGACTCTTTCTCTAATGGAAAATGGATTAAGCAACAATCCACAACATTTCAAATTAGAAAAAATATTGTTTTTGCAAATTTTGTTAGCTTTGGTGAATCAGGGTATAATTTTGGTTCAAAAGCTTTATAGACTTTTATCACATGTTTTCCTGATGTTTAAACAAATCCAGTGGAAACCATATATTTGGAGAGGAAAACCTTTTGATGGGTCATTCCATTATAATACAACAAATACTTTGCAATTTTGTAACCCATACTCTCAGATTTGTTATTCTCTGCTAACTTTAAGTGAAATGAAAAAAAAATCGAATTGAATGTGCTTTTGTGTGGTTTCCTTTTGCAGTTCTCTTTTGGTTAACTTGTTTATTGATTTGGTTGCCGGGCCTGTCTTTGATTGTTATTGTCTTTTCATGGTGAAACTTTTGTTATGTTGATTGATCAATGCATGATTGCACCAATTGGTTGTGATTCAATATTTATTGGTAAAGCACGGTGCAGTACGGACCTCATTCTTTTTTTCGCTGAAATATTTAAGTCATTTTTTTCCTGGAACTTTTTGGCCACTGAAACATTTCGGTCATTTGTCTCACAGTTGTATTAAAACTCACCACAACAGTGTTTTTTTTTTTTTTTTTTTAGCCTATATTTTCAGACATTCTGACCCAAATCACTTAATTTTTGTCGGTCATTTCAAAACCGATTCGGCCTATGACTGAAAAAAAACAGGTATGGACACACCTGAAGTTGAAATTAACTTGTGTGGTTGATTGCAAATCAATTGCAAGATAGCCTAAAGTGCGACCAGTGTTTATGGCAGGGAATTGTCAGCTGCACTACTTCGCAGATGCGTCCAAGATGGCGTATGGTGCAGTGTGTCATATGCAAATTATTATTGGTTGTAATGAAGTTGTACAATGTGTTTCTCATTTCTCAGTTTCAAAATCATCTTTAGCCCCAAAGGAAGAAGCCTCGATCCCTCAGCTTGACCTTATTTCTGTGCAGTGATCACAGCAGGGATGGATCAGACACTCAGAAAAGAGTTGGAACTGCCACTGCGTCCGTCCATAATTCGGACAGACACCGTGGTCGTCCTGCAGAGCTTGCAGAACGACTGGAAATGCTTTCTGCTATTTGTTTTCAGAAGACTTGCCTCCATTGGGAAGTTTTCTTGCATTACTAACTGGAGGCACATGCCGACAAAATTTAATCCAGCAGATTGTATGTCATGTGGAGCCACGGTAGAAGCACTGCTTGAAGGTCATTTGTGGTTTCATGGTCTTGAGTTTCTGAAGTGCACCCCTGACTATTGGCACAGTCGCTTTGAAGAGACGGGAATGCTTTCGGAAGATATAAAGGTATTTGATAAACCTATCGTTAACGTTTTCATGGTTGATGGTGTTTCAGCAAATGAATATTTGATATCGTATTTCTCATCATTACATCAACTAAAAAAGGCTACGGCCTGGCTGCTAAAATTCGAGGAATGTCTGAAATGAGGCATTCACAAAGTCGACATGACATCGTTGAAGTCACCGTTGACTGTGAAGAGCCTCAAGTCAGCTGAAGATGAGTTAATTAAATATGAACAACACGTGTATTTTGGAAGCTGGATGAAGCAACTCTCTTGTGGCAAGGTGCCAACTGGAAATTCCAGGTCTTTCCCACTCTTCACGTTGAATCCATGTTGGTTGAAGGTATGACGAGAGTTGGGAGGAGATTGGATAAAGCATACGTGGTGTATGATACTCGACATCCTGTAATCCTGCCCCATTTGTCGCATTTAGCAAATCTTGTGATTTCATCACCATGGGTGCACAGGACACTCTGGTTCAAATGGGACATTAAACTCTTTAGCTCCAAGGTTTTGGATTGTCAAAGGAAACACTGCCATGCAAAAAGTGTTACGTGATTGTTTGTTGTGTCGTGGACGCAATGTTAAACCTGGAGAACAAATTATGGCTGACTGCCAGCAGAATGCTTGCAGATGCCATGCCAACCCGTTTGCTTACACTGGTGTTGATTACTTTGGTTCAATGTTGATATGGCAAGGAAGAAGCACTGTAAAGAGGTATGGATGCTTGTTTACTTCTTTGGCAACTTGTGCTATCCATCTGGAGGTAGTTTGTGACTTGACAAGTGATGCATTCATTAACGCTCTATGCCGTTTTATTTCCCAAAAATGGGAGGTCCTGCACATATATTCACATAATGGCACAAACTTCGCTGGAGCAGAGAGAATTATTCAAGAAGCAATTAAAACCTGGAGTCATCACAAAATTGAAGAATTTCTTCAGCAAAGAGAAATTCAATGGTCTTTTAATCCACCAACTGCAAGCCACATTGGTGGCACTTGGGAGCACAAGTCGGTACGCTGCATTCTTATATCTCTTTTAGGAGAGCGGACATATTTTAGACCTATCATTGCCTGCCAGAAGTGGTACCATGAAAGAAGATGGATGATATTGTTTTGCTTGTCACGATGTAACACCATGCTCTCAGAGGTCAATTGGAAGAATAATCAGCATGTACCTGGATGCACATGGCACCGTTTGAAGTGTCACGGTGAAGATCTGCAACCATGAACTGCAGAGGCCTATACAGAAAACGGAGGCCTAAAAAAAGTAAACAACCTCAAGTCTGCAATGAAAATTGCGGTTGTGGTTATGCAGTTTTTACATTGCAGTCTTGAGGTTGTTTACTTACTCTGACCTTGTTTTAGCCTTTCAACATGTTACAGTGTTCCATGAAATCAATTTTCTATTTAAAATTTGCAATTGATTCCTTGCTTTCACCTGTGGAGTGAAGTTACTTGAATATCACACACTGATGCCAAAGGTGTTAATCAGGCAAAAACTCATGCTGAAAAAATTCAGGTTCAAGTGCTCACTCTTAACTCTTTGGCATCCGTTAGGATTCGGGGATTTTCGCAAAAACTGCCTAAACGCACGTGGCTTTGCGCGAGAATTTCTCCGGTCTGGCATGCTCTACAGAACCGGTAAACGTCTCAAATAACGCGGCAAGTCTTCTAGTCTGCACTCGAAAAAAAATTTTTTGCTTGGGGAGTGCGGGTTTTTTGTGAGTGACATCATAAGTGGAGGACTTTTAGGCCACCTTGGCCCACTTTGGCTGGCCCTGGGCGCCAACCGCTACGTGGTAGTATTTTGCTGAAGTTTTTACTAGAAACTAGACTACAATCTGAGTCTTTTGATACTTTGGATGACCTGCTAGGGTTTCGGGTTCAAAAGTTGTGATGTAAGTTGGTAAAAATATTTGACTAATTAGGTAATTAATTAATTTGTTTATTTTAGATCATAACTTTTGAACTTTAGATCATAAGTTTCATTCAACAGTTAGTCTTATTTACCTGTAAAAATATTAACCTACTTGTTATAGTGTTTCCACAAAGCGATGCAAAATCTGCATAAAAAGTAGGGCTATGGAGCTGTTGTAAAAATGAGACAGCTCTGGCTCCGGAGCTCTTGGTTATCATAAGTGTGGCTCTGGCTCTGGAGATCTCTTTTTTCATGGCTCCAGCTACAGCTCCAACTTCTGTTCGTTTTCACAAGTTAATATTTTAATTGTCTTGGTGTGCCTCAAGTTGAATGGAAAATCAATTAAATCAAGTACACAAAATTAAGAGAACAAACCAAACTTTTTTGAGTAATTCAATCTAGTATTTTTTTTACAAACAGCGCTCTTATCATGAGGAAATCAGGGAAAAAACAACAATCACAGTTTAAGTTCATTCAGAGAACACTTACTAGCAGAAACATAACTCAAGATAACGATAATATAAACAATTTCTGTAAAGGCAGTTGTTGGTTTTGCCATCAATGCCTGAGAACCTTTTGTTATTTCTTACGACCAGAATCAATAAAGTGCCTGTTTGTAGAAATACATTCATGTCTGAGCATTTAAACCCGGACCAGTCCCAATTGAACAAAGTGCTTTGTACTTGTTGGAGGCTTTGCCTGTTGCAGTCTTGGTGATTCCAGCTAACAGCACTGCCCAGGCAAACCATGCAAAGAGCGCAGAACGCATAGTCGATTACCTCTCTCATGTGTTCTTCCAAAAATGCACACATTTGCATTATATAACACAAATGCAAAGATGTGTTCCAAAGCCCTTTGTTCAAAGAATTAGTATGACTTCTAGCAAGAAAATCACCTTTGACTTTTTAAAATAACTGAAAACTTCTGATCTCTTATCTTTTCCACTCATAATGAGCAGCGATGAATCACAAAGTAAAGCACAATTTAACATGCAAATCTTAGAAGAAAATAAGAGTGGTTACCATCCTGAAAATAGAATTTTTTTCCACAGATGAAAACTGTCCACATTTGTTTACATTGCTTTTTTATACCCTCTTGATAATGTACTGATATGCAAAGCAATGCTAGTTATAACTTTCATGTTATGCTACTGCTTGTGAATGTAATATTTTTTAGTAAACTTTGCCAGTAATTTAGTAAACCTTCCTAGTAAGCCTAAGGGTTTTTATTAAAAATTCCTACTTCACAATGGTGTGCCATGCATTTCGTGCACATATCTGTAATGCTTGGAAGCTCTACTTGTTTCTTGAGCATCAGTATCAACCTGTGTCTTCCTTTCTATTAACTGCAGCGATTCTTGTCTACCCATATCTTCAACTTAAGCACTGTCTGTGCACACTGCACAAGTAACAAAAACCAGCACGCATTGATGTTATTTAATGGAAATCAATTTCGCCATACGGCATCTTCAGTCCAAGAGTTGGACACTTGGACTGAAGATGCCATATGGCGAAATTGATTTCTGTTAAACAACATCAATGTGTGCTGATTTTTGTTGCTTACAGCACAGGTAGTACTATATCTGTAATGGTATCATATCTTAATCATACTTCCTGCTAACAGCATGATTACACAGCTACAAAGTTATGAATATTATATTATATCTACTCATTATAGCTCAGTTCTTCTTAAATTACTACACTTCACAGACCCGGTTGGTCATTCTGACTAGAAAGTAAGATGTTGTGGTTGTTAACGTTTTTCTTACTTCTACAACAATGGTTCTCAACCATTTCGTTGAAGCGAGCTAAATCCAGACCTACAATTTTGTTAAAGAACCACATTATAAACTTACCACAAGTCAACTGACATGTTTTGTTTTGTTGCACTAACAAAGTCTTTTACACAAAATATTAGAGGTGTTACTGAATGACTGCTAAGAGCTGCACAAAGCATGCTTGGGAGTTGCATGCAGCTTTTAGAACAGTGTGTGAGAACCATTGTTCATCAAGTAACATCACGCCTTCCAGCTATGATGTCACAGCCTCAGCGATTATTAAACCAAAGAAACAACAAAGGCTCTGTTCCAGTCTGGTGACTCATAACTCATTACAATCGTGTTTAGTGTGCTAAAAAGAACACTGTTTTAGGTAAAGTGTGTCTATTTGGCAAAACAGTTAGCATCTAGGAAGGAACCTGGAGCTACCTCTCAAATGGACAGGGCTCTGGCTCCGGTCCTAAGTTTTTAATAGAGTTCTGGCTCCAGGCAGAATGCCCAGTTCCGGCTTCAAAGCCCTGATGAAAAGACTGAAATCACGGAAAACCTTAGCAATGATAGAACAGGAATTTGACTTAAAATCAGAAAATTCACTTGGAACAACAATTTGTGTCAACAAAAAAATAAATTTTGCAACAGAGTGAAACATTTACGCTTCAATAGATATTCACCAATAATGAAAACGGATTGTTTTTCAAAATGTCCAATGTGACTCCATTGAAAGCATTAGTTGTACAAGCTCATTAGGCCCAAAAAGTATATAAGTTTAACTCACCCAAGTTTGATCATGTTTATCATGTCAAAGTTTATGACATCAAATACTTTCAGAGCCTGATCATCTGAAACAGTGCAAAGAAGTTCTCCATTGTAGCTGGCAGCCATGTACGTGATGGCACCCAGGTGGGCTCTGAAATACATTATCCATAGGTTGATTCAGAATTTCCTAATATGTACAAAAAAGCATGTTCATGCATGCTCATTGCTCACTATTGAAGAACAGCATGCTGGCATTGACAACTGCAAATGTTTCAAATAGTTTTATAAGTCCATACTATTAATGCAGATGCAAACTGGTACAGACAAGAGGTGCATTGATCACAATATATATATAATTTAACCAACAAAATTAGTTGATGTACAAGTTGTAAAAGACTTAGACCTCTCATCAGAAACGTTGTCAAAAATCTAGAGGTGGATGGCTCACTTAAATATTACAGCATGAAACATCCACACAGAAGTATTAAATCTGCCTGATGCCACGCTTGTCCAACTGCTATTAGCTGGCAGTCATGGAACAACTACCGTGGTAAAATCCTGATTGGGTGAAATTAATTTGTATGCATCAAATTAAGTTTTAATCAATTTAGACTGAATTATCTTACTGGATACCTGGTAATTTTGAGTTATTATATTTGTACTCCTGGTTCATGTGTGCTTCACTAATTCATTCTCATTCACTTGCATGGTTTTCAAAATTTGCTTTCTGATGCCTTTTTCATTGGCAGCTCTTTGGTTATTTTTACTTGCCATTTGTCTATTTTTGAAGCTTATCCTTACATATGTTGATTTTTCCAATTGGTTGTTTTACTGTAGAGTTTTACTTTTTTTGTTTTCTTATTTGTGTGCATTTTGACTTTGTCGCTTTGTACCTGTTGTTTATTTGTTTCAATTTCTGGTTGATTTATTTGATTATTCTTTCTATTCTTTAATTCATGTATCCTTGGAGTGTCACAGTTGACTGCCATACTAGTTGCACTCCTGTCTATGTGTGTATGCATAGGTACTGCCAGTATTTTTTGGTTGAGCTCACATTTGCAAAACTTGCAACAAGGAATACCACTCAGAAAAATGTCTTGGAAATGGTCTTACCACAGCATCATTGATCAGGACTCTTCACAGAGTATCAGTATTAAACACTGACTTGCAAAGCTTTGTGGATTCCATCTGGGCTGTGTTTCAAACTGCCAAAACCACTCTAGTAGCAGGAAAACAGGCTATTTGTTATTTCCCTTACTTCATTTTTCAGTCACCCATTGTTTATGCTAAATGTTATTGAGTGTTCTGTGGTTTCAATATTGTCACACTGCGTAACATAAACTTGTGGGATGATTTTATTTCTACTTCAGCTTCTTTAGGGCCAGTTACATGTAGCAACTAGGGATGTGCATTATGGAACATTTAGAGCATGGGTTGGCAACTTATGGCACTATACACTTGATAGTTTGTTTTAGATTGTTGTTCCTACCTATCTTTTGTAGGATAATTAGCTGTTTACTTACTACTCTCAGTCAAATATTTTCAGCTTTTTTAATACTTTGACGTCTAGCAGGAATTGGGGATTCTTGCGCCAAAACAACCGGATCGCACGTGGCTTTGCATGAACATAACTCGGGTGCCGAAAATAGTGGAGGGCTGTTCAAAGGCTCAAAAGACACGGCAAGTCTTCTAGTCTGCACTTGAAAAAAATTTTTGGTTGGGGGTTGTGGATTTTTTGTGAGTGACATCATAAGTGGAGGACTTTTAGGCCACCTTAGCCCACTTCATCTGGCCAAGGCCCAAACCATTGGAGTATTTCGCTAAAGTTTTTACTGGAAACTAGGCTACAATCCGAGTCTTTTCATACTTTGGACAACCTGCTGGGGTTTCAGCTTTAAAAGTTATGATCTAAAGTAAACAAAATATTTGACGAATTAGCTAATTAATTCATTTGTTTATTTTAGATCATAACTTCTGGACCAGAAATGCTAGAAAGTCGATCAAAGGCTCAAAAGGCTTGGGCTCGAGCCTAGTTTCCAATGAAAACTTCAGTGAAATACTTTGGCCAAGTGGTTGGGCCCTAGGTCAGGTAAGATGAGCCAAAATGGCCCAAAAACTACTTCACTTATGACATCACTCACAAAAAATCCCCAATCCCCAATCAACGAGTGCAGACTAGAAGACTGGCCGATCCGTTTGAGCCCTTGAACAGCTCTCTAGCACAATCAGTGGAGGAGCCATGGCATTGGTAAGGCAACCGAAAACCAATTTTAGGCCAAAATCCAGGTACGATATATTCGTAGACCGGCCGTCAAAGTGTTAATGTACTTTGCTAAGCAGAAGATGCCTACTGCGTACACCCGGGCTAAACATAATTTATTTTTTTAACATCATAATGCCCAACCTTGGCTGTTAAAGCATTCTTTTTAAGAGATAGTCGCCTAACACAAAATATTCAAGGTTTTTACTTTAATCATTTTTTATCAGAGTTAACCACTTTGCCTTGAAACTAAACTTCCATTTAGCATAAAACTAAATCAAGAACAATCGTGCCAAGGTTTTTCATCGTCTTTTTGTTAAACTTGTTCTTGCTTCCATTTAGCAACCATTCTTATTTCAAAGCATAACAACCATAAAGCTGCTGCAGTAAGCTTTGCAAAATGAGAGAACATATTCTTTTTCTACAATTCAAAACAGGGAACTCCCCCTTTGATACTGAAGTATGCAGTACAATGTCTGGTATAAAAACGATTCCTATGATGTTTTCTATTCAGGAATTCAACTACTTCTAACTAAAGTAAATTGACACTCTGCACTATATCAGCCAAAATATAACATTAATTGTAAGTCAGGGTTCCTATGCAATTTTGATGATAAATTTCCAGACTTAACTTTCCTGAATGACATACCCAGGTCAAATACAAGCACTATGAAATTAGCTGACATGATGAAAGTAAAATCACCAATATTATCAAAAGTATCAGACTGCAAATGAAAAGATCAAGTCTGGAAAATTATTTCCTTTTTCACACTAACAGACAAAAGGAAATGTTTTTTCTGACTTCGTAGGAACATCGGTAAGCGCAACTTTAGCTTAGCTTTCTTAAAAAAGGGCTACACACATGACTGTATATTAGCTAAGAACGGTACTTACTGCAGAGTTGTGCTCAAGAACCTTGGAAAATAATGATAGTGTAATTAATTTATAAGAAGATAGTCAAAAAATATATACCTAAAATGCTTTACAAACTCAATTCCCACTTCTTGTTTTTTCCAAAACTTCAGATGGCCATCACAACTTGCAGTCACAACAAAATTTGTTTTAGTCACAATAACAGATGTGATGGCATCACGATGCATGTAACTTCTTTCATAGCGACTACTCTTGGGCATGCCAGCCAAATAAACTTGCTCAAACTCCAATACTGTAAATATAATAAAAATAAAGATTGAGAAAGCAAATACATGAAAGTTTTGCCTTCATTGCAAACAAATTTATAAGAAACTTTAATAAACAATAAAATTGCAAATAATTTTTTCACTGATGTGCAGTGGTGCAACTAGAAATAATCAAAGGGTTTGGCAACGAACTACGAGATGCTATAAGTTTTGAATGGGGAGACTCGTTAAGGCTAGGCTAGTTTAGCTTACAGTAAAGTGACGAATGACGATCTTATTGAATCACTGGGGATGTTATGTGACAGTAGTAATAAAATGTCAGTAGAACCAGCTAAGCTGGGTGATAGGAATGAAAAATAATACAGTGATGCAATAAGAACCAGGCAATATGCCAGTAGAACCAGCTAAGCTGGGTGATAGGAATGAAAAATAATACGGTGATGCAATGAGAACCAGACAAAATGTCAGCACGAAACTTGCAAAATTAATGCACTAACTATAAGCATGAAGTCGAAGCGCTTGGACCAATGTTGTGCTTACTTTGCGGGTTTCTCACTGCCATTGCACCTTATTCCTTTCACATAACTGTATTATTTTTTGGTATTGTCACCAAGCCTAGTTGTTTTTGTTGAAAATGTATCGCAACTGTTACATGACGATCTCATTGGTCCTCTATGGGAGCCCTGTGTTCATGGAACACAGGTGTTTTGTGATGGGAATCTGGTGTTCCATGAGAATTTCCACATGTTGCATGACAACCATAGTGGCAAGTGACCCATGAAAAATATAATCTTTACAAAGTTGACCTGCTATTGTGATGATACACTTCATGTTGACATGTCATTATGATCAACACAGAGTTGAGTTTATTGGCACAAAGATTAGACTTTCACACGCAAATTAAAGTTAAAGTGCTAGGAGACCTAAAAAAACAATGGTAAGAAGGTGTTAGTATTGAGCAGGATGTTTGTTTTGCAGATGCAATGAAAGGGGGCAAGTGCTGCAGTGTTTCTAATCTGGTGGAAGTCAGTTCGTGAATGCTACCGATGCCTTCTAACTGTCAGCAATATTATACCACTTAACACCTTGAGACCCGGTCTATGAATATATTGTAACTGGATTTCAACCTAAAACCAGCAGTTTTCGGTTGCCTACCAACGCCATAGCTCCTCCGCCGATTACACTATAGAGCTGTTCAAGGGCTCAAAGGAATTGGCCAGTCTTCTAGTCTGCACTCTAAAAAAAGTTTTTGGTTGGGGATTTTTTGTGAGTGATGTCATAAGTGAAGTAGTTTTGGGCCATTTTGCCTCATGTTACCTGGCCTAGGGCCCAACCGCTAAGCCAAAGTATTCGCTGAAGTTTTCGTTGGAAACTAGGCTCGAGTCCGAGTCTTTTGAGCCTTTGATCGACTTTCTAGCTTCTCTGGTTCAAAAGTTATGATCTAAAATAAACAAATTAATTATCTAATTAGTCAAATATTTTTACTACTTTTGATCATAACTTTTGAACCTGAAACCCCAGCAGGTCATCCAAATTATCAAAAGACTCAGATTGTAGCCTAGTTTCCAATAAAAACTTCAGCGAAATACTACCATCGAATGGTTGGCCCCTAGGGCCAGGTAAAGTGGGCCAAGGCGGCCTAAAAGTCCTCCACTTATGACGTCACTCACAAAAAATCCACAACCCCCAACCAAAAAAATTTTTTTCGAATGCAAGCTGCAATACTTGCCAAATCTTTTGAGACTTTGACCGGGTCGGTAGCGCTTACCAGACCGGAGAAATTCCCATGCAAAGCCACATGCGTTTCGGTGTTTTTTCTTGGAAATCCCCAAAAGCGGCCAGACGCCAAAGTGTTGATGGAATAACTTCGGTATTCATTAAATTGAGAAAAACTTGTCTGAAGCCTTCAACACCAAAATGTACGGTAGTGGAACAGTGATTCATACATGACATTCATTGTCAAAGACTTTCCTCACTTGAAAATATAACAAAACAGTGATGTTTGGACTGCAATAAAGCAAGTAACAATTTTGACAGCACATAGAAAGAAGAAAAAATATATTTGGATAGCATAATTTTCTAAACACTTGGCCAATATGCTCAAACTAATCAATTCTGAAATTCTCATTGTGTAAAGTACATTAAAGCCAATGCAGCCAACATTATTATATAGTTGACATTTTCTAATATGCAGTACCCACTCCACTGCAAAGGAACTCTTTTCCGATGATAATATCCTTAAAAGCTGCATACAGCTTATGCAAATGACATTTGATTGATTCATGGTAAAACAAAAACTGAAAAACAACATATGAGTTAGAGTTCAAATATCATTAGACAAGAATAGAAGTTTAAGTCAAACCACACGCAATGGCTTAAGTGTGAATCCAGACATGGGAAAATTAGGTATGAAATTTCATTGCTATAGTTTGATTAAGACACTTGTCAATAGAAGGATGAAGCTTTATTGTGAGCATGTGGATAAACCAACAGTTCAAAATCTAAGTTAGTGTACTGTATACCAAAATAAAATTAAGTTTGCCATAAAGCTGGCAAAACAAGGAAAGCACAAACAACTTCACTGTTTTTACAATCATCAAAAAATACTCATCAACACAAAAGCCTTCATTATAGTTACTTTCAACACTTTAATTACTGCATCATGCAGATCTACAGGTTTGGTGAAAGCAACCAAAAATGCTCAGAATGGGTCAACATTTCAATCGCAACAACTACCAACTTGATGGACATGGCTATGGTGATTTTGGTTGCCTTTGGTGTGCTTGTGGCAGTCAGTTGCCGCATTTGACATTACCACCATTGATATTATTTTTCTTCCTGGACATACATGTTGCACATATCTGCAAGTGTAACATCACGGCCATCTTTGATGTGACCATGATCCATGCAACAATAAAACAAATGCAGGCAAATGCCTAGCAACTGGCAGGTTTTTTTCTGGCCTTAAAAGTGACTACCAAATATGAGATCAATATAATAATACAGAGGCACAGCAACTAAATAGTGAGGGGATAAAAATGGTAAAAACATATTTCAGTGACAAATTCAAATTCTGCTTATGAGTGCGTACTCAAGAAACACGGTATCTTTTATGTCTGATACAAGCGTACATGATTATGTTTTAAGTTCTTGTTTCAACTTTGTTTTAAGGAAGTATTTTGACTCTGCAACTCTCATGGGATCTTTCTCATTGATATCAACACAGGAATTCACACTGCAAAGATGTCAAAAAGCATCCCAACAAGTCATGTCCACAGCAATGACACTTGATCTTGCATAAAACTCAAGACTGAATCCAAACCAAATAGACAATAACCATCTATTCAAAAGAACCCAAAACTGACTCGTAAACACCAGCTGTTAAAAAGACTTATCAATACAGCATAAAAAAAGAACTTCTCAAGCTGAACAAACTGACAATGACATTACTTGCCTTTTTTCTTTTTATGAGGAATAGTGCTTTTATCACCATTGACATCTTCATCAGAATCTTTATTTTTCCTTTTACTTTCTGTTTTTTCACTTTGCATCCTTCTGTTTAGAACAAATCCCTTTGAAGAGCTTATAGGAAGAAACAAGAACAACACTGCAAAAGTTTTGCTAATACTGAGAAAATCTGGAAAAACACGAAACTTTGTTTGCTTCTTGACCCTTAATTTGTGTTTTCACCTAACAATAGCACTACATTAAAACCTTCTACGATCAACATTTTTATGTTTTGTTTCAAAAAAATCAAGCAATGTCTAGCTACCATAGCACATCATTTCAGGGCACACCACAGAATTGACAGATTTTTTTTGAAAGGCCAAATCTTCAAAGAAAATGAAACAAACTAAATTGCTGAAAAACCCAACACTCTCGTGAAAGGCAGTGACTATTCATCCACGCTGCATGACACGTTTGGAATAAAACGGTCAGTTTGTCACTGAATCGGTGTCAAACTGACAGGCTAACGGAAAGGTTTGAAGTCTGCTGTGCAAATGGTCTTGGGTTCACCTCTCATCTTGGAGCTTTGCATTTTCGTAATAGAGACTGCTTGTACGTTTCACTTCATGGGGCCACTTTTTCTTTACTTTTTTCAAAACTTTCCTAACTTCTGCTTTAGGGGTTAGCGTTAAGTTAGTGTTACCTTAGCATTACCTTCGTGTTTCATAGGTTAGCATTAGGGTTCTAAGGTACGTGTTAGGTTTTTAGTATGTTTCTACCAAGCCTACTGCATTCTCGTCATGCGGTTCTATCACGTTACAGAAGATGGTCAAGTAAGGTTTCAAATTTAAAGATCCATCGATAGTCCTGCAGATACTACCCACATGAAAAGGGCCAAAAAAAGCAAACTTTTCTCTTGACAAAGCTAAATTTATCACATAATTAGCCTTTTAACAACTCAAATTCACTTAAAAATAAATACGTCTTTGAACACTCAATTGCAAATGTACTGATGATGGTAGCAACAGTTATTGAAACGTTTGCAAAAACAAAGCGGCTCCAGAACTACCCATGGATCTTCCTGTTTCAAAACTTATTTGACCATACCGTCTCGCATGAAGTGGTTCAAATAAAGCGGTCACTTTGTCATTCAACTGGTGTCAATCTGGTAGCCTACCAGATAGGTTCCAAGTCTACCATGTCAATGGTTGAGGGATTGCCTCTCAACTTAGCGCCTTACATTTTCGTAATAGTGACTGCTTGGACGATTGAATTCATGGGACCAGTTATTCTTGACTTTTTTCAAAACTACAAACTTTTGCTTTCAGGGTTAGGTTTAAGGGTTAGCGTTAGGTTACCATTAGATTAGTTTAGCATTAGGTTAGTGTAAGCTTAGGGTTAGGTTAGTGTTAGCTTAAGGTTAGATTCTATTTGATAAGGACTGAAGATGTGTCGAACACGAAACTAGTGTCTTTGTGCAAATAAATTGCGACTGATTTGCTTGATGTGTGGTCACTGCTGTGGCTTTGCTATTATTGCTAAATGATGGGTGCAAGCTTGAATCGTTGCAAAGGGATGGAGGACCAGGCTGGAGATTTCCTCAAACAGCTGTCTGCAAAGCCAGAACTTGTTTTGTTGGTATGGTTAGTGTTAGCTTAGATGTCGAATAAGGTTTCAAATTTAAACGTCCATCAATGGTTCTGTAGCCACTCCCTTACAAAAATGTCATTTACATCTATCGCTTTAGGCTATTTGTCACTTTCATTTTTACTTGCTATGTTAAGAAATAGAATCAGAACATTAATCACTGCTATTTGATTTCATACATCTGTGTGTTGGGTTTCGCTAGACAAGGTTTTTGCAAGACTCTTGAAACTCTGGCATGAAATATGTCAGATCGTAGTAAGTTAGAACAATCATCATCTGCATAAACACTTGATGATCATTGGGTTACTAAACTTGCATATATGACTGACACACTTGAAAAACTCAATATTAAAATGCAAGGCCAAAATGAAAATAAACTGACATGCTCTCAATCTGAAACCCTTTTGCAGATCTACCAACAACATTAAAAAGAAGGATAAGTAGGCTACAACAAATGAATGATCGACATTGAGAACTCTTCATTATCATTCAATCCTCTTGTCTTCACAAGTAACAGGATGGCACCTGAACACACCAAGGTCAACACACAGAACATAGCTTGCTTAGTGACATTGAAATTGTTAGGAAAAATTTCAAACGTTCTGCAGCAAACATGAAATAGTGCGGTACCTTTATCTTCTCAAAACTGCGTGAATGTGTGTTTCATTAACTTTTATCCATCGGCCAGTTGGGTATGAATGCAGGACGTCTCAAATCGTGATACCAATTTGTGCTTGTCGCACAACAACTCACCAGTTCATTATGACAACAATAGTGAATATGCAGTACGTGTGGCGCAGTGGGCAGATCACCAAGGGACTGGTCATTCGCATCAGGGTTGCCAGGTACTCATAAGCAAAAATGGCCAGATTAACCATAAAAAATCCAAAAAATATAGCACCAAAAAAGCCACATACAGGATAAATACACCACGACACCTTTAAAACATCAAATGCGCTTTTAAAAGGCAATATATAGATAATCTATATTCAAAAAATTAAGCTCATTCCATTATTAACATCTCGAAACATTTGGTCAAGCAGAAGAGCAACAGTATTATATACTAAATATAGCAGATATACTAAATCTAGGCTAAAAATATACCAAATAGGATAATTGCCAAATTTTTCTAAAATAAACCACTTGAAATAATGCTGTTTTCTGCATGTTTTTTAGTTTTTTTATCAACAGTTGTTGTTGAGCAGTGGCATCATCATAAAGTTAAAGCTGGAAGATCAATTTCTACCTTCTTAACTTCATCATTGACAGATAGTAGATACATTAACCATTGGCAAATTCAAACCTGCAACTGCATTTTCTTTTTTTTCACAACCTGAACCTGCAATTGCATTTTCATTTTTTTGGTGGTCTACCAAATTACTGTATAATCTAGCTGCTTCGCAGTTTGAAATTTACTTTTTGTACAGTGTCAAGTGTGCAGGAGCGATACAAAGCACAAGCGCAATCCTGCTTTGCAAGCTATACAAACCCTACCTGCCACTGTTCTCTAAATCTTCTGGCACTCTCGTAGGCGTACACAGTTTACCAAATTTTGGATGCCATTGGCTGACTAAAAGCACATACCTAGTTTACCAGTTAGAATCAAGTAAAGTTGACTTTTCCACAATTTCTTAGCTCCTCTCTTTCAGTCTCATTCTCCGTTCAACAAAGTGCACACTTATTCCCATTTTAAACAAAATCACTGAACTTTCAATACAATAGTTTCAAACTTTCAACACAAGTATGTTTTTTCTATTTAAGTTTTGCAATATGACAAATAATTTGGTTTGAAAACTCAAATAAACCTACCTTCCAACAAAAATATACCAAATTTTGCATATATACCAAATCAAAAATTTATATACCAAGCACTTTGAAAATATACCAAATTTTTCAAATTTGGCATATATATAGCCAATACCAGTTGGCAAAACTGAAGAGCAACCTGAAAATGCCAACTTGAAAGCATTAAAATGGCAAAACAAAAAAGGTACCCTGTAAAAGGCGGAGCTCCGTGAACAGCGGAGCTTGGGTGCGGAGATTTGATGACGTAACCGGAGTCGCTAAAACCAATATTTTGCATTGAGCAATGAGAACTAAACAGTAGTAAAAATATTTTATTGCAAAAGGTGATATTACACTACGGTAAAAGATGTCTATTCTGAAGTTTGATAGCTGAGTTTCACAACAGTTTGGGGACAAAAAAATAGGTTTCAACAGTTGTGAATGTACAAAATTTTTAAACATCGTATACATCCATGTATTAGATGTTTGGGGGAAGCGCATATTTATTTGCAATAATAAAATATTTTTCCTTTGTTTTTTTCTGTTTATTTCTTTTGCAACGCAACTTTTTTCCACTCTGGTTACGTCAAAGCTAACACCAGGAATTTGATCACTTGCCTGTCTTTGTCTCAATCAAATCAAAAATATCTAAAAAATGGAATTTGAAAAGCTGCAACAGGCATGATTACTCTAATTTCAATGCAGAAAACTTTGTGACAGAAGTCCAAGAAGCCTTAGATAATCTCCCAATCAACCAAAGCAACCCATGTGAAACCTTAGACTCAGGC
>Ga0210059_1006103_pt1 | contig 19342 bp, 22 predicted proteins | sample Ectturendosymbi2_FD_188042 | JGI IMG/M metagenome (GOLD analysis project Ga0210059, IMG submission 188042) | Ecteinascidia turbinata endosymbiont from Florida, USA - Sample 2 (SPAdes) (version 2) | ecosystem: Host-associated > Tunicates > Ascidians > Unclassified | place: Key West, Florida... | reverse complement strand
ATTAAAAGAGCCAAAACAGAACTAAACATCATAATTGTGATTATAAAATTTTGTTTGGTGTTCCCCAAAATTTTTTTATTGCATAAAGTGGTCCGTGATGCAAAAAAGGTTGAAAAACACTGCCTTACAAGAGCCCGTTGCGTTTGCGTTAACAGTAATTCTCATTGCTGAAATGTTGCGAGCTGTGCAAGTGGCTAATTTGCTCTTGAGAACTGTCAAAACAAATCGAATATTGGTTTCCAACCCAATGGCAATTGTTTTTAAAGTTGGTTACGGAAAAAGTCAGTAAAGCCATCCTACGAACTTGACGATGATTTTTATTCTTAGGTTTGCCGTAAAAAGTGACCTTGGCTTTTGTTTAGTTGCAGTCGATTGTCGGAAAATGTTGTCTTGGGTTAATACGAAAAAGGCTGTTTGAGCGCCTTGGAACTTGTGTAAGTTTTAATGCAAAGAAAGTCTGATGGCACTCGTTTGCATGTGTGCGATAGATTTTCTGCAAAATGAGTCTTTTGAAGCGGTTGGTTGCTCTGCGTTTTGCTCAGTCCTTACACAGTCACTGCTTACCCTGGCAAAATACTTCACTTTTTCGTCACAGATACAGTGCACTAATGTTGTTCATGTGACAGGTCCGATTGCTTCCACGCATTCGTGAGCTTGCCGACAACAGACAAAAAGGTCATTTACAAGTACCTGCTAATGAACAACAACGAAGAAACATGGGAAAAACTGCCTTATTTCACGGCCAAAAAAACTGCATACAGAGAAGCTGCTTTCACGCTTGGTAAAGTTGCTTAATTCCCGTCTTCGTACCGTTGATGGTTTCGCAAATATTTTTTTTACGTAATTTTTGCAGAACGGGAGTTGATAGTCTTTGATGTGACCGACTTGGGAACACCAGATAAGGATGGAAATGTCGAAGCCATACATGACAAAAAAATCGCAAACCATTTGCCGCGCCTTTCCGATCTAGGGACGAAGAGTTCGGGCCGCAACCCGATGCCTTTATCGTTATTCATCGAACACATCGGGTCCTGGTGGAGCCATGCTAGCAAAGGCTTAAAATTCAACAATGGAGTTTCCATCGCAAGCGCTCAGTCAAATGCCGTAAGTGTTGCTCATCTTTCTCGTTTGCACACAGTGCGTAACTGTGCGACGAAGTTTTCTGCACGCACAGAACGGCGAAAACGAGTCCGGACAGGTCGGTACGGCACATCAGCACAAGATCCTGAAAGTAACCTGCGAGCTAACAAAGGAAAACGGCGTGAACCTGTTGCGCGACAAAATACAAACGTTCTTCGGTGCCCCTTTCACGTGGAAGAAGGTGGTTGCCGTGCCACAGTTCAGAACAATCTGCCGGTTGCAGTTTTATATCTCTGCTTTAATTCTTCCTTTTGATTCGATAGCTGTGCGCATGGTGATAGCGTGTTGCCGGTTATCGCATAGCACTGCCAGTTGAGGAGGTGGGCCTAATGGTTTCGACAGCACTGGTTTTGTCTTCAAAACACTTGACGTCACAAAGTCCCAAGCGATAAACTTCGTGGAAAACGCAGTCGGTTGCCAGGCAACCGTTCAATGATCGAGCCGGCACAGTAACAAAAGTGCAGGGAGCAGGCCTAAAGTTTTTGGAAAATTCGTCAGTTGCTTTCGTGAAAACCCACAGCGCAAAACGCGTTCTTTGCAAGCGCTTGTTGAGAGCCGGTGCAGTAGATGCAAAGTTTAGCAGCGTTGGTTTGTATATATTAACTGCGTACCCGAACACCAGTTGATTGCTCTTACCAGTAGCAAAAAAAGGTACGGCCAACAACGAGGGTACTTCATAAAATGATTTACCATTGTGCTTATTATTGCTGGTGGGGATATGCACCCCCCCTTCTACAAGCAGCTACTGCTTCTTTGAGCAACTCCTTTGCCCAGCCTAAAAGTTGTTCATTTGTGTTGTAAGTATTTGGGCCTCCAGCAGTTTCCACCTTCTTCCAATAGTGACACATCTAATTGCGTTTTGTTGATATGCATCACCCCGGGAATTACCTTAATCCTGTCCTGGTCACTGATGTTTCAACTTCTTTTTTCAGTTTGCCACACATGCGTTGCTGAAGTACTTGAAAGAGGATATGCCAGAAATTCCAACTGTTGTTGGGTCTTTTGCCCTGGCCATGGTAATTAAAAAGCACAGCATAGAGCTGACTGCTGATTTGTGGGAAACTGTCTGCAACAATTTACGCATTGACGTCAATAACAAAAGCGCAACAAAAACTGTCTATGACATGTTAACTGCTGCGAGCGAAAAGACAAAGTAAGTCCAGACTGCTTTTTATCTTTTCTTTTATAACCAACGTTTTCTCTAAAGCTATTTGGCTAGTACGCCAGTGCGTATTAGGGAGAGTTGTGCTAACTCGCAAAACGCCGTACCTTCCTTTAGGCTGGAAGATATACTCAACTCCACGTTGGACAAAGCAGTAAAGTCGCCATGCTGTCTCATGCTTTTCCCACTGTATTACGTAATGCGGAACGGTGGAAAATCGAACTACCAGGAAAAAACGTGGGAAGAAGTTAAATCGGTTTTCGAAAAGAAGGTCTTCTCTGCTCTGCGGGAAGATTCAACACAGCAGTGAGTCTGTGGTCTTTTGCGTCGTTTGCTTATCTTGCAAACAACATTTCCATTCGCTCGCCAATCACGTAAGGCCCACACTGTCAGATTAAACCCGAACTTCTATTTCTTGCTTGTGATGATATCGCTGTGAAGTGCGAGACCACCGCCAAGTCACTCCGTCATGCGATAACACTTGATGCTTATTCTTGGAACGTGTGCCTACGGTCTTAGTCGATAACAAATTATCATCTTGTCGCTAATTCCACCGAAAGCAACATTATAAGTGGATGAAAAATTTTTGTCCCTTATCGTTCATTCACATTCGTGTTAATCTCACACGGGTTGATCGTAAGTGTCGATTTATCTCGCTATTCCACGTACGACCTACGTTTTTTTGCCAGAAATCTAATACAGCTTAAATGCAAGTACAAGCAAATCATCCAAGCTTTTCCATATTTTTCGGAAATCTACCAGCAGGCACTGACCATACGTTCTGTTACGATTATTTTAAAAGAAGATCGGGAATATTGTAAATTTTTCAATGCTTCGTTATTCCTTGGTGACTTGGACAAGAGTTTCAACTTCCAGGATTGCCAGGTACTCCGTTTGTAAGATAAAGTTTTTCATTGCCTGTATGGAGCTATTTATATTTCGTTGGATGCGAGCTTCTGATAATTGCGTTGCAAAAATTATTTTTATGACCTCATGTGCATTCGACCGTGGCGGCAATGCGATCAACGTTCAGATTATACCTTTCTTGTGCGTTTGACCTAGTCGGTTCAGGAGTATAGGACAGAGGTAATGCTGCAAAATGTGGCTGTCGATTCCATCGAAATTGTTAAGGCTCGACAACTCAATGATGTACGGTTGAATAAATTTGAAACAATTGTTTCCACGTTCGTTGGCCGTATGTGGGCCACAGGGTTTGACCGCATCGACAGTGCCCCGGTTTGAGGCGCGCCTTCCACTCCCTCCAGTGGTTTCCGATTCATTCTCTTAACTGGCGTCTCTTGCGGTAAAGTGAAGAAAAAAGATAAACTATGAACTTTTTGTTTGTGTGCGTGCGTTTGTTTTATGTTTTTCTTTAACTGCTCTTTTGCAGTTGTTGGTAGAAAGCTCCAAAACTGGTGAATGGCTCCACGGTGAAGTTCTGAAATTTGCCAAAAATTCCAGGTGAATAGTTTTAACCTGTTTTTAGTGAGACTTGGCTTTTATCCCACGAGTGACGTTGCTTTCCACGCTGTGACGCAGGTTTTTATGTCATTTTTTTCACTCAGAGCTGTAGTTTTAGTTCGGTTTTGGCGAACATTTTTGTCTTGTGTGATGAAGAACTGTTTGTGTGTGGTTTGGAAACCTTTGATGCTTTTGTCGCAATTGGTCAAAAGAAAGATTTTTTAGTTGTGAGGGAAAGGCTCGGAAGCAACTGGATCAACTCAACAAGATCATACGAAATCTAATCGCAAAGTGCTGCCAGGAGAAATCCGATCTCCGTGGTAGCGGCTCTGCTCTGTGCTGGTTCGTTCGCCTCTTCGCGCTGTATGCGAAGGTATGTGTCACTGCAAACGAATAGGAATTAGTCGGTTGTTGTTTTTGTTTTACCGTCAAATTATTACTCGACATTTCCAAATCACGACATCTCATTTTTAAAAACTGCGTTAAAATAATAGAAAAGAGTGCTTGGCATTTCACCACCCAGACGATCACTGTTGTACAAAATCCATTTTACACATTTATTCCGTTTTGGTTCCGCCCGCGAAGCAAAGACGACCGGTCTGTTCAAGACCAACTTACAACGGTGTTTCATGCGGGAAAGCGAGTGCGGGTTGATTTGAAACGCACACGACATGTTTCCGCCGCCACCTTGCCACACCTTTAACATTTGTTCTATTATAAGACTTTGTCGGGCGTGGACGGTGTTGCCAGAGAAGTTTGCAGCTGGATGAAGAACAGCACAGCGCGCGACACTTTGCAGCAAACAGCCCAGGCAAGTCAGCTTCGAGCGCTCTGTGCGACGCGGTATCACGTTTTGAAACCGTATGTTGCGCGCTGCATTGGGCACGACCGTCGCTGTGTTGTTGAAAAGCGATCGAGATCTTTGCATTCTGAGTGAACCTAATCTGATATGTTGTGACTATTATGATCGTATCTTGGTGTGAAACTCGCTGTCTGTGATTGACGTAGCTCTGGGATCAACTTTAATGAAACATGTGAATTACAAAAAAAGCCAATTGTTTCTTTTTAAAAAATCACTCATTTTTCCTATAACGAGCTTCTTCATTTCATTGCATGAGTTCATCGGTCCCATTCGCCCACACGCCACTCTGCGATTGTAGGTTTTCTTGCAGTTAAAACTCTATCTTCGCCGTTGTCGCCCATGTTATCTAAGTTTTCCTATCAACGTCGCCAGTCATCGTTCTAAGCAGTTGAAACATTGCATGTCAACTGAGCGAAGCAAAGATTTTCCGTTTTGCCCTATAACCCACAACCCACCCTTACACATATTTTTTTAAAGGTGGTCAGCAAATTAATCCAGCTGAAAATGAAGGACAAAAGCGTTGCAAATATTTGGCGAAACTTTCTAATCGGTGGCGTCAAAAGCGTTGTGTCGAAGGTGAGGTGAAACTTGCAACGAACTCAATGCATATGCCTCCTTTATCCGGTATCTTAAACTATGTGTGCTAAGCTATTAGAGCAGTGCTTTTAACTGGGATACCCAGTGAAAATCCTGGGAGAAGGCCAGAAAGGGTGCCAAGAGTTTTCTTTTAACCCTCATGTCATAAAAAGATATAGATCCCGGGCTAATATCTTTGAGAAGGGAGACCCGGGGTTGAAAAGCTTAAGAACTGTTGTAACAGAGTTTGCTGAAGTTGCCACGTCTGGATTTTGCATACTCCCAGTGTCATTTTTAGTTGTTGCTTTTGGCTACTCCTGCAGTGTGCCTTCTGCCGCGACGTTCGAGGCCAACCCTTTTTCGAGGGACCTTGTACCTCGACTAAACCTGTTCCAACAGATCAACCTCTGAACTGCACAATCGAAAAGTGCACTGCATGACTGTGCCGTCGTGGCCTATACCATTTCAAATGTGTTGAGATTACGTTCTGGTTGTGCTAAGTGTTCTGTTTTTGTAGAAATTTAATGAGGACGCAGAAAAAACCTTGCTTGTGTTCACCGCACTCGACGAGCTTAAGCCCTGCCCGGAAGTCAGGAAGTGTTTTTCCGACGTCATTTTCGAGTGTTCCCACCGCTTGTCTAAGGTGAGCTTGCGCTAATTTAGAACATGTCCGGCACCGATGAATTCGTTGTATGGTCTTACTGGTTCTTCCGCTCTAGCATTTCAGTCGCTTGCTTTTGATCGGATTGTATGCATGTCGGGGCCGTTTTGCCTTATCAGCTTCGTTGTCGTATATATGATGCGAGCTGTTGCATCAGGGTTTTGCATACAAGTAGACATTGCCCTCAAACCTTTATTCAATGTTGCGTTTTGCATTTACTGAGTTAAGCTAGAAGAGATACGTTAAATCAGGTGGTAATTGCGGCGAGATGGACACCTAGGTTGTTTTGTTATTTTATTTCTTGTAAGTGGTATGTAAATCCTTGCCGTATTTAAAAAGAATTTTCGCAGCAATACTGCATGCTGTTTGCAGGATAAACCGGGATTTCTATTCAATTTGTTTCGTGACAGTCCTTTCAAAAAATTGGTGCCTATCTACAACGACATGTTGCTGAAAACGTGGTCATCAATTAAGGATGGATCCAGAGCGAAAATCGTGACTTTTGCGAAGTGGCCATACGCTTCTAATTTTTTTAAATTGTTTGGTGAGTTTCGAGTGTTGACTTTATTCGTCATGTTTAGTGTTTCACGCAGAATAAACAATCATACGTTGTATGACTTCCAGGTTCGACGGAAAACAAAATGTTACTTCCCCCAAAGGGAATATCTGTTTTGGAAGAAGTGAAAACCAGCCTGTTCGGCTTCGCAGAGGATCTGTTGCCAGGCAACGTAACAGTGAAGGAGCTGGAGGCTTTGAACTCCGGTCGGGACGATTTCGTTGAAGTGGCCAAGGCGTGTAGCACGGTATGCTTACGAGACAGTGTTACTACGGAACCGAAAAAGACCTGGGTTTGCGAGTCGCGACTCGGCAGCCAATATATTCACCGTTGCATGCCTTGCAACTTCGTGTAAGCTTTGCGCATTGCGTTCTTCATTTGAATGCGCGAAGTCGTATGTTCCCGAAGGTTTTGTCCGCAGAATTGTAGCGGTCGTACTTTGGGCGGTGGAGTTTCTCGTACCGTCTGGTTTCGTTTATTTTAACCAATGCACTGAGAAAACTCCAGCCTGAAAATTAGAAGTAAAACACCGTTAAATTTAGTTTTTCCCAAGAAAAATGAGATGGTCCTCTAAAATACAGCGAATGAAAGGCGGTAGCCATGTTTGCAGAAGTGCGGAGCGCAAGACTTTTGTTCATAGTTTCAAACTAAATAAAAACACAACCGGCCAACCTTCGTAAAAGTTCGGAGCATGCGATTAGGTTCGCGTCAATTGATGATCACAGAAGGTGCGCTTTCACTATAAAACAGCAGTTGTTGATTGGGGGTCCTCGTACCCCTGGGGGTGTGAAGGTGCGAACTTCTATGTCGGATTAAGTGCAGTTCTGCGTTAGCGACGCGACTAAGTTTTTTTTTCTGTAGCTGCAAGATTTACGACGACAACGAATTATTTCATTGGTGCAATCACGGTGTATACGAACGCTGAAATGTTTTTTCTTCCCGTAGGGAGTGGTGAGCGCGAAGGGAATGGAGAACCGCTGTCTTAAAGAGAAATAAAAATGCATGACTTGAAAAAATCCTGCTGACCTGCGAGACGCGCTTTTCAAACCCCTCGCGCAAGTCACGCTTAACGATTTTGCTTTTGTTCTCTTGAATCAGAGTCGGTCGAGTGCTTCAAACATCCATCACGTTTTTGCACAGACAAAGGACAAGCCGTCCGGCGACGTTCCAGCTTTTGATTCCTCAGCAATTGAGCGAATTGTTACGCGGCGAATGAAAGAATACTCGCTTTTTGTGAAGTTTCAATCACACATTGAATACTTCAACAAGCTGGCCAGTGAAATCGTCTCAGGTACATGTAGAATTTGTAAAATCTTGTTTTGTCCATATTTGGTGGACTTCTGTAAACTTTCGAAGCTGTAACAGGTTCATACTACTTACTGGTCATGCTCTCGGTAATTTATTTGTACCGTGGACTGCTGGCTGAAAAGTTTTCATAAAAAACTTACCGTTTTCTTAAACTTCGTAATTAAACTGATTTGTACTGTCGCTGACTTGTTTTTCATTAAACTTGCAACGTTCCGGACAATCGAGATATTTTAAAGTTTTTTATGTGAAATTGGGATTTGATCCTTGGAAAACTTCATTTTCTCGCTGCAACACCGTTATTCGTTTGAAAAGAACGTGTTTTGCGAACGCTGTGAGTGATTTGAACCTTTTCATCACCACAGAGCAAGTGTCAGCGAATCCCAACCAGAGCAAATGACGTAGAAAGACGTAAAACGTGTCAGCTGCTCAAAGTAACTCGTTTCTGCCGAAGGCACGGCCAGTCGTCATAAATGAATTCGATGGGAGTAGATTTCGTCTTACCGCGTTTGCTGCGTTCCCAGAAAGATTCAACCTGCTGCCGGCCGATCTGTCCGAACTGAAATGGTTTGAAGTGTTCGCGAGCGCCCCGGACGCTTCAGTCGACGTGGAAGACAGCTTTTCGCTTTTCGGCATCACCAGGTCCAAGATGAGAGTCTTTCAGGAGATCGAAGGAATCGAGGTGAGGCTTGCGCTGCTCACTTGGTCTTCTCCGCACGCTACAAACGTCATTTTCAAAGCCGTCAACGTTTTTCTGCAGCTTATTGATCGCGTCCACCTGAAAAAAGTTTGGAGCGTGATGGCCAAAGGCTTGTTGGAGATTACCACAAAACCAGCTGGCCGTGGATTTATTCTATCGCTCGACGCTCTTGAATCCCTGTGGCGTCAATTCAAGAACCGGATAGAAACGTTTACGGATGACGTGAGGAACGGTAAGCCTGAAAAGCCGTCTTACAGTTTAGCCTTTTTGAAAGCCTTTATGCTTTCAAAATAAGTCAACGTCAACCTAGAAAGCGAGATTTTGCTGTTGCGTTGTAAAAAGTTGTGTTGTGTCGTGTCTCAATAGTTATATTTGCAATCGCTCCTCACGCTGGAAATGGAAAGTTTTTCGAAAAAATCGAAAATCACGTCGTTATTCACAGCGGTATAGCAGGCAGGGGTTGCGCAAAAACATTACTGCCTGTACTTGTTAAGGAGAGATGCCGCCTTGGAAGTGTAAGTAGCTGTGGCAGCGCACCACCAGGTTTTTTCTGTATGATCCGCCGTGTCGGGAATCAGAACATTTCCGCAAAAATGTACTTTTTATTTTTCTGTATGGGACGGCGGTAGTTCACACATGGGACTTTTTTCACGTCAAAACTTGTTTTTCTGTTTGCAGTGCGGCGTCATCACACCAGTCACGACGTTTATTTTTCATTTTCAGAGCGCTGGGCAGGAGGAAGTGTCGGATTAGACATCACTGTAATGAACAGTCTTTAATAGGGTCCTTGAATCAATTCGCAAGTGCATTTGTTTAATGCCTGCTGGAGCTGCTGACACCCAACAGCTATTGTAGTTACTCAGTTGTCTTTTGTCTCTCTAAGGCACTGTCTTCATTTCTTCGGTCGACTCTCATTTCGAGCTGTTGCTGGAGGTGGACGATATTGCGAAAGCAAATCCGCCGGAACAAGAAAAAATAACGGAAATACTTCGCGAACATTCCGCCTGCAACTTCACGAACATTCCTTGCCATGACGAGACACCGCGCCGCTCAAGTTCGAGTAGCAGCGGTTCAGAAACTCCCGATCTCGCCGACCACCCTGCTTTTGAAGTAGCCTGTGCTGAACAAAGGCTGACCTTGATTGAAGAAAACTACTTATGTTCTAACGATTCCTCTTCAACTGGTGCTTGCGAGTGGATAGAATCGCGGGCCATCCAAATGCGTTACTATTTCTTGGCACGATGGCTTCAAGAAAAATATGATTACTTATACAAGCTGCGAGACCTTTTGGATTTGAGCGGCGACTTCAGCGAATTACGACGCGTAAAGGTTGGTTGGGTTCTTATCTCAAGAGTTAAATCGTTGAGGTTTTGTGCAATGGCGCTTGTCTTTACTTATGCAGAATTTCGTGTATTCTTTGCATCTTTACCGCGAAAAATTGAGCGGCGTTGACCAGAATCTGATACAAGCGACCAAAGCGTTCGAAAACTGCTCAGAAGAGTGCTGGAAACTGGTTGAAGGATTTGTCGAAGCCAAAGAACTTGTTGAATGGTTGAAAGAAAACATAGAAGGTAAGTTGCAACGTGTTAAATAACTGTATCCTTACACAACAAACCAGTTTGTTTGAGTATCTGACGCGTATGAGGTCGTGGATAAATCGTGCAGAGTGATGCTATTTCTGTGAGATGAGAAAATGGAGTTTGTTTGCAGGTTTTTCCTTGCGTTTCGTGAATCCTTTTCGTTAACCCCAGTCGATAAGCGTCCCACCTGAATAAATGATCAGTAGGTTTAAGTTAACCTGAAAAAAATCGTTCGGTTTTGCTTGCAGCAGTGTGCAGCAACAAGATTTCTCTGCTTGATATTGAATTTTATTGATCGTTGTACTTGTTAGAAATCGACTTTTACAGATCGCAAGGAGATGAAAGCGCTCAGTGATCTGGCAATGGTGTCCGCTGGCGACTCCACAATAGAAGTGGACAAAGTGGCGTGTTTCCGGAGCGCCGTTATGGGATTCGCTCCGTTCGTTTTTGACCTTCGTCAAAGCTGCAAGGGTCTGCACGACGTCATCCAATGCGTGCTGAGCGTCGACGAATTCGCGAAGCGAGACACAGCCCTCCTTAGAAACTGGGTAAATTTTCCGTATAATGCGAATGCTTTTGAGATTCCTGCGTGGTATGGCGAATGGCCGTCGCCTTTGTGCTTGGTTTGAATTAATTGCCACTGTCTTGGAGAGAACAAGCTGCTCACGCGGATTCGGTCTCAAGTGCTGTCTATTTTCATAGAAGTCTATGCGAGAGCAGGTCTGTTGCAGTTGGGTGTTGATCAAGCGCTTGCTGTGAAGGAATACAGTGCTTTTCGTACTGTTTCTTCTAGCTCAGAAGAACCTCATTGGATGTTTGTAATGTTTTTTTTCTTTTTAATAATAGATCAGAAATAACTGACGCCACTCCAGTTGTGTTATTGTTAGAGTTTACAGCAGCCGTCGTGATGTTTGTGATGATGGCAGATGATCTTGAGGAAAGTTGCTCAGGACTTTTACATTTTATGGCACTATTTGTTGTTTCATGAACCTATTGATTTATTGCTCATCCTGGTTTGTCTCGTTACTTCTATGTTAAATATGTAGATCACAACCACTTTGTCATTACGTTAATCTTTCTACTGACAGTTTAACACCCGTTGAAAAAACGAACTGTTTATTAAGCTTTTGCGAAGTATACCGTAAATGTTGCACGAACAAAACTCCAGAAAAACATCGAAACAATCGCGGGCAAAAGTTGTATGGGGATTCACACATTTCACAGTTGTAAATGCACATCCGATTTCACCATTAACTTAGTTGCAAATTAGCTTTCGTCAATGGTCCTTATCTCGGGTCCGGTTCACTGCTATGTGTGTTTTTGTTTATACCCCATATTACATAACTACAGTATAAATGAAATGTTTCAGGGCATTTCGACTCGATGCATGTTCACTTTGTTTTAACCATGGTTATATTGGTACAACGTGGCCAGATTGGAGACGGCATTATCTTTGCTTGTCTTTATTCGTTTTTTTCACAATGCACCGGTCGTCATTTACGGGTACATCTCTGTCCTGCAGCCAAATGCAGTGCAATGCAATAATATACCACAGCTTGTGTTGGTTCGGTTTTGGCTGTTTTTTTTATCCAGAAAGTCAGTGCGTTTCGGACATTTAATCATTTACATTCGGACGTCATGATGAGCTCACGTACTTTGTTTTCTTGCCGCGGTCCTCACTGGCTGCAGTGCCTTTTCTGACGAAATGCTACATTTCTAGTTCAAGCGCAGTGTTTTCAGAAAAGAGTTGCATGATGTTAACAACTTCGTTCATTGGCTGCTTCCATGGTGCTGATTGTGTTGTAAACTTTACCACTGGGATTTCCTGACAGCGATCAACTTCCGGATGCTTGAACTGGTTGAAAGGCGTGAAAAACCTTCACGGGTCCGGCGAGAAATCGTCACTGCTCCTTGCAAAAGATATAAACGCCCACGGAGTGTACGTCATCGGCAACAGAAAACATCCAGACCGGAATCGTCTTTTGCCAACTGTGGAAAGCTCTGTGTTGTTGCACATGAAGACGGGTGAGTGCAAGGCATGTTTTTCGCAGTTATCGAAGTAGCAAGAAGAGTAGTGCAGTCGTTTTGTTGATTATAGGCTCGCTTATACAGAGAACCAGTGTATAATGCGTCTGTCGAGAAATATCTTTTTCTTTAGGAGGTTGAAATATAGGCAGGCATTGATGCATTCAGATGAGTGCGTAAATAACGATAAACTTGGGCTGGCTGGTGAAAACTTTCTTTTGGATAAAATGTCTCGCCTTCCAATATCATTAATTGGCTTACCTAGATGATGGTTAACAAACTATTTTTGTGGAAAGGCGCCCCTGAATCGTACGACACATGCATTTATACCCCCTTAAAATAAAAGTGGCGATAAAAAATCGTAAAATCGACCTCATTAAATCTTTAAGCATGAAATGGCGCCTGGTTCTTCGCGTTAGCTTTTTTATTATTTTTAAATGGTGTCTGGTCGCCTTTTTGTGTTTTTGTTTGAATCTTTCACGTGTTTCCTAACGTTCATTTGTTAAATTACGCACTGCAAAACTTTCGTTCCTCCCTTGTTTTCACTTAAAATCAGATCCCAAGAAAGAAATGACTCTCGAGCAACTGCGCGATCTTCAGTCTCGACTGCTGCTCATCGCCGACCAAAGCCTGGTTGATGTGCAGCGGTTCATTTCTGTCCTTGGACACGTTGAAGATCTCGCACATGCTCTTGTGGCCCTGAACGCGGCGGGATGTTTGCTTTTTGACAACTGGATTGCCAAGTTCAAGTGAGCTTTTTGTTTCTTTGCATGTGGGCTCGTTTGTAGATTTTTGTACCGAACGTAAGAAGATCACACTAAGAACAAACTTCGCGTTTTACGTATGTTTTCTTCTTTGTTACGTCAAGAAAACTTCCTTCCTATTTCACGTTTGCACAAGTTTGTAATGTGCGGCTTATTGGATGGCTTCTTTAGGTTTTACAATAGAATTAGTTGTAAAATAAGGGCTTTGTGAAATAAGCTATTATTTCGTACTCTTTGTGTTGCGCTTTTACTCTTCCTTCTGCACTGGAATTCTGTCTGCGCTCTCGCCAATGCAATGTATCTATGTTACAAAAAACGGCTCACTGAAGAACTTAATCGGACGATCAATTTCCAGTGACCGGAGTTACTGTTTCATACATAGGTGTGTCGAAAGCGAGCACGGGGACGACGGTGGAAGCGAACGTCAATATCTCGACTGCATTCTGGAAGTTTCCTTCGACAACGAAAGCCTTGCCATCGTCTGCGGTGAAAATGCCACGTCAGAGATGATTCGGGTCACACGAGCCATGGAAGGGTTCCTAGAAAAGTAGCGTAAACGATTGTTTAATATCAGCGTAATTAGGTGTTTAAATGGCGGCTAAACGCTTACCCATCAGTTTTATATCATGCTGGCAATTATATTCTATTGATGTGGAAGTCGATTCTGGCTTTAACCGTGATATATTTTGTTTCAAAACCCATGAAAAAATTTGTGCGCTCTCTTTGCTATATGCCTTTTTTGCAATCTCCAAGCGCTTCATGCTGAGTCCCATCTTGTAATATTCCTTCAGGTGGAACCACAGCCTATCCGAAAAGCGGTCGACGTTTTACGACTTGAACCATTTCGATGTTCGCCAGCTGATTTACTTGAGCCGCAAATTATCGCGCGTGACTCCGCACGCAAGTGTGCCCGATCAAGTGCACACAATACTGTCTGTGATAAAACCAGACGTTTCGCGCGTGAACATCGTTGATTGTCTGAGCCAAGCCGGCAAACTGCCACAAACAGGAAGTGCTTCTTCGGAACCAGGTAAACGCTTCTGTGGATGGCAGAAAAATTGGTAGAGGTCAAATATTAGTCGGTGTTGGTGACTAATTCGCCACAAATATAGGTTTTGTTTGCGGAATGCATAGGTTTGTTTGGCTTCCGCTTCTTGTGCATAGTATTAACATATCCAATCCTATTGTGTCAGCAGAATAAGTATAAATCCTTTCGGTTTTACGCTTTTTCACATCCCCTCAGACTTATTCGGCATTTATGTTTATGTATCCTCTGCGAGCTGTTGTTTTATGATTTACCTCCTGATTTGACGCATGCTGCGAGCGTCTGTTTGTTCTTATATTGATTTTATAAAATTGTTTTTGCGACTATTCCTACACAGTGGTAAAGAACAGCCTGGTGCAATTGAAATCTCGGCTTGAGCTCATGTGATATGCGAAGCTGGTGGTTTTGCTCTGGCGATTCTGGAAAAAGGTCTAATGTTCTTAGTGCAATGCGGTCCAGGCGCTATGAGCTTGCAGCGACTTTGTTCTTCGTTATTGCAATAAATTAATGTCGCGTTTGTTTCGCTGCAGATATCAACACATCCGGCTTGCCCGCAACTGAATTGAAACGCAGGATAATTGAGAAGCTGACAAGGGAGGACGTTGAAGAAAGAGTAGCTAAGGCCGCTGTGCAAGCTGAAGATAACCGAAAAGCTGACTACGATGACATTTACCTCTGGTGTCTCGAACACGGCGATGATGTCGACATCACCGACCTTGCACGCAGTTTCGACCAAGACATAGGTTGGATTCTTGACTGCGGCCGCCTGTCTTTCTTGCTGTGTGATTGTTTTTTTCTAGATGTCTTGTTTGAATTGCTGGTTTTGCTTGAGGAAAGTAAGCTGCTGGTTGCCCTGACGTTGTCTTGGTATTTTGCAAAACTGCTGTGAACTTGATGCGATTCGGGTATAAAAATCACGTGACTTCCCGCTTCAATCTACAGGAGCTATGCGACCGCAAGACCTTCGGATCGTTTAAACTGGTGTTGCATATCAACAGCTAAAACGTTGTGTGATTTTGCTCTCCGAAAGACCACAGCACTTAACCTTTTCCACAAGACGTTAAATCTTATTGAGGGTCATAATTAACTATGCTGAGTGTATAATTTGGAATCCTGAAAGTAGGCTTTTCGTTTTTTGACGTGATGATGTTTTGTTTCATTAGCGGTTTTGTGCAGGCCTTGCCTCTAGACTCTCATGCTTGAGACTTCTGCAGGACATGGAAATACCATAAAGGTGTTAAGCCCTGAAAAAGACTTTTATGAACCTCATATACTCGGTACAATGAGTTGGCCAACCGCTTTGCAATTTCTTCATCAACCTATGTTGGTCGCAACGCCATCAAAGAATTATGAAATAGTTGCGCAACTTATTCCGAAGTAAATTGTCTCCACTGGGTTACGGGACGCTTCGATATTATGCAAAGCAGCATCTGTCAAACTGCAAGGGTGTGCAAAAGTCGTAGGTGCTAAAAATTTGCATCGAAACCTTGGTTGCTCGTACAGTAGAAGCTGCCTGTCACCAGGTTTGGTTTCCGATGAAAACGAGACCGAAGTTGTGGAGTCGGTTGTGAAAGACCAGTCCTTCATGACCCTGCACCAAGTGATCGTGAAGCTGAGCGAAGAGTGTAAGGATAAAAATCCGGTCAGCAGCGCCGTGAAGACGCTGTGCGATCGTTACTTGGAAGACAGCACGGTGGGTTCGAAATCATAAAATGCGCTTTTTCGTCACCGCGCGGTTGTCTTGACCAATCAGAAGCTTCTCTCTTTACCTTAAACTGGAAATCTTCGAGACTGCTGCTTGCGTTTCTTTGTGTACAATGTCTGGTGTTGCTATGGCGTGCAGTAACCTCTCGAACACTTGCTTTTGGTGCAGGTGACGTCACTCAAAGACTGCATCAGTCTTGTTCATCTCGGGCGTTTCGTCAACGAACTCAGTGCTCTCGTCGATCCCGCCACTCTTCCCAAACGTCAAATGCCGGCCGTGTTTTTCGCTGGAAAACCTCAACTGGTTTTATGCCCCGGTCGCGACACTATCTCAACCCTGTTGTCCTTATACATGCATTCTTACGATCAGCCACTGCCGACTGCCACGGAAGTGCTGCTTTGCCACGATGAAACGACGAAAGAAGAGGTCGAGCTACTGTTGAGAAGGGCGCTGCAACGCGCTGAGAAGCCTGGTACGTCCGTAACATTTTTCTGCTGATGTCATTTGCTTTCTGAAGACTGTATATCCCTGCAATCGCTTCCTGCGTATAAAGCAGATCACATTGGCACACCACCGCGTTCTCGATGCCATACAAAGAAAATCTTCCTTTCTTTGCGTTTGAACTAGGGTGCTTCGCATACACGCGGGGTTTTGAATGAATATATCGCGTAAAATTCTGAAAAATGTGCACCAGTGGAACAGGAATTTGTTACTTGGACAAGATTTTGATCCGCTTCAGTTTGTGCATGTTTCTGTCTCGTATGCGAACGCCACTCGCTTCCAATCGCGAGCATTTGTGTTTCGTTGGATGTTATGTTTTCACTAACTCATTTTTTTGGAATTATAACTTTTTGAAGGAAAATGCTGCTTTTGCAAATCGGCAACACTGTTGTTTTCTGATAAAATCGCCCGCCACTGACAAGCTGAGGACCGGTCACGCAAAACCAGACCGTCCATGCCGCGGAGCAAGCCCGTCTTGCAAAAAAAGCTGATGGTTTGGCGCGTTGGAAACTTGCAGCTTTGGCTGGTGGAACGTACTGAGGTTGTGGTTGGTTGCTCACAAGAAGCAATTCTCTGGAGAAAGGTTCACCAACCGCAAAAGAGTCACATGAACCCGCTTGATTTAAAAAAAAAAAAATTATAAAAAAAATTTGACGCAACCTCCTCAATCGTGAAATCTTCTCTCACATCATTGGATGAAACAAACACTGTTTTGCACTGCCGTCTACTGGACAGAGAAGCTGATGTGTTTGGTCTTGCTAATTTGTAGCAACGTTTTTGTTACCAACGAGGAATTGCCAATCGAATTTATTGTGGTAGTGTACTTTGCGCAGCTCGTGTTCCGTGAGACGTTTTCTCTTCCTTTTTTCTCAGTTCCGTCTGCAATGAACGCTTTTTTTCATGCGACTAAACCCTCGCAACAGTTGACAACAACGTTGTGAGAGCTTTACCTAAACGCCCATTTACATGTGCTGTGAGCTCTAGCGAGTTGCAGATGCTAACTTGGAATAGGCGCCTAACCGAATTTAAACAAGTTTCTGCGCTATTTTCAGACAAAAGACTGTACTGCATAGCTGCAAGTGAGAAATTAAGCTTTGCTGTTGCCACCTGCTTGGAAAAGAAACTCTCTGAGCTTAGAAAAGCCGACCAATGCAAAGAAGACTTTCAGTTGGTGATTTTATGCTCTGACCAACAGCACTACATCGCGTCGTTGTTTCAAGAGGTACAGGGAATATGTACCTTACTTTTCTTTTTACAAGTGCCGTGTTTGACTGGTGAGATATATTTCGTGGCGGTCGCAGGTCATACGTGAACATCGCCGCCCCAGTAATAGATTTTCTCATAATTTCTCCCATCAGCGTTTGCACTGATTTTTCAGTAAATGCGTTGCTCAAAAATCATTACCGAAAATTTGGTGCGTTTTTTTCGCGTTCTTTTCATGGTAAAAGCCAGCCTGGAAACGCAGCCTTGCCTGATCTGACAGGAACGAACGTAGCATGTGTGCCTTTTTTATCAGACTAAAGTCGAGTACTCGTCTGTCGAAACGACCGAAAATATCCGCAAATACGTCAAGGAGAAGCTGAAAATTGAGCAAGGACCAAGTATAACGGAAGTGACGAATGGCCTGTCTGCTCTTCTCGTGAAATCGGGTCGCCCAGGACTAGGTAAGGCGTGTATACTGTAGATGTTTACTTAAACCCAGGCCGCCGTAATGGTCTGTTACGGTGGTCTCGCCTAAACTGTTGTTAATTTCTGCGTATCCACGGGTCAGGTGTTTGGGAAGACCCAAAAGCTATACAAGTTTTGCGCAAGTACGCTTCTGAGGCAAGTTTTTTTGTTTTCCTTCTTGTATTCACCGTCTTTTTTGTTGCGGTAAGAAACCTTGCATCAAACTTGTGCAACTGCGTTAGCCACTTGTGGTTGTTGTAGACCCACATGCTTACTGTAAAAGTGTTTCTATTGTTACAGGCAAATCACTCTTCATATCAAAGCTGAGATCTCGTATCCGCTCAAAAACTTTTAACGACACTGTTGTGAGGTGTCTGGAGAAGCGTTGCGACCGAGATGATGTGATGGAATGTCTGCGAAAATCAGACGACGCCGTGAAAAATAACCAACCCCACTTCGTGCACATCGACGTGACGCCGTCGGTAAGGAGAAACACCATCCACTAAAAAGTCTTTTTTTGCAGACTCAGTGTAATGGTCAACTTTGGTCAACTTTGCCAGCTTGAAATGTGGTGACGTAAGCGTATCTATTTTTCGTTGCTTTTTTCGGGGTTTCTTACGTGGATGTTGGAAAGTGAAATTTACCTGCTCAGTGGGTTTCAGGAGATAACAGTTAACAATCCAGCTTAATCTCAATTATCGTGGTTGCAGGTTGTGTATGGGATCGATCGCTTTCTCTTCGAATGCGTAATTCTCGGTTCATTCAAAGATAGCCTGGGTTATTTGTGGAAAAAGCACCAGCAGCATCTCTACTGCATTGAATATACTTATGTTCATGGCAATAATGGCGTAAGTATGCGTTGTTGGGTCAGAAGTATGTTATGTTGTGCGATGGTGTTGTGTCCAAGTGGCCGCTGAGTTTCAGTCATTGAAACCACAGTCGAAGAGTTAATATTTGTAGTTTTGAAACGCATCAAAATACCAAAATGACTCAATCTGAATCTGAAGTACAGAATTCACATGTTACAAACAAGTAAAGAATGTATACTGAATTAATCTCCGTTTGATAGTGTGAAACAGACTGAGTATTTCATGACATTTACGAAGCGTGGTTGACTTTGTTTCAGCATCATCCGCCTGTTTTGTCCTTCTTGCCTTGCGTCAACTGCCTGTCACCTCGAGAAGTCGTTGACAGTCTTTCAACTCAAAAGGGCGATCGTTTCCTAGACGACGCGTCGACGATGGACAAGGCACAGTTTATGAGCTCGACGTATCAACGCCCTTACCTTTACCTGCTTCGTCTTTCACAAAAGGAGAATCTTGACAATGTCGTGTACTCAGCCCCGAGCGGGAATGAGCGTCAGTGCTTGAGAACCTTGCTGGAATACTGTGGCGTGGCCGACCCATCGTGGTCCGAACTCCGGCATTTCGCCAGTTTCCTGGACTGCCAGCTGCAGGACTGCGAGAAATCGGTCTTCTGCAACGAAGCGTTGATGGGCCCCGACTCGGGCCTTTCCGGCTTCAAGGAGTTCGCCGTCCGTTTCATGACCCGGATGTCGCGGGACTTCGCGACCCCGTCGCTCGAAGCTTGTTCGGAAAGTGACGCCGAAGGCGCGCTACCGGACGTCTTCG
>Ga0210059_1006102_pt1 | contig 19347 bp, 15 predicted proteins | sample Ectturendosymbi2_FD_188042 | JGI IMG/M metagenome (GOLD analysis project Ga0210059, IMG submission 188042) | Ecteinascidia turbinata endosymbiont from Florida, USA - Sample 2 (SPAdes) (version 2) | ecosystem: Host-associated > Tunicates > Ascidians > Unclassified | place: Key West, Florida... | reverse complement strand
CCCTGACCCCCCTGCCGCCCGCCTAAGCGTCGGCAGTTCGAGATAATCACCGCCTCAAGTGGCGGCCCGTGGATCGTTCGCTAGCAGTGACGTTGCAAAGTGTTAACTTTCTCAGCATGCGCCATGTATGCGCCGCGCGCGCGCGACCCGTACACGTCTGTACCGCAGCGAGCTTTGTATGATGACCCTTTTTTTCGCTTTCGTATTTTCAGCAATGGCATGTTCGGATCAATCCGCGCGCTTTCCAGCTATATGTTTCGAGCTAGGGGGGTGGGCAGGGGGGCGTTTATTATCGCGTACGCGCACCGATCGAGATCGACCTTTTTCGGCGGCTTCCAATGTGTCGCTTGTTTCTGATCAAAATAATCACGCGACAGAATAATTGATCTCGCCGCGACAGTTAACGCGCACGCTTCGCGCCGTCGGTGTCAGTTGCACTAGCATCGAGCGAAGGTTCTTGCTGCTTTCGGGCTTTTTATTGTTTTTTGCCAATCGCGTTGGGTGAGATTGTTTGTGTATTACGCCCGGGTTGCTTGTTTTTGGAAGCTGACAGCCGTTTTCTTCTAAATCTCCATGTTCGTTGGTTTGGGTCAAGAAACCATTCCAATACCATGCGACGCCATAGTCCGTCACGGACTACCCGTTCGTACGCTTAAAACTAGGGTCACTCCTGACATATTTTGCCTTCTTTGGACCAAGGAGTTCAAAAGCGATTTTTGTAGACGGGCTTCCTGCGGCTGACGATTTACAACGAGCCAGTACTTGCGATTTAAATGAAATAAATTATGGTTTTGCGTCAGACACTAGTGAACTTGGCCCTAAAATTAGCGAACGCTTTTTATTGGTTTATTGGTGCTTCTTTACTTCGTAACATATTTCTAGCAAACTATTGCGTTGTCCTCATTCAGGAATGTTTTTTTAATAGGTTGTGGTTATCTTTCAATCGGCTACAGAATGTTTCAATCGCATTGCGCGATCCGTTTTGCTGCAAAACGGATCAAGCAAGTATTCCGTCTTTTCTGCAAAACACCTGAACCGTAAAAAATGATGGGAAAAATGGTCTGTGTTGCTAATCATCGTATTTGGATGATGCACAGTTTCAGCGTTGGTTTCTGTCGCGATTCCCCTCAGATCAGGATCACTGGGAATCATCCGAGCAATCAAAGGCACTGTATAAGAGATCTCATTACTTTCGTGTCCTCGATGAACTTACTCGGCCAGCGTTCACCTTCCGATAGCTTCCTTCGCCGACTTGATCGGTTCGCATCAACAAAACTACTGCCCTGTCTAAAAAAAACAGGCCCGTTGTGTGCAAGAGCAAGTAACTTGTCGCAATTATGTTGAAAAAAAACCTGTTCTCGTCCATCTGCGAGAGACGCCCCTTGCCATACGACCTCAAAGAATAGGTGCGACTTTTTAATTAATATATTGGTTTCATATTACATGCGCCCAGTACCCAGGTCGTATGCATTTTAGTACAACCCTAATTTGGCGTGTTTTCTGTCACCAGTCAGTCAGGTTCCACGACTTGGCCAAGCCGGCAAACGGTCAAAGTCGTCTTCCGCAGCTTTGATCCCAAATCGCGTGACCCGCTTTTCTCAAGCTTCTCTGCCAAAGTCATATCGCGGTCCGCTTGTCGCCCGAGTACTGACCTTTCTGACGGCACGTAGTTATTTTCGTCGCCGGGTGCTCCGAACGCAAGCGTAGTAGTCCTTCAGCGCGCGTTTCGCTCGCAGCCTCATTACACAGTCGATGCGCGCGATCCTTTTCACGTAAAATCGCCAATCTCGTGTTCGCGCCTGCAGTCCAGCGCCGAATACTGGCGCCATTACGTTCGGCTTGTGCGAGCGAAAATCACCAAAGATGAAGTTACGCAAATTACCCCTGGTAGTTGTTTCTACGTCGTTTTTTCTTTGTCACTTTTTTCCTGAATGAGAACCTGTTGCTCCCGTTACAGTTAGAATGGGTCGACATTTCGCGACTTGACGTTTTTTTCGAGGAAGAAAAAACGTATATCAGCTTGACTGACGAGCGAATGCTTTCAGAAGTTGCGCCCAATTTGGCGCGAGATCCCTGCCCGTTTATTTAAAACTTCGCAATGTTGCACCTGTGCCCACTTCTGAAGTCTGTGGCTTGTTTTCCGGAAACCCCGATTAATGCCTCGATTCTTTTCGTTTTTTTCAGCGTTTGTCATTCGCGCTCGAACCGCTACGATTTTTCTACAACATTTCCATGCACGAAATAAGCGCTCGGAACGCTTTTACCGAGCGGCAAATACGTTGCGTTTTATTAAAAACTCGCGCGTGCTCAGTTTTCGTGACTGGGCGTGCATCGTTTCATCGCAAAGCGAGGTTCGGCAGTCGTACGGTCGAACTTCGCGTTCAAGGTCCCCCCCCGTATCAAGTGGGTACGTTCGAGGTCGCTCCCCATATCAAGTGGGTGTGTCTGCAAACGGGCCGTTTTCGTCCAATCTTCTGTACTGTTCGTTTTCCTGACAAACGATCGTGGATATTTTTTTATCATATCGAGCCTTTGTATTTGAGTCTTGTGCTTTCTCGGCCGGTTGTCTCGGCGCCGATCCTTGGACGCGCCGGCGCCAGGCGTCGTTTTTGCCGCGGATCTTTCGATGAATCTCGGGCGCATCGAGCTCGTCGTTGAATCCGAGTGTTTTCTTTTTGCCAAACGTCCGTATGCATTCGCTTTCCTCATCTGACACTGCCTATGCGGCGCAGAATCAAGCCGGCATTTTCTGCCCCGCGTCCGCGTCCGCCCAAGTCACGGCCGCAGCTCTCAGGAGTCGTTCAGCAATAAGGTCGTTGGTCACGCAGCCCACTCCTTAAACGCATGCATCTAACTGCAAGGGCGATGCATATTTCTGTCTGAACTGCGTGGCAGCTGCGTGCTGAAGAGGCAGCTACCCCACGCGAGCCGGCCGTGGCTGTTACGCTGCTAGCAAGTGTAGTGTTGCGAACTCGTGCAAACTTTGTCATGCTGTAGTTGTCTTCGTTTGCCCAGGATGTTGGTTTCTATGAGATTCAAACTGCTCTGTTCTCGGCTACTTGAACGCTCGTCATGAGGTTTGAAACCAGTTGACCTTCCCGAAAGGTGTCCAACATTTAATTGTCTTCGTCTCTGCAAATAAGAGTTAAAAGACAACCACAAATAGAGTAATAACGGAATGGAACCGCTATCTTCAACTCATTCTATGAGCTAACGGCAAACTCGAAATTGTTTGTTGAAAAAAGCGGAATGCTGAGCCATCAGCAGCACTCCGCTGATTATCGGGCATCGTTTCGTCCCATAGCAACGTCTTTCTAACTTGTCGTCCGACTGGTACAGTGGACCTCCCGCCCACGCTCAACAACGTTTGCCTCATAGGTCGTGCGTTCATCGTTTCCCTGTGCTTTTTGTACAGATTGTCGCGTCCGCCGGTCTCGCGTCGTCGTTTCTGTCTCCGTGCTGACTAACATTTTTCTTTTTTATACTAACGCGAAACTTTTTAGTCGTTCGTGTCGTGAAGCGATATTCAACAAAAACGCGGACCTGCCAGAGTGTGGTGGTCGCCAGCATGTCTCCAACGACCAGAGTCAGAATCGGTTCTGAACGGGGGTTTGTTGTTGTTCATTGAACGCAATCCAATTATGACCGCTGTCTGTTGACAGTAGTCCGCTTTCTTGCTGGTTTGTTCTTGCTCTGTCCGGGCTTGTAAATTGCCTGGTTTTGAGAGTTAGTGTTAAGGCGCCCAACCTGAACCACTGAAAGGCGAGTCGAATTTAATTGTCGTCGCCTCATCGTTAAGAGGACTGATCACTTCCCATCGCTGATCCCTCACAAATAAAAGCGGCCTGAAATATCGAAACTGCACGATGCCACCTCGGTGGGGATGGAATGGCCACGATTCGCATTTCGATACAACCGCAACCACACGCTTTTGACTGCCAGATGACACACTATAACCGCGGCTGCGAAGGATGATTTTGATTAAGTAGATTTTGCATTTGTAAATATTTGTGTGTGTCAGAGATGGTGAGTTAAAAAAGGTAGAGCAGGGTATTTAGTTGTTACAACGCCACATGGCGTCTAGTGAAGATAATGCGGTAGCGAAAGAAAAGTGAAGAAACGCACAGCCTTGTTTTATTACATTTTCGACGTTAATCTACTACTCACGAAACGTCTTTGTTACGTTTATGTAGAAATTTGTATTGACGTGAAGTAAGAGATTCATCCCAAAGCTTTTCGTCTGACACTCTTCAAGGGACATCGTCAGAATGGAGTGGAGGTACAACCGAACTGGTTTATAAACGGAAAAGCAGAGTTCTCATTGGTTGAAACAGTAGCCGATAAGAAAGGATTTAGGAGATTGGAAAATAAGAGTTCTCAATGGTTGAAACAGTTAGCCAATGGAAAAAGTTTAGGAGATCATCAAGGAGTAAACCAATTCTATTCTTCGGTTGTATCTCCATTCCATTCTGACGATGTCCCTTGAAGAGTGTCAGACGAAAAACTTTGGGATGAATCTCTTCACGCCATCTTCAAGTTCTGTACCACCAAACGTCTATTCAAACTTGTATTGACAAAGCGTTTCAAAGTCAGCGACTTGAAAGGATCAAGCGTTCTTTTTTGTGTAATATCACCGCTGCATTTAGGAATACACGTATCGACTTGTTTAAAAAGTTGGCCTCAAATACGCAAAACCTGGTGCTCGACTTGCACGTTTCAACTCATGAGGGACATAATGGTTCTATGGACCTCGTGTCTGCGGACAAAATACATCATATAAGTAATGTAGTTGTTTTTTCACCTTAAATCGTAAATTCGTTGCCGATTACATCGTCCTAGACTTTTCATCAAAACATAGGTGTGGATAACAAGGAAGGAGACAGTTTTTGTCAGCCAATGATGGTGCGAATTAATAATGCAAGCGTCAAAAAGCACAGGCCCAGCGAAACATGGTGGCAGTTGCATCAACCTTAAAGGAGGAAGAGGTTGCAGAAGTGTCTTCGTGAACTACTGTACATAGTAATTTCGTAGTCAACACCAGTTTCAGCTGAATTCTTTTCAATTTTATACGCATCTAAAATTCTTAGGAATGAATTATGTACATCCTGTTTTTCAACTCGAAATCTGAGCTGAACATGTAAAGCTGCATACATTTTTATATGTACGTATGCGGTAGACAGCAGTTTTGAGCAGAAAGTGGCACGAAGCAGTGGTTTTATAAATGTATGCCACAGCCACTTTTGGCTGAAAAGAAACCCTCACAAGTAGTGCTCTCAAGACACCGCACAGATTCTGTCTTTCAGCGTGCCAAATCAGGCCTACGGCGTGATACAATTAAGTTCTGCATCTGACAAGTTGCTCTTTTATTTCATCGATATCTGCAACGGCTTGATATTTGTACATGATTACGTTGTTTTTTCCCACTAATTTACTTGGTGAAATAGCTGACAATATGCAAGCAACGACATCTATTGCACACGCACGTTTGGTTTTAGTTCTTGCCAGCAATGTCGTGGGCTGGAACGCCTTCCTACACTATTTTCATAGCGACCTGACTTGAAAATGTTTATTTATACTCCAATTTTCTGAGTTTAGCTGCACGTTGCCTAAATGAATAAATGCTGAAATATCTCCTGCGTAGCACCCTAAAATTGTGAATGTTTTCGTTTCGTTTGTAGTGTAATAAAAGTGAATACCTAAATACTGATTTAAAGATGAGTTTAAAGTGCTGTTGAAACTGGCAAAATTTTTGATGGTGTTCCCACTCTTCTTTCAGCACTGCACCCCTGGTTCTGGCAGAAGCAGTCCCCTGCTTTGAGCAACCTAAACTATACGTAGTAATATACAGTCAGCAAAAGCGCAAAGACAGCTTTGGTAAATTGGTGCTTCGACAGAAAAGCTCGCAAAAGGTTGCTGCCACTCGTGCAGCTTTCATAATTAAAATATCTGCTTGCCTTTCTGTAGGCTGCTGTATTTCGGAGTGAGATGATTTTCAGAAAGCACTAGAAAACATCGAAAGATGATTCAAAGAAGTTATATCCGTCCGAAGAACAGATATTACCCCATGAAAGAGAGTCATGGTGTTTAAACCGAAATATCATCACCGAATTAAAGCCAGTTGCTGACCGATGCCAGGTTATTTTAGAAAAACAAGCAAGTACATTTGAAAAACAAGCCCAAAATAGGTAACTTTACAAAAAAACATAACCGTAATGCTTTTGCTATGAAAATTAAACAAAACAAAAAGCCATCAAGTAAATTAGATGCAAAAACAGGGAGGCAAATCGAAAAAACAAGCCCTAAATGAGTAAAACGACACAAAAACACGCCCAAATTTCGTTTTGCAGTACATTGAAACTGCAAAAGTGCCATAAAATTTGATAAAAAGGGATCCGCAAAACAGAAATCTGCAAAAAAGAAGCCTCAAAAACAAGCAAATTTTAATTAAAACAAGTTAAAAACCAAGCAACCCGCAAGTCTTTGAAAAAAATGCAAATCCACAAAAAAAGCCCAAATCCACGGGAAAACCGCAAAGTTGGCAACAGAGGTACACTCAAAATTAACCTTGGGTGCTGTGTCGTCACAAAGGGTATTGATAAAAGTTATTGGCGTCATTTTCGTACACATCGCTCGGCTGCATTTTTAACAAGTTTGTGGGTGCAAAAGATGGCTGCAGCTGGAAAAGGAGCGTTGAAATGCTTGCAAGTGTGTGGTTACTGTTGTCAGTTCGGAGCTACAGTTCTTGAATGGTGCAAGGCGACTTGGAATGCAATAACCAAAGTTTGCACTTGTGGTCAAGGTTGGAAAGGTCTAGTTACGAATACTTTGACGTTGTGCGGTTCCGAAGAAGATCCGGACTACAAAGATTTCGGGTTGCCTGTAATTATTGATCGTCGTTTCACCGATTTTCCTGCTGTCTTTCTTTTCCTTGGTACGCTAATTGGAATGTTTGTAGTGTTAAACCGAGCATTAGCCTACGGCAAACCTGAAGTTTACAGCAGGGGGTATGATAGGTGGGGAAATGTCTGTGGAGTTACAAATGACGCCATCACCGGTGTTACAACGTCTGGTCTGGACATGACGGCACAAACGAGAGTCTTAATCGTTGATTTCATAACCAGGCCTGCAGAAATAACACCCGAAGGAACTTCGTTTGCTAACATCACGCAGCTATGTGTCACCCACTGTCCAGCGGTGGCGAATCCATTTACTTGCACTGAGTATTTGAAAGATGCCGCAAGTGCTTACCCCGACCCTATACGTAGAAACCTGTGTTCTTCCTCCTCTAGTCAGCAAGACTTTGAGTTCGTGATACAAAATTCCCGTTGCATTCCTTCCGCAGTAACTCAGGGTTGGTCCATCCAAAAGCAAAACCTGGTGTTGAATCTGTACGGTCAAAATTGGCTGCATAACTTCATCTCTGACTGTTGGCAGTGCGCAGCGGAATTAACATGGATTGCACTTATCGCGCTGGGTTTTACGCTTCTGTTTGTTGTTGTTACATACGGAGCCGCCAGCGCCTTGTGTTGGTATAGCTTTGCCACTTTTATTGTAGCTGGCGCGAGTGCCACAGGCTATATGTGGTATCTGTGGACTCTCATATACGCGGCCGATCCAGGTATTACCTATCGCACACATTTCAATGGAAGAACGTTTCAGAACAACGTTTTGAGGGCCGCGTTGCGGTTGTTTCCCTACGGTCGCAATACAGGAGGCACTGTGCCCCAGCAGGGCTACTCTATTGTATTTCGAGACGCAGCAATTTACAGCACCGTGGCTGTGGTTGTCTTCTCTATCGTTATCCTGATGGTCGGAAAGAGGAATATGGAGACTTCGGCTGTTCTCTTCACACAGGCCGCTGACGGTCTGGCCAGCATCAGATGGATGTACTTGCTTCCTTTGCTGTCGGTGTGCTCTATCACGATTGCAACGTCGGTTTGGTTGCACACCGTTAAATATGTTACAGCGGTATTTCTTGCCGAACCAGAAGTCGCTACAAGCCCGTCAGGTGAAAAATCAGTCTCGTATACTCCTGACACGACGTACACGAACGCGGTCCTTGCGTTTGAATTTTTCGCCCTGTTTTGGATGCTGAGCTTCATCATGGCGTGCCAGTACTTGACTATTTGCCTGGCAATTGGAACGTGGTACTTTTCAATTGACAAAGAAAATATGTACCGGCCAATGCGCGTGGCCAGTTCGCGATTAATAAGGAGGCACCTGGGCTCGGTTGCGCTGGGTTCCATACTTGTTGGATTGTTCGGATATTTCCGGGCACCTCTCAGGTATGTTCAACTTCTTGGCTTGGAATTATTGGGTCACACCCAGGGCCTACGAGAGGGGGGTACAAGAGGTACATGGTACCGGGGCCCAGTAGGTAGGTTACTGGGGCCCGGGAATTTCAAAGTAAGCATTCTTATTTTTTCTGTAATCAAGCCCAAAATTACTAGTGTAAGCCAGTTGCCAGTATAACAATTTAATTTATTTGTAGATCTTAGCATGACAACTGATTCTTATTACTATACAAACAAGCTATACAAGTTTCGACGAGGGCTTGAGAAGCTAGGGGGGCGAGTATCAGTCTTCGTACCACCAGGTAAAATTTTTCTCGGAGGGCCTGGTCACACCGGAAAAGATTGTCTGGCTTAAAACTTAGGTGATAAGTTACAACTATGTAGCAGTTACATCATTTTCAAGTGAGCTTCGCTACGTGGATGCATAATTTTTTTGTGCAGCTTGCTAAAATTGAGTATAACACGCAGGGCTGTGGGGCCGGAACTCAAATTTCAGGCTCCGGCTCCAGTTCTGGACATCTAAATTTTTTGAACTGGCTCCGGCTCCAACATCTAGAAGTTTTTAGCTCCGGCTTCAAAACAATTTGTTCCAAAAAATCAGAAAAACGTTGTATTATTTATATAACTCGCTTGCCCCAAAAACTATATCTGTGGAACCCGAACCCAAATTTCAGGCTCCGGCTTCACAGCCTTGCCACGTGCACGATTACACTCTTTGCTTGTGTCTGATAGATTCTTAGTTTTAAGTGAAAACGAAGTGAGCAAGCGATGAATAGCATATTTTTATCCAGCAATGTTTGTTAAAATGGTTATATGGTTCTTTTCTTAGCTTTCTTCAGTCACGTATTATCACATCAAAAGAAAACGCAGCTAGAAGCCAGCTAGAGAAAATGAAAGCCAAAGAACAGAATTCCGAATTCTCGATCTCCGCAGGTAGCGGAGAAAAGGACGAGTCGAAGTCAGCAAGGGTAAGAGATGAGCTGACACCATCACAAGGTCCAGTCAATGACAGGGGCGGAGTAATATGGAAACCGCCTAGTAAGCTCTCCCCATACAAGATCCCTTACATGCCTGATCCCTCAAGCATATATTTCCAGCGAAGGGTTCAGAGTATAAGTGGCAAGCTTGACAGAGAGTGGAACCACTTTGCGAACCCCATTTTTTCGAGAATTTATAGACGTTCTCCTGCCTATTACACCAGCAGTTATTACTACTTGCAACGTAAGCTGTCCAAACGCCCGGCGCCATCCAGAGGCAACGAACCTGAAAGGTCTAGCAACAATAATCCCAGGTTTTCTAACGACAGTTCTGCTCGTGTTGGTCAAAGCGTTACCAACCAAAGTGCGGACCTTAGGACGAGTTGCAATTTGCCAGAAGACGAAGCAAACAATGGGTTTGAAGCAGTGGAAGCATTGCCTCACAGGAATTCTCGAACGTCCACGCCAGGGTACGAATATTATGACGAAGTGAGTCAAACTAACACACGGTTTCCTGACGTTCCGGTTCACAGATTCGTGCATCAAATTTTAAACAGCTGATAGGGAAATCGTGAATGTTGTGGACGCGTTTAACTGCACAACATTAAAACCTCACAGTAAATGTTTCATGTTTTCATCTCTAAATGTAATAGCGTTTTACTCTCAAAACCTGCTGCGGTTACGGTTTCAAAGTGGTTTTAAACTTGCGGCAGCGCAGTGGTTAACTCTGCCGAATCATCCACATCAAAACCCTCGGCTTTTTCATTCCAAAAACGCATTTGCAGTTCTTTGTTTCCATTCAAGTGGTCTGTTGAACTAAAACTGAATCTTTGTTCATGTGTTTTCGAGTGATGGTGATGCATTAAAGCAGTGGTTCTTAACCAGGGTGGCACGCCCCCTCAGAGGAGCATCAATAAATTTCCAGGTTGTCGCAAGCCCTCATACGCTCCACAACATAAAAGTTTGGGCAATAAATTTCAACAATAAATGCATTTGTTTTTTACAGCTTATTTAATGTCAGTGGGGCGTGAAACAAAGGACGATTGCTTAAAGTGGGCGTGGTAGAGAAAAGATTAAGAACCACTGCATTAAAGCTTTGACCTTGTGTACAAGACAGCACCATTTAACTTGCCTATGAAAACATTAGTAGTAACGGTAAAAAGATTTTTTTCGACGTATTTGTGCGATGGTAGACGATTGTGGGAAGATATTATATCCTTTGTACAGGATAACAAAATGTTGGATTAGCGTCAGCAACATCTAAACAAGATTTTTAAAGTCAAAAAACCTAATCTTCTACGAGCTCATTGGTATTATGCATTTTATAACATAGTGGTTCTCGCTTCTGATATCTCAACGACAAAAGTTTTCAATATTCGGAAAATCTTGGGTCTACGAACGAAAATGTGATCGACAGGAAGAGCATAACGTTGCGCTGACACTTACAAGGGGATGCAATTAGTATTTTGTTTTTTAATTTTTATACTACATGCAAAAGAGCGTAATGGGTTGAAAAACTTCTATGCGTAATTGGTGGGTCAGTTGTACCACGTAATATTCATGTAGTGTAATATGTTTTGTGTATTTAGTAGCTTGTTTACAGCAGCCTTTAAGATAGGCTTCCTTTTGGCAATAGTAACATACCCGAGCAGATGGGTGCAATGTTTGACACTAACATAGTGCTCTTCATCAAAACTACTTTTCGCAATTCCTAACCATAAGGCATACTTTCAGCTATTGTTTTTTGCGTCAAAAAGAGAAATCGGCTGTTCAGCATCTGATAAAATCTAAGTAGCATATATGTAGGAAGCAAGCAATCTTTTGGAGGTGCGAAGGATATTTTGTCCGCATTCCCCAAATTTGCCCGAAAAACTTTTATGTGACAAACTTTCCTCTACAAATTTTCTGTAGCTGTTTGTTACTCCTCAACTCTCATAAATTAAAACACGAAGTTATTATGAACATTTGTTGATTTTATATTCTGTATATTTAATGTGTTTTCTGTGACATAATAAACTTTTATTTATACACTCAATCAGGGTTTTTTAAAGGAAAATTTTAGGTACCTGGTATGGACCTGCAGGAACCGGATTTCTCTGATTCTAGGGATCCGATTTTCTCTGATTCTAGAGACCCGATTCGGGTCCCTAAAACACCTTAAAATAACCCTGCACTTAATAACAAAAGCAAAATTTAATTAGTATTGTTAAAAAATTAATGATTTTGCCCGAATTTTTGACAAATCAAAATCTTTGGAGGTTCTCTTGCACCCCCTTCACCCACAGCTCCTATACCACTGCTGAGCAGGTGTTTTGATCTACTATGTGCTTCATCGAGTGCTCGACCTTCAGTTTGCCGTTTGCTGGCGAACAGAGCTTCTGAGCGACGCTATTGTGGCACGTATCCTTGTATATGCGATTTGAATATCTCTGCTGTAATTCATGATGCTGGAGATGAATTCCTGTAAAATGAGTTCCTGTCGTTCTTCACTACTGTTTTTGCAGCTGATTCAAAAGCGAAGGTCGAAAGATTACCTCCTTGATGCCACAGAAGAAGATAAAGAGGCAGATGGACCTAGTAGCGTGATGAAATTTTGGGAATGCATGCATAAAGGGTTTTCACCTTTCTTTTGGTTTCTCAACCACGTTCTAGTCTACATAAGCGATTTAAATTATGGAGCTGTTGCTCTCCGGAGTTTGTGGTTCTTCCAAAGTGGCCGTCTGATCAAGGATATCTTTCATGCAAACCCGGTAGGATAAGTGCATCCCATTGTGGCAGTGAAAATTAGCTTTACACCAGCGGTTCTCAATTGTGGGTGCTTGTACCCCGCGGACGGGAGAGGAGAGAACTTCAATGCCAGATTCTACAAATTCTTGTCTGTTTTTTTTGTGCTTCGTTGCCAAATCCGTTGCTATTTTTTACAAGTTTGACGTGATTTTGTCGCATTTGGTATTTTTCTTTGGATCCTCCTTTGGATGTTCGGGCTTTCGGCACAAAAGTATTTATTGATGATGGGGAATATTTGTGCCAGTATTTCGGTGCAATGTATCCATGCCTTTGTTGAAGAGATTAACTACTGATGCAAGGGGTTCGAAAAAGTTATTTCTTGCCTAGGGGGTGTGAGCTGTGAAACGAATTGAGAGCCGCTGCCTTAGACACTTCTTACGTTTTATCACTCATTTGTTGAGACATTAAACACATATTTATTGTCTCAACAATCGTGCATGCCCACTATATTTTTGGCAAAAATACAGCATTTGTCCCATAGGAAATTAAATTTTCGGCAGACTTGACAAACTTTTTATGCGTTTAGCCGATCAAGGATCTTCAACTGCGTCTGTTTCTGCGCAGGCTATACATGTATATCTTATAGTTGTAGAATATGTATTGCTTTATGAAACTTGGCTTTGTTGTCAGATATCTTGTCGTGCACCTTCAATTTTTAATTTGCCTTGCAAAAATAATGAAAATGCTTTATGGTGGTTCTAACCGACAGCCACACTTAGGAAGAAGTATATGTAACGTCCAAAAACGTTTGTTCTATTTGTCATCATATTGTCTTGAAAAACGGAAGGTGATTTGATGCTTTCACATCAAATACAAATAATAACCAAATTTTGCACAGGCAAATATGTGTAGCTACACTTCCTAAAATCTTTTTCTATCTGAATAAGGACTGATGATGCGCTGGAAAACGCGAAACTAGTTTCCCCGTCAATAAACTGTGACTGATTTACTAGCCGCCATCTTTGTGGCCTGCAACTATGAAAAATAGATAACGCTTGCAAGTTTTAATCGTCGCAGAAGAATGAAAGCAGAAAGCAGGCAGATTCCTCAGAAGCTTGCCGCAAGGCTAAAGTTTGTTTGTTGTTCCTAAAATCTTATTTTACATCACTTCAATATACTTAACGTCACAGTTTTAACCTCCAAATTCCTTTTTTGGCACTGAAAGTGTTTGCAAATTATTTTTTCGTGAAGTATTATTGACTTGGAAATTCCAGATGTCTTTTCGTTTCTTTCAGCATTTGAAAGGAATCAATGCCATTTCTTCCTACGCTCTTTTTCTGGGCAAACTCACTGTCACGATCGGAGTGCTGCCATTCGGTTTCCTGCTGCTCAAAGACAAGGAAGGTGTTTTTATGTACGGTTTTCCACTTGCTGCCAGCGCAGCGATATCGTTCACTATTGCGCACATTTTCATTTCGATGTTCGAAGCAGCTGTAAGGTAAGATCACGTGTAGTAAAGCAGAATGTTGATATGTAATGTAGAAAATATTTGAATGTAAAACTAAAATCAATCGAAGCAATCCTGACTTGATGTCTGCATACGGTATGTGAGTTTATGCGTATACAGTGTGCACAGTGTATGTGAGTGCAAGCATATACACAGTGTGTGATGTCTGCATGTGTGAGTTTATGCATAGTGTTCTGTGGTGTCTGCACACATGAGTGTATGCAAACACAATGTGCACAGGATTTGACAGTCGCACGTGTGAGTGTATAAAAATGCCAAGTGCCCAGAGTAGTTGTAAGTACCTACAGAACCAGTTCCTGGTCAAACTTTGTTCAAGGCGATCGTATCTAAATTTTGATTTTACAAGTGACTGAACCAAGCTCTAATCCAAGGTCCAGCGGCTAATTCTTGGTCAAAAGCGACAACAAACTCATTTCTTCACAATATGTAGCAGTGAAAATTGCAACACAAATTGTATCAATGCATGCGGACGTGCTTAACGCAACAGAGATTTCGGTTGCTGACTTAAATCAAGGTTTTTGCCACTGCAGAAATGTTCAAATGGACTGTAAGCAATATTGCGTTAATTGTGAAAGGCTCTGTTGTGGAAAACAACTGATAGTGCGATGAATATTTCAGTTGCGTATTCATGTGCTATTTGGAAGACGTGACTCTCAATGACGGCAGCATTGAAGCACCATACTTTGGAACCAAGTCCTTCTTCCAGTCCTTCCACAACGCTTTAAATCAAATTACCAACGTTGAAGGTGAAGTGCTGTACCCGTTTGATGAAGCAAGATGCTAGATTTTATCTTACATTTTATAGGCAGCGGTCACATTAAGTTTTTTTGGTGGTTGAGAACTTGTTGTGACGCAAGCTGTTTTTTGAGGTGGGCACGCACTGATAAACAATCAGTTGACTATTCAGAACGGACAACACTTTGTTGTATTCAAGGCGAACGTCGTTTTATTGCAGACAAACATGAAAAGTTAAAAAAAAATTTGGCGTTTGAAATGGTAGGTTGGCTGTGAGAAGTTGTGAAAGAATTCGTACAGAAGAGGAAGGACGCCACCGAAGATTGTGTTCGATCTTCGTTTTGCTTGTATGTCCTTCGCTCGTGAAATGGTTTAAGGAGAATTTTACTGAACGAAAAACTCAACCTGTTTTAGCCAAGAAATGAGTATATAAAGCATGGTCACGCTTGGTAAATTTTTGACTCTTCTTTTTCAATGCTTGGAACAGCTGGCCCGTACAATAAGGTCCACTACTCTCGAGACGACGTAGCTGGTCAAAGGTCAACCAACCACGAGCCATTCTCGGAAATTTCAGAAACAGACGATTACAACTTTTTCACCGCCGACGAAGATGCTCATTATCCAGAAGAACAACCAAGCAGGTTTGTTCAGAGAACAAACCTAACTAAAAGTTTTTCCAAACGAAGCTTCAAAATAATCCTCTTTCACTTTTGATGGTCAGAAATCGCGATAGAATGCCCTAAACGTTTCTATGTACACGCTGTATTTAAATTAGCTTTACGATGGTTTGGTTGTGCGTAAAACCAAAAAAGATTAGAATAAAAAGTCGGGTAAGCGTCTTGTATTCAGCCACAGAAACAGAGTAATTAAGAAAGAGAATTAGGCTATGAGTAAAGCTGCGCTTTGGTTATTTTTTCTTGAAAAAGGAAAGTTGGAAATTCAGAAAACAACCCGGTTTTTCGGGTTTCTTGTTGTAATCTTCGCAGTCGTTAGGATAGCCACAGCTATTACTGTATATCAGACAAGAAGAACATATTGGGTTCCACAGTAGTTGACTGAGATTAGAAATTGTTCATGCCGAACTAGAAATGAGAAAGCCAAGAATTTTTTAGAGCAGGGGTCGACAACCTTTTTCGCACAGCGGACCTGTTTTAGCCTGGCATTATTTTGCGGACTGTCCATCAATAAAGTATGAATGTCTGGCACATGCAAATTTATTAAAACTCGCAAGTCATCGTGATACTGGTTCAGTGATAGATGTGGGCTTTCTTTGCCGCAGTAACATGCTCCGACCTGTAGAGATTTTGGTATTCAATGACCCCCGTAGTGTGTTCCTTATGTTAGTCGTTCCAGTCATTTCTGGACCAATTTTCACCTTGGACCAATTTCACAGCCTAGTAACAATTTCGTCACGGACCGGTACGGTGTTTCTTGATCCCTGGTTTAGAGAACTGAGTATTGAACTTTCCGTCCTGCTTCGTGTAACACTTAAACAGGTACTTGTTTCCCAGAGCGAACTGTTGCGATTTACCTTCGCCTTGACTTTTACTGGTTGGTCCACGATGCCATTTCAAGTAGTGCACGAGTTTAGGTGAAAGTCCAACTGAAAATGACCTTGTAAAGAGTGCGGAGTATTTTTTAAAAATATTTTCTGGGACAATCTGCTTCGTCTCTTCTTTGCGTTTACTTTTTACCTTCGTTCTTCAGTTGGAATAATTCTCAAGTTTGTCCTTTTTTGGGTAGTGTTTGCTCAGCAGCTGCAATTTTGAAACACGTCAGAGAAGAGTGTCATTTTTCTTAATGCATTTCTGTTCTTGTTTGAAAATGTAGAAGTGGCAATTTCAACAAACAAAACTATTCTGAAACTGTTCACTCACTAGTTTAGGTTTAAATCAAGAAAGTACAGTAAGATGGCAGTTCCCGTCATGAGAGATTAGGAAACGTCCTACTGAAACCACTGCGAAAACCAACGTGAGCTCAGAAGCAGTGGCAGACTTTTTAGTGCACTTCAAACATGGCGTTGCTTATGCAACCAAAATTGACTCATGGCCCACTTGGTTGTTGTAAACTGCAAAATTGTCGCTACGTTTCGTCCTTGAGGACGTTGGCACAGACATGGGCCGTTAGGTTGGGAATGTAAAGAACACGTATGCTTCGTAGTTGTTGTATCCAACTATAGTGTTAATTTGAAACGTTGATGGCCCGATGACTTAAATCTTCGCTGATTCGTCAAACGCATAGAAACGCGAACCTTGCTTTGCATTCCTTAATGTGGAACGAAGACGTTCGGGAAGAACTGGTGAGCTTATAGGGAGGTATGTGTTTACGAGTAGATTGCCTAAGTGAACAGGAGTTCAACGTATTTTTTGTTGTGAATAAAATGAGTGTATTTGATTGAAGGATTCGGTGAAAAGTTGTGTGCTGAGAGTAGCACGGACAAAGTTCCACTGAGTTCCAAGTGCAGAGTGTCAAAAATTCCGTGAAAAGTTTTACGTTCATTTGCATCTTATAACAGTAAAAAGTGTACGTTTTCAGGTCAACACGTTTATCCACTTGAAGTCTAAGGAATAAATTCAGGTTGTCTTGTAAAGTCCTTGTGGTAAGTCTTTAAATTCGTTCAACCAATTGGGCTGTGCTTCATAGGGATTATGCTGTAGGTTGCAAATTTCAAAAACTTGCACACAACGAATTTTGTTTCATTAAAGTCACTTTCTTTCAAGCACATTTTAGTTTCAATCAAATGTGGTTTCTCCTCTAAACCGAGAGGCGGTTCTGCGGATAGCGAGCACTACTCACAAACATTTTTTCTCTTTATTTCTTCACAGTCATATGTGAAAATAGTACGCTACTTATCGACATTTTCCATAAAATTTCCTCCTCCCTTGCTCCTCGTTTGCTTCTTTTAATGTCGGATCAACTGGAAACTCCACTTGTTGGTACGAACTCTTGACAGCTGCAAAATTTCAGGAACTGATGAAAATCAGGGGAATGAATGTTTAATTCGTAAGATTTAGACCAGTGATTCTCAGCGTATGGTCCAGGTGGACCACAGGTGGCCATTCCCACGCGTTTCCGCCCCACTACACCCCTGCCCTTGAGTTCGCTGACCTAAGTACAATTTTGAATAGTTGTCCATGAGGTGTCAGCATAGCAAAGTGGGCCATCGGATATTTTTTCAAAAGATGGGCCATTGGCCAAAAAGGTCGAGAACCACTCATTTTTAGATGACACGAAATTGTCCTCTTCCGTAAGCTATCCTACAACCACTCTGATTTTTGTCAGTGTTTTGATGTGTTGTGGAAACTCCTCCCAAACTTTAAGCGAAATGTTACCGATGGCCATTTCAGCAGCGGTCAAGGCCTAACGTACCAAATTTGTTTGGTTACAAACTTACATGCTGATTCCTTGTCATCTTGCATACTTTTTGCGGATTTCTTCTCAGTCAGCCTCCTCCGCGACCAGCCCCGCCTCATCGAAGCGTCCCGCAGCAGCCCAGGGCACCTACACCAGCACAGGATGCGTCCACCTACCAGCCTTCTGATTGGAACGTTTCCGATTATTACGACTCGCAGGTGACACTGATGTGTATTTTTCTATAGATATCGGCGCAACCTTTGTTGCTTGGAATTGCTTGAAAATGATCTGTTGTTTAGTTTTCTTACGTTTTGCAAAAAAACACGCTTGGTATGGTTTCACTGCTTTTTTCTTGCCCAACTCAAATAATGGAGTTGAGCGCCTACACAGACACCGGGCCCGTGCGTCAAGATTATAATATAGCTTGTTTCAGAGTAAGCAGGGATTAGCAAAGGAGTAGAGCTGCTGTACCGACAATTTAAACTGGTTCAGCACGACACATTTTCCACAATTAACTAGCATAGTGGTTCTCAAACTTTCATGAACCGTGGCCCCTTTCTGAGTTTAACTGGCGAATACTTAATATGTCGTGACACTTGGGTTATGCAATGTAACGGCAAAGCTACCTAGTGAAGGCCTCTACTCTTAGCTCCCAAAGGACCGATCCGTGACCCCCAAGGGGGGCCGAGCGCCCCGTCTGAGAAATCCTGAAATTTTACACGACACGACCATTTGAGTGATGTCGAATGATCTGTTTTTAAAGTTAAATAGTGCATTGCATTCTCATTAAATGTTCATATGATTGTATAGATTGTATAGCTACTCACACAGCATAACGCCCCAGAAAATGGCAGCAGCGTTTCGGTGACAACAGTTTTTTAAGGTCTAGAAATATCAGAAGTTGGTAGAAAGACCTATACAGCCCGCGTACCATGCTACGAGAATCATGATGAGTTTTTGTGGCAGAAACAGTCTTCCTAACCTTGCTCTTGAATGTCATTTACTTCGTGTAATCTATAATCAGCATTTTTCAAACTTTCACATGACAACTAAGAATTTCGAAAAAAAGCGGAAGTGAGAATTGTGTGCGAATATATGTTGCCTATGTTATGCAGAGCGGAAAGGATCTTTATTTGGGTAATCCTAGCGCCGGATTAAGGTAGCGCGGGCCTGCAGCATTTCATAAGCACGGGGTCCTAAGTTTAACTCTTTGGCGTCCGCTAGGATTCAGCGATTTTCGCAAAAAAACAGCAGTTTTCGATTGCCTTACCAACGCCCTAGCTCCTCCGCCGATTGCGCTAGAGAGCTGTTCAACAGCTCAAACGGATCGGCCAGTCTAGTAGATTGCACTCGAAAAAAACTTTTTTGCTTGGGGGGTGCGTTTTTTTTGTGAGTGACATCATAAATGGAGGACTTTTAGGCCACCTTGGCCCACTTTGTCTGGCCCTGGGCGCCAACCGTTAGGTGGTAGTATTTCGCTGAAGTTTTTACTGGATACTAGGCTACAATCCGAGTCTTTTGATACTTTGGATGACCTGCTGGGGTTTCGGGTTCAAAAGTTATTATGTAAGTTAGTAAAAATATTTGACTAATTAGCTAATTTGTTAATTAATTAATTTGTTTATTTTAGATCATAAGTTTTGAACCAGAAACGCTAGAAAGTCGATCAAAGGCTCAAAAGACTCGGACTCGAGCCTAGTTTCCAATGAAAACTTCAGCGAAACACTTTGGC
>Ga0210059_1006101_pt1 | contig 19348 bp, 7 predicted proteins | sample Ectturendosymbi2_FD_188042 | JGI IMG/M metagenome (GOLD analysis project Ga0210059, IMG submission 188042) | Ecteinascidia turbinata endosymbiont from Florida, USA - Sample 2 (SPAdes) (version 2) | ecosystem: Host-associated > Tunicates > Ascidians > Unclassified | place: Key West, Florida... | reverse complement strand
CCCCCTATGCACGTCACTGCCCCCTTTCAAAAGAGTAGGGGAGAAATACCCCCTCCATTTCACCGCTCTCCAACATCCTTGAAATTGCCTATGATGCTGTTATGTAAGGGCACATTTGCCCCCCATTTCAAAGGGCAAGGGGGGCAGTGCCCCCCGTCATGAACCCCGGTTCCGGCGTCTCTGCTGAGATAAATCGATATCAAATCCCAAAACACCAAAAAGGCGCCTTGTGGGCAACTACGAACTTCAAAGTCTCCATCATCATCAGGTCCTTTTAGCACCAATTCTACAAGCATTTTGAAATTTCCATAATTAGAATGAACTTTTACAATGCAGTAACAACCCGTGGTCCGAAAATCCGCTCAATACACCACCAATTTCCGGCTCGGTTAAGGAGTAATCATTTGCTGTGTCACTGTCTTAATGTACTGAGTTTATAATATCACTTGCATCGCTAGATGCGGATGGTTGACGCCTCACGGTTTTATGCGCATTTTTGGCTTTTCTTTAGCTGTGCTCGAAACCTTGAGCTTAGATGCTTCATATCACTGTGCTTACATGATTGGTTCGTACATACTGCTCTAAGATGCTTCGTATAGGTTGGTAAATGGATGACGAATATCAGCAAAAATATTTTTATATGTCTATCAACGCACTTGTCCATAGAAGCCATCGAATGTTTTCTCACAGAATCACGACCTTCTTTTTGGCTTTTTGAACGACGTAAGACACTCAGTCAATATTATTATCTTTGGAAGATTTTCGCAGACTAATTTGATGCTCCCTCACATCGCTCAGCGCCTTGAGGCATTCATAAACAATCGTTTTTAGCATTTACTAATTTCGATAGTATTCATGTTTAAGCTGAAGACATTAAACCATATGCTGAGTGACCTTTGAACCGCCGGGCCATTGGTCCCTTCCGCCGCCATTTTTGCATTACTTGCCACAATAAAAAAAATGTACAGAATCGGTTTTTAACGTCTTGCACTTTTTAAACTCTTTCCTTAACCATATCACATTTGCAAAAAATCTTTCGAAAAAAGCTGCCTGTCATCTGCAAAATCAAAAAAACGCAGGCACTAAAATTTTACTTTCTTCCTTCAATATCAAAATTAGCCCACAAAAATTTATTTGACAGCCATAGCTCCTTTAAAACACATATGGGCAACAAGAAAGCAATCTCAGCTTCACTGCCAAAACCACAACAACACACGTTCACTAGGCGGCGAGAAACAGCCTGTGGTCACTGAGCCCACCCTGGTCAAAGATCCCACATCTCCCCTATTCACTTAGACCTCAGAACTAAACCTTAGCGATTAAAACGTAGTCACACTAGCCTGCATAGACGTATTCTGACAAGCCACGTATTTTTATACTGCGTGAAAAGCCTGCGTAAGTGTAGTTTGGTTCACAGGCACATTGGTCACAATCAGTGGTGTTACTTACGGGGAAAGGGTGCGAACCCCCCTGGCAAGCTAAATTAAAATAACAGGCCCCCACTTAGCTTATATGTCGGTATTTAGTATTCTTTTGATTTTCAGTAAGTTGCTGTTTTGTTGCGTTATTGGGAAGTGTTTAGTATTTTCCGGTTATTTAGGTTTTAGTATAGGCATCCACATCGGGAGTCGCTATCAGTTCTTACATTTTTTCTGAGTGTTAGCTAGTGGGCCCCCTACAATCGCCAGTGGGCTCCCTTGAGCGAAGTTTTACTCCCAAACCTCCAGCTATGCCACTGGTCACATCGCACTAACAATCGATTTTTTCAAACTTGTGGAAACATTCCTACAGATTAACTCATGCTTCTTTTCAAAACGTATATATGCACGTGGCTTACCGCTATCAGCAGTCACTGTTTACCTGCATTGCCTGACAAGAAGTCTACGTTCAACAGCCACCAGTGTTGCCACTCTGTTATAAAAAAAAAAACCAAAATTTACCTTGAAAAAAAACCCAGAAAATAATAAAAAACCCCAGACATACAAAATGTTTAAAAAAGTCAAAACCAAACTTGAAACGCACGCTACTTGCGCATAAAAATTAAGGTTGTATGCATTATTTGCATCATATTTTTAACAAGTTCAAGCCTTTTTAAATATACTGACAATTTACAAGTACACTAGCAGCAAATCAAATGTGTGAAGTAACATAAAAAAGCTAGTTAGATCTTTTCTAAAAACCCGTTAAAGAAAAGTCAAATATTGCAATGTTTTCTTTTACTTTCACTTAAATGCACAAATTGAAACATGTATATGATACATTCAAGGTCTTACAGTTTTCTTTTCATCCTAACCATTGCATTCATTGCAATATTTGACTACTAATTTAACATTCAAAATTTTACATTCATGTCACAATGACAATGCGCCCGTAAAACAATGAAGAGATTCTCAACCACAGCATCTTCAAAACCAAAAAAGGATTAAAAAATCATGCACACGCAGCCCTTGCCATATCAGCGATAGATTAGAGTGATGATCTATGCCTAGTTAGTGCTGAATCTGTAAACCATTATTTCAAACAAGTTGGTTAATCCTAGCTCTACTCATCTGTACTGGCTACTGCATCTGCACAGCCTCATATTACGCCTGTGAAAATACTGTATTCTTGAATGGAAAATACAGTAATACAACATAATTTTATAAAATTTGATCAGAGTCAAAAAAACCCAAATTTTCAATAAAAACCCCAGAACCCCAGATAAAACAGAAAAACCCCAGATCTAGTGAAAAAAAAACAGCAGTGGCAACACTGACAGTCACATGCAAGCAAAACGCCAGCTACCGTAACACGAAGTGAACCTTTGAAGATTTGTTGCCATGTTATTGTTACGCAATAAAGACCAGTAGTACAACATCCGTTCGCAACCTGCCTGTGCAGGCAAAGGAGAGGACATGAGTGAATTGCAAACTCATCACTGCACGACACCATAACTATGAACCTGGCGCTTATGCAGTGAGGGTTTCATACCGGCAAATCAACTGTCAATGCAAGAATTTAATAATTATTCGGAAGTAAGCTGCTAATTACAGGATTTCTAGAAAATTTTGGCCCTTAATCTCAATTTCCAGGGGGGACAAATGCCCGTTTTGCCTGCCCCTTCCGACGCTCATGTTTTCAAGTCAGGTTAGCATGAAAAAAGTGTGGGAACGCGTTCCCACGCGCCACATCCCTGGACAACACACTACGTGTTAACTCAAACGGATATAACCGACCAAACCAAGCGCGTCGCCAGTCGAAACTCCCTGGGCGAGATTACGTTTGCTTCGGTGGGCTTCGTATTATACAAAAATAGTAAAATAACTTTATTGGGGATACTAGAGCATGAGGGGGCTAGATTGTGTGCGGGCTTGGTGATGGGCCTGCACCCAGTGCACCATCAGACAGATATCAGCTAAATCGGAGAGATACTACTCGTGCGAATTTAGCAATCAAGCATTAATAGGGCTGAAGCGTGAAAGCTTAGGCATGGTTGATAAACTGCATTTCGATTAACTGGTCACCCTTTAGTGCTGTGTATTTGCTAAACTGCATGATCAGCTGTTCGTGAATTATATCTACCCGATCTACCACTAAGTGGTACAGTTGGTTGAGCACGTGCCACCAAAGCTGGTAGCCTGGCGTTGCAGCCACAATGCTGGCTCGCCCTGAGCCACCTAAAGCGAGAGTCGAACCTACGACCGTCCGCGTAAAATAAGAGCAATAGAGTCTCCCTATGCGACTAGGTTCACTCTTCTATAGCTGTTACAAATTCCACTTTACATGTGGCGTAATCACGACTTCCGAGTCCCGGTCGGGTCATACCGAAGACTTGGAAAATGGTGCTTGCAGCCTGTCTAAGGTTGTCAGACGTCCTTGAGCGCCAAGGGCTTTCCTTGAATTTGCTGTCAAAACTGGTTATGTGCTTGATTCTTGAAAAACATTTTGTTGTCCTTAAGTATTTTACGTCATCCTTGAACAATTGTGAAATTGTTCATTATTGACAGAGTTCCCACGCATTTTAAAAAATCATTTTCCATTCTTTTTCAATACCTTTTCGATACTAAAATTAAGAAGTTCAATACCATCACTTTTCTTTATTTTTTGAAATTCTTAATCATGGAACTCAATTTTACACATTGCATAACACTGCATAATTAATGAAGTGCTTTGGCTTCATTAAAATTCTGCTCGGATACTTGAGATTTCTGTACCATTTAGAATTTCCATACTTGTGCAATACATAATATACACTTTGACAAAATTCAATTCTTTTTCAAGGTCTTGAAAAACAATTTTGAAATTCAATACTTTTTCAATACCACGTGGGAACCCTGTATTGAACTTTGATTACATTGAACATTCAGGAATCAAGATTAAACAATGCAATTGAACGGAATAACGTTTAGATTTGTAGTAAAAAGTAAACTATTCAAGAGAAGCCGTGTCGTCATAATAAGCATTCTTTAGTTTTCAATTTCGTACATGATTAGCTATTCTGACATGCTCATTCGACATAGCCTACGTGCAAGCTTGCTGACACAAAAACGAAAAAACGTTATTGAAAATATTTCAAGTGATCTGGCAACCCCAAGCCTGTCCAGCCTCGTGCTCGGCGTCACTGGGCTGGTGCAAAGGAACATTGACTCGCCACCAGTGCAGGATTCACTGCGAAAGCAGCCGCGTGGCCCACGGGGGCAAGCGGAAGGTGGGTGCCTCAGACCACTCGTGACGGTCCGAAAGGTGGACAAAAAAACGTGTATAATGAAATTGAACTGGACGATTTAGCACTTATATCTGTTTGATATAACACTTTAAATAATGGATTATATGTCCGGTTTAGCATTTGGTGCGTCAAATCTGTACGGTAACGTTCTGTGACGCTAAATGTTTCTGATTTAGCGTTACAAACAGCGCCCCATGCAACTGATCTAAATCGTACCTCAAGGCGTCGTTCCTACAGGAGGCCGCCTGCCAATTTTCGAGCAACATTTCTTTTTCGTTGTACATGTTTATAGCCGAACGAGACAGGGAGTTTGTGTAGCGGACATTTATTGAGATATAATATCTAGGTGAGCAAATGGTGGAAGACCTGTTTTCACTCTTCACGCCATTGATATGACACATTTACGTTAATTCCAACACGGATAACCGAATATTGTTCTGGTACGGTGCCTTAATCGTACCTAAAGATTTGATCTGAAATTACTCTTTTAAGATGAAAATTTAACAAGCTTGTTTTTGCATGATATTTTTTGTTAATCCTATTATACGTCAAACGGAACAGCAAAAGCTTTCACGTCCGAAGTGAAAGCACAGAGGCAACGGTAAAAAGCTGCTGAATTTCAACGCTGAACTTAAACGCTCTACGAAAACATCGCGCTTGGTAATAAAAAATAATGATTTAGTAATAAACAACAACAAGAAAAGGTATCGCAACAAGTGTGTATAATACACAGCAACAATGGAATGCAGCAAAGTGTACAAGAATTAAATCATGAACATTTCCACACGCATATGGCCATATTGCCTCCGAAAAACATGTATAAAATGTTCTTTGTTTCATGAGTTATTTCAAATCCAAAGCCTTCACCAACAATAGCATGCCAAGAAGAACCAAATTTTTTGTCCATGCTTTCCTTAATCATCTTAGCTGCGCTCTGCAAAACAAAATACAATAGCATTATCTTTCAAATTTCGCAAAAAATTGCAACCGTCCACTAAGAAATTCTTTCTGAATTTGAAATCGTGGTAAGACATTTTATTCAGGAATTTTTCAGTCCTGCGAATGAGTCAATCGTGGTGCAAATGACGTAGATGGAGCCTCGAATTGTGGAGAGTGTATTAATCGCGTTTTGTCACTTTAGCTTCGGCATTTCGGCCTTCATCTCGTCCGTTGCTCGCATACTGGAAATGTTCTGTTTATACTAGAAGCATGTTGCCTGTCGTGAGAATTTCCTGAATGCACTGTTCACAGACATTATGTGCACAAATTTGCGCGTCATCAGCAACTCTTGCATTTTGACAAAAGCTGCTGGAGGTGGAGACGGTTGGTGAATTAACAACCACGCGGAAACAGACCAAAAGTTCTGAGCTACGACCTGCCCGGTGCCAAGTGCGTCCTCTTCGGTGCTGGTAGGTCTGGAGCTCGACTATTTATCGGCCGGGTCTTATCAAGACCATGCAAATTGGTACTGTTACCTTCTTACCAAGCGCACGGTGTGCAGATGTGCTGCAGGGAGCACAGCCAGAAAACAAAGCAAACCGAGTCAAACGATACCAGACATCGTGCAAACTCAGTCGTGGCGCTACAAGACCACTGTAGTTACAAAGCGTCATCAAAACAACATGCAAAATTTTTAAAAAAATCATGAGCTACTAATGTTACCTAAAACACATGGCATTTAAAAAAGAGAACCGGTACATTTGCAACAAGCAGAGGTCGCGAAATTCCTAGCTCGTGAAAGTAAAATTGATTAGACAAAAACTCGATTCCAATTACAGGCAAACAAAGGATTCTGGCCTGTAACGGATCCGGACCTGACGCACCCGCACGGTATTTACTCTGTAAGCCGCGACTTATAAAGTTTTTCGTTACTCATTTGTGCGGCTTACAATCGTGTAAATACGGTAGTTATTTGTAGTTTGATTTTGCATATGTCACGGTACAAGCACCCCTCAAATGTTGAAATCAAATTCAGCTGTCAGCAAGGGATATCAAACAAAATTAGAAGTACTGCGTTTCCAGGCGAATTTCCTTAAGTCTGGGTACATGGTAAAAAACACATAAAGTTTGGGACCATCCTTCTCGTCCACTAAACAGTACCAACTCGATTCGTTCTTCTTTGGACCGAGTCATCATCATTTAAATAAATAAACCTATGGGGAGGAAAAATAACCTAAACAAGTAAAATATATAGTGAAAAACCCTATGTTCCCAGACTTTGTGGACACCCTGTATAGGCTGCCTAAAAACTTGAAGATAGCAGCTCAAAACCTATCACGATGATTCGAGATTAATCAGCTAGTTTTCCAATGTTTTGTTCGATCGATGATACACTCAACAGTAATTCATTTCTAACTGTAACCTCGTGTCTTTGTTCTCGTTAATAATTGATACATCGAGCTGCCCAGAAAGTGAAACGCTTCATCTCTTACGTGGTCGTAATGAATGCCATGCACCATTGCACTTGAAAACACTGACCGACGTCATACAATGACATATTGCATATGCCAACTAGCGTTCGCCTAAAACAGCACAGAGCATTTTAGTTGTAAAAACATGTTCCGAATTAAATGCAACGTTGAAGAATTGAGAATACGCTGGGACCAACCAAGTTCCAAAGGAAACAAGTCTGGTTTCAGTTTGATAAGGTTAGACGCTTGCGGCTTTCATCCAACAAACACTGTAAACATGTTGTTTTGTCTGCAAAACCGTAATTGTACAAAATTTCATTAAATACAAAAAACGCAAAAATCTGGACGGTTCGACCTGAGAAGCTTCAAAGAACAAATCAGATTATCTGCAAAACGAAAAGTACCGGAAGGAGATTGTTCCTCGTGTGTTAAAACGTCTCTTTCGCCACTCGCCCCGAAATCGTGCCTTCTTCCAAAGAACTAGATTTAATGACCGTGATGCCACAAGCTTCTAGTGCTCAACTGCTAAATCTACCCAGGTCTGGAAACTGCAAAATACCTGTCGGTCTTTGAAAACGCGACGATGTGAAAAAGTCCGGAATGTAAAAAATGCATAACGATTCGAAATTTAATCAATATCAAAAGAACTCTCTAGGAATGGGTGCCATCGCATTGTTTGCTTGCTCCGCGACGTTTCCACAAAGATATCTCGCAAACAGGGTTCCCTCTTGGAAAATTTTACACTGAGCAAATGTTTGTCTTAGTGAGCACAGATATTTTAAGGCTGAGTTAGCAGAATTCTAAATGTATTACAGACTTCGTGAATTACTAAAATAAGTATAAAATCTTACCAAAATACAAACAAAGTACACATTCAATTCAAATAGCTTCTTGTTTTCCTCCTTTTCCAATGTTTTGAAATGTTGCACGTGCGCGAGAATGAGATTTAACTGCACAAATGTCCTGGTGGTACTGCGCATTTGCGAACCTTAGATGGAACATTGTTCGCAAACAGTCGTGTTCGATATTTAGTCCTGGTTCAAGCGCAAAGCTGTTGACGACGAATGCATGGTGACTCACACGAAAAAAGAACGCTGCCCATAGTTTCGTGGGATAGAGCTTGTAACCTACCTTGACTAACAGATTCACCTACATCTCACAGAAGGCAGAATAGTGTGTTTGGCTATCCCAAATGTTTCTGTTTTTGGTAATTTGTATTACTAACAAATTTAAACCAAAAAACTAAAATTCCCAAGTGTGTACAGTTTTTTGCAAAATCGCATACCGTTGATTCGTGCCAACATATTTTTTTGGAAAAGAATAACACAGAATCTGTGCACCACTAAAACACGTAATGCAACATAACATTCATCTCCGAATCGTTACTGCACCTGGATATCACGAAACCAAACCTGCCATTTTTCAAAATGGCAGTAAACACGTGAATGAATTTTCGTCAGTTCAACTACAGGTACCAACGCTGTTCTGTTTTGAGGCATGTCAGAAAAAGGTTAAATCACAGGAAAAGCTCACTGGGTAAAATTAAGCTAATTCAAAGAGAGGCCAGCTAGTAGGATAATAAAATCTTACTTTCACAAGATCATCTCGAAGGAAAACTAGCAGAAGAGCGTTTTCAAATTTATTTGTAGACCAATCGTTTCAATTGCACAGTGATATATGACTGTTGCGAATTTCCATATTGAAGTTCAAACGTCAACGCGCGCTAAGCCTGCATAAACATGTGTTATCCTGAAGTTTGCAGTTTTGACACTGTGTGTACATATACCAAAGCCAGCAACTACGAATGAAAAAGCATTGGATCCAGGGCCGCAACTAGCTGATATTTTTGGGGGGCAAAACGATTGTAACTTGTTGTACCTAACAACCAAACATGTTTTTGAAAATTTCGGGGGAGGGGAATTGCCCAGTTGTCCCCCAGCTTGCTGGCCTGATTGGATCTGCACAAACGTAGCATAGTCCACAACCTAAAACAAGTTTCCAATTTCAGATTTACTCACAAACGCTTTAGCTTTCGTCAAATAAGGACACAGATAGCTCATTTCCCAAGCACCCGAAGCTACGATTTAAATTATATGGTGAAAAAATGAAGTTTACTCACCTGGTGAACAGAAATACCAGTTTCAAAAAATTTAGATTTACGAATGTCAAGCAAGGCAAAAAATTAACAACGTGAACTCATAAAATTTCTTTCCTTGGTTTACGCCTAACCGGTCTCCACAAAAATCTGAACTACGTTCATTGATTATGGTCCAAATATCCGTATTTTGTTGAGATTGCAGCATTCGTATTCCAAGATCTACTAACTATCTTCATATATTTTATCATCACTCTGATTGTTTTACTACTTAGGCAAAGTTTTTCAGCTAGAACAAGTGAGGAAATATACAGCTCAGGAAGACATACCTCATTGTTGGTGCTGAACTTCTCGCACGCAGTAACACACAACTCCATTGCTTCTACCCTCATTTCTTCAGGCATGTCAGTGTGCTGCAATGCATACATGAAACACAACTAAACAAGACGACAGACTAAAACTTGTTGTGTCATGCTTTAATTGGCCGTATATTTGCTTCTACAGAGCACAAATCCACATTCTCAATATTTTTCAAAACTACCACTGCAATTGTTGCTTTTGAAGTTGTGGCGTGGTGCTTATTCCTGTCAGCGGAGTGTTTCACTTGGTTTGATATTGCTTATATGCAGTAGTAGATTAACAACAGTAATGAATGTAGCAATTGCTATGCCCCCCCGTGCTTCTGGGTGCCCCATGGTCCTTTGTGTTAAATTTGTTTTTTATTACATGTATGTAATTTTTTCAGTCCAAGAAGTCACTATTTTGCTAAATTTGCCATAGGCAAATAAGTGAAGGTTTTTAATTGTATGCTTTCACATTAGGCTACTGCAGTGATTCTCAATGTGGTCCACAGAGAGTTCCATATATCCTCGATAAAACGTTCTAGAAACTCGTAACCTTTACTGTACAATAAATTATTTGAGACCATTTTTTTTCAAAGTGGTCTATTGGATATTATTTTGAAAAGACGGTCCATCAGCCAAAGAACGTTAAGAACCACTGGACTACTGTAAATTGAAAATTAAAGTAATTACAGTCGTTTGCAAAGCACGGGACCACTCAAGCAATGGCACCAAACTGCAGCAATTTCCAGGTATTGCTTGAATGTATTGTTATGAACGGCATTATTTTTCATATTATTACATCACATTGACCTGTTATATATATATATTATATACTGCAAGTTGCGTCACCTTTCGGTAATTTCAAAATGATTTGGCATCTTCTCATTTAGCCATTGGGTAGTGTACCAAGAGTTCTCTTTTACAAATCAAATGTGGAAAATGATTTGAATATTTATGTATCTCTTGTGGTGGCCACCTGCATTGGAGAATGGCTATCAGAAATGAACAAGGAACCACTATGAGAAAAAACAGGCTGAAAAGCCTGATTTCTCAGCCTGATTTTCAGTATAGAGTATGAACTTCTATGCAGAAGAAACTGCCAGTATCATAAACAAATTTGATATGGCAAAATCCAGCAAATGCAATCTTAAGCAGTTGATGTAGTGCATTTTTGACATCAACTTCAACATTTATGTTTAGATGGCACTGTTGAGACATAGCAATGATCAAATTTGTTGATGAGTCTGAAAGTATTAATATCTTTGTACTGTACTTGTGAGCTCTACAGTGTAGTATTCCTTCTTGGCAAAAAATATACGTACATCATTATTTCCAGTAAAAAATATATGTAGCCGATAATATCCACCAGTTATTATTTAGGACCAGGTTTTTTGTGCATACGAAATTCAGTATTTTTAATGGTAGTCATGTGTATGCCCACAGAATTATGATATAAAACAGGTGCTCGAGTACATTTTTAGCTTAGGGCCCCACTCTGTTAATATATTACAGGAATCGCACAACCTTAATCTGCCCCTGCTTATATACAGCCTATATTTCACATACCCATGTGATCACCAATGACTCAGTTTATGATATTCTACATGCAAACTTGGTAACAACGCCCTGATGATTGCATAGTTGTGTGAAAACAAAGAGTTTGTGTATTTCTAGTTCAACAAAACAAAAATAGACATAAGGCAATTAACCAACAACATTGTTTTCTAAGTTAAACAGCTGTTGCTTGATATTATCTGCTACATGTGAATGTAATAAAAACAGTCAAAGTTATTGTACTTACAAAGTATATTCAAATAAAATTGATGGTGAAGTTTTAACCCTGTGGAAAACCTAAAGTTTACAACTGAAATGTCTCTAGCCATATGATAATTAGATGAGAATGTAGCTGTTAAAAACAATTGGCTTTGTCAGCACACCATACCACAGGTCTATGATACTACTAAATAGATGAAGCAAAAGTTGCCAAGGTAAAAGTCATAAAAAACATAATGCTTTTATATACATGTGTCAGTTGAACTGATACTGAAAACATATTTTGTAGTTAAAAAATGTATCATTAAATATAATTAACAGGACTAATTGCCACTACGAGCTACTCTGATGTAGTTGAAGTTTTTGATCAGCCACATCCTAAAATCGTAAAAACTTTTGCCCCTGTGCTGGTATGTGAAGCAGCTACTTATCAAGCCTTGTTTTCACGGAAAAAACAAATTCTCTATCACACACTCAATTGTCTAACCAAATGTTTTCTTAAACATTTTTGGTATCAGGTTATTTGCTGAAAAAAATTATGTAAGATGCCAGGTTCTTTGCATGATTTTTCTTATTGCTGGTTGTCACCTAACTTGCTAATTCAAAGCACCACAATCAGGACAAAAAATGGAATTAGATATATTTAATTTTTTCATTAAGGAAGCAATCACTTATGAACAGTGGTGGGATTCAAATTTTTTAAGAACAGGTTCTCTCACTCCAGGACTCACTAACAACTGATTCTCTCATCAGTCTCCAGAGGTAAACCATGCTGGTTGGCATGATATAAGTGCAAAGGTTGATCTTTGTGTTGCCTACTGGTACAGTCTAGCAAGGAAAATTGTTGATTTAGGTTTGCCAAAATAAGTTATAAGTGAAAGGTGTTCATTGGGAAAACTTGAGAACCCCTGACTTAAGCCAACAACCTGTTCTCGGGACTAAAGAAATTCCAAGAACAGGTTCTTGCAAACCAGTCGAATTCCATCATTGCTCATGAAGTCTCTCAACCTTATTCTGGCCTTACAACCTGCATTCAACACTCAAACATTGCAACAAGCTCTTCAACCTCGAGTGGCCATTTGGATACATAATCTAACTTGCTAGGCTACTTCAAAACATCTAAAGAAAGTGTAAAATAGCATTAGATGTATTAGTGTTTATATTATGCACGCAATCACTTATAAAGTGCATGCCTCTGTGCGCCAATGTGCACGCCATTTAACTTATCTTTCAATTTTTTCTTTTTCTCTGTTAGCTGATTACCTCAACATTTTGATGTTGGAATGCGTTCATTTCTCTCACATTACTGGATCCCTGCATTACGATGGGTGAATGATGCTACAGTTGGGGTGTTGTCATAGTGTTTTGCTCCTATCAGTGTTGGTCGTGTGCAAACACTGATTCTGTAATGTGTTACATGGCCAACCATTTTTTGTTCTCCTGTGTTGTATGCAAACTTTCCTGCCCTATAAACTGCCTTCAACATTCCAAATATTTTCTACAACAATCACCTGTCCTGCAACAAGCTTCTCACCATGGCCCAGTTGGAAATGTACTACTTGCTTGCACTCTTCTATCCAAAATGAACCAGAAGTTCACTCAAATATCTACCATTTTCTCAACACAGTCTACATATGTACATTTACGATCTTACAAGAAAAAAAATGATGACCACTATTTCAAGTAAAATTTACCTCCAGATACATTCCTGTACCTAGCACTGTGTTTATGGCCATCTTCACCATGTACGTATCAGAACATTTCATGGTAATGGAAGTGTAAAGGTCCTAACATTACATGTACAACATGGAAATTGTACATAAAAACTTGCTGTGTCCTAGAATCTAGATCAGTGGTTCCCAAACTTCTCTGATCACGTACCAGTTCCCAAACTTTTCTGATAGCAGTCCAATGTCAACATGTACCACCTTGTTCCAGAAAAAGTCAATGTGCCAAATATAATTCGATCAAAAGTTTGGAAAACCAGAATTGCCACAAATGCAACATGAAGAAAATGGCTGTGAGAAAGTTTTATGGCCATTTTTGAAAACCAAAAATGGAAGTAGGCTGCACAAAAAGTCAGGAATTTATTAAAAGAATCCAACAGGTAAAAAGTATAGCTGTGAATATATATTTTTGTGAAAAACAAAAAGTAGGTCTGTTCGTGTACCACCTTGAAGGCCTTGGCGTACCACTACTGGTACACGTACCACAGTTTGGAAACCATTGATCTCGATTGATTGTGCCATCTAAACCTTTGCACAAATTTTCCAACTAATCCTGTGAACTACATGCCATTAAAGCCAACATGCTGCTTCTGTGCTACTCATCCACAACAAAAATCTGACCTATCGTTTCTTACTGCAAGTCAGGCAATGATGCCTGATGTTTAGAAAAGTTTTTTAAAAAAGGTATTACCTCAAAATTTTGAAGTGTTTTTCCAGAGAAGTGATGCTATACATTGTATACAAAAATTTTTAATATTTCAATAGTGATGTGTATTGTAATGCAGGGTTTTTGGGACCCGATTTGGTTCCCTAGAATCAGAGAAATCGGGACCCTACAGATCCAAACCGGGTTCCTAACATTTGTCTTAAAAAGGAACTGTTGTAATGTATAGTTGACAGTAATATTTTTACATTAACCAAGAACTGCAATTGTCCTAGGTCAATTCTAAAACACCATGTATTCTATGGGCTGTAATGAAGTTAAGTGTGATAAAACGTTAATGCACATCCATGAAATCCACCCAAGTCATCAACAGAGTGGTCCTTCCAGAAAAAATTTTAATATCACTCTGATAGTAAAGCAGGCCAGACAATCGTTTAGACAGTGCACTATAAGAATGAGTAAAAACAAAATGACATACAAACTGTATCAACTGGGAACACTCTCTAATAAGCATTCCTTTATGAGGTTTCAAACCACTTCATACAGGCACAAGTAATACAAACTTGCCTAAATATTAAACAACTCCTAGTACCAGACAAATTGATCTATCGTAACGCATTTGCACATCTTTGACCATACACTTATTTTGACTTATTTTGACATCTTTGACCATGCACTTATTTGACCATACACTTATGGATTACACTGAACTAAGTCTATCTACATTTTTGTTGATGAAACACGCATTACATCATCAGATAATGGGATCTGAAATAATTTCTAGTTAAAAATATTTCACTTAACTAGTACATACTTAGCTAAAATCAGATCAAACTTGTTTGTGTCAAGCCACAAAACATATACTTACCAAAACCACAAAAATGACTTGGCTTACATATGTTAGCAACACGATGCTTTAGTGGATATATATGTTTTAAGCCCTGAAAGGTAGTTGTTTGAAATAGAAAATTACCTGGCTAGAAAATGTCTGGTGGAACGGTAGTGTCTAATTTGCTGCCAACAGCAAAAGGTCTGCTGGAACTATTTTTCCCTTCGAATCATATCCAGCTTTTTCCAGATATAAGGCTGAGTTCACGACACTAGGAGCATGGTGAATGTAGTCGAGTGCAAGCATCTACCATATTTTTCGGACCATAAGGCGCACCAGATTATCAGGCGCAGCATCAAAATTGAATGCTATTCTTGCGTCAATTTGGCTTGTTCTTGCACTAAATGTTCAAGCTGTAGTTTATGGCTTGTCAAAAGGGTTTGATCGTTAGGCAAGGTCTTTCTAATTAGAACCTTTTGACGCAATGCTAGTGGACAGGTTGCAACACTAGCTGTTCTTTTTCCATACATGCTGCTCTTTTTTCATAAGGCACACCTGAATATAAGGCAAATTAAATGCAGCAAAACGTAGATAAGTCAAACTGTATTCAAGTCTTTCACAATAACTCCTGAGTGCCAGAGTCACCACTGGGAGTTTAATCTGTCATTACATACGAAGGATTTTAAACTGTCACACATGCCTAATCTGCTAGACATGTAGACATGAATAGAACAAAATAATAGTTGTGTGCATGTTTGATTCAGTGTGCGCCAATGTGGTCAGGAGCATCGTGGAGTAATATGATCTGTGGTACGTGCTAGCTACTCTTGGAACCACATAGTCATACGCTGCTCATTCCAACTGTTATTGGTTTATTACGTAACACAATGGTCTGTTTACAAAAAAATCGCAACTAGTAATTAAATACAGTAAATACTACCGTTTACCACATACAATTAGTTCAAGATGAGAAAGCACAGCCAGATTCATACATTAGGCACACCGCATCATAAGACACACTTTCAAATTTTGAGAAAATGAAAGGATTTTAAGTGCACCTCATGGTCTGAAAATCACAGTATGTCTGCCATGCGAGTGGTTATGAGTTCAACTCTAACCATCACTACTTTGGCTTTGCTAGTACAGATGACACTCAGTTTTTCAGTGAGTGCTTTTTATATACTTTTATAAACGTTTCAGGTTTAGATTTAGGGTTTACAGTTAGGGTTTATAGTTAGGGTTTTGGTTTAGGGTTTTGGTTTTAGGTCTTGTGACAAGGACCATATGCTAATCCAAGTGTATTGTGCTTGTCACATGACCAATTCAGCCAATCAGGTTCACCTAATGGCATAATAGCTCCAGCAGTGCTTTGTCTCTGATGAAAATAGACACTGCCTTGTGGAGCCATTGATTGGTTTTCATTCTAATCCAGACATGTTAACAGAACTGAGGTGTGAATATGGTTTGGTTTGAATAAAATTAGATGAAGTATGATAAAAACATGCCTATATAAGAAGTCAATCTGCCTAGTAAAGAGATAGATATAAACTAGGTTTGTTTAATTGTTGTACTATTTCAAATAGGTAAAATAGCTGCCAGGTATTATTTATAAATAGATATTGTTCACTGCCAATTAACTGGCAACAATAGAAAATGCATATAAAGACAAATACAGATGATTCAGGTTATTCACAAAGCTAATTTAGCAAGCATTTTCATGCATTTAACCAATATGCAATTATCCCAAGTCATCTATATTGGCAATTTTTATAACATAACATTTTTGATACTTTGCGATAAAATTCTGAATATAGATTCCTGAACATATGATCAAATCCTAATAATTTATTTTCACACAAAATAAAGGCACATCAGCTGATTTTTTACTGACTTTATTTAAATGGTTGCCTATCAAACCTACAGCTATTGGCATTGCATGTTTATATATGACTATGCATGCCTTCAAAGATTGTCAGAAGTGTGTAACAATAGAAGGGAAAGGGGTGTATTAATGAGATACAATTCCTTTGAAATTCTGGTAGTTTAGTGAATTATAACATAAATAAAATCAACAACAAAAGTGCATTTCTTACATACTACCTACTTTTGAAAAAAGCAATGAGCTCAATGAATATACACATAATTGTGTGGTATAAATTTAAATTACAATTGTTACTGTAATATACAAAAATACTGAGCTAAACAATGAATAACATATTTTAAGAATAAGAACCTAAGAATGGATAACATGCATTACATATATATATCTGTACGTGTGAAGCCTGTACCATAGCATTTCTTTTTACATCAAATGAGATGACAAACTATAACATGGGTACAAAAAATATACACTTATACATGAAAAACAAAAATGTTTAAAAAACTTTGACTTAGTTTCCCAAATTTGTTTTGCACTGATAACTGTATCATACCCTTATCAAAGGATAGCTGTGCAATCTTCGATAATCATGAGCTTCATCTTTCTTTGTTTCAGCAGTCATTGTTACATCACATGTATATATTTAAGTTAGTGTTATCAGGTCAGTACAACATCCAGTTTGCCTGTGTAAAAAACAGACCAAATCATAATAATAGCAAGTTTTATTAATGAACTACCTTTAGTTTTAGTCAACATTTCTTATTCAGTACCTCTCAGCAAGAATCCTTCCACTACAATGAATCAGACACAATGCTGTTATCATTTCTGAGTTGTCATTTGCTATGCCTGCCCCACACTTTAGCCTCGGCATCACAACATTGTGCTCATTAAACTGTGGTATAATTTAGATGCACGCATAGCCTATGACGATGCTCTAACGTTGTGGTTGTGTTATGTTCCACTTTGCTATTCAACCCTGCTGAGATGCTTTTTGAGAACCTTTTTCTTTAAATGGCTTTCTTTATCATCTTATTTCAGTACCTGCCTAATATTTACCTGCATGCCCCAAATATTGTGTCAATAGCATTGAGAGCAACCTAGGCATTATGTCTGGTCTAATGGAAATCAACAAGGAAAATATGGAACACACTATCTTTGCTTGATATATCCCACAGTACTTAGCCTATGATGCAAAATCAAGTTATTTGACTTTTTAACCAATGGTAGGATTCATATTTTTAAGAACAGGTTCTCTCACTCCAGGGGTCACTAACAACAGGTTCTCTCATTATCACCATCTCCAGAGGCAAACCATGCTGGATGTGTAGCATCTAAGACCAGGTACTAGCCAATTCCAGTCACTTGCCATTTCGGTTGCTCCAGTCATCGTCTCCCTTTTTCGTTTTCCGACGCATGTGCTTTGCAGCTGAAAGATTCATAGTCCACAATTTATGCCAAACAGCATGCATTTACTGCAAGCTCTCCTTCCATGAATACCAATTGGACCTTATAACTGCAAGTGCTTCATCAGAGTGTGAAGCTATAGGAAAGTATTCAGACTAGCACTACTTACAGATAGAGGCGAAAGGCAGAAAATAAGTTCTGCCATTCATATGACACTCATCAACAGCTTACTACCCAAGACTCGTGTAGCGAATGCCCAAACACCACGCTCCCACACCAAGCTAAGGGGACCTACCGAAATGCTACAGTTGGCCCAATATAAGTGCAAAGGTTGATCTTTGTGTTGCCAACTGGTACAGTCTAACAAGGATATTATTAATTTTAGTTATTTTCCCAAATTTTAGTCTTGTTTTTCACTATTAAAAGTTAGTAACAGGTCTATGAGAGGTTTGCCAAATTAAGTTATAAGTAAAAAGTGTTCATGGGAAAATATTATGAACCCTTGACTTAAGTCAATAACTGGTTCTTGGGATCAAAGAAATTCCAAGAACAGGTTCTTGTGAAACAGTCAAATCCCATCACTGCTATTAACCCTATCCTAACTTTCTCTTCAAGTATGCCTAAACATGTGCATTCTTCAAACCTAATGTAAGACTTGTTTATCTAAAGTTCCTCTTTCAATGAGAACACATGATAATAACACTTTGCACTGTAGTGGAGATCAAATATACATCAATAGGAATTTGACCAAAGAGTTATGAAAGTAAACAACAATGACACACATAGTGTATCTGTGCGATTGACAAGATAGTTAACCAATGTGCAGGGTAGCACAAAAGGTCAGGAGCCAAAAACAGAGCATGCGGGAGAAATATGGTAACAAAAGCATTTACAGAAACAACATATAAAGGGCAGACAACCATACATATAAAAAAGTATATGAAACAATTGTTTATTGTTATATACACAACATACATCAACCAATATATCACAGATGATGGTGGTCAAGTAATGGGTGAAGATTTGAAGCATGTACAGATGGGCAGTTGAAGCAAGCACATAGGTGAAGGAAGACAACAACAATAAGGGTCGCAAGGCAGAGAGCAATGCAATTAGTAACATAGCGTTTCATTATAAATACATCGTGAAGAAATAACGATTTACCCTTGGACTATATAATGGAGTGAGTTGCATGGATGACTCTAACCCAGTGTTTCTCAAACCATGGGTCGCGACCCAAATGTGGGTCGCCAAGGCCTTATGAATGGGTCGCGAATGGCTTTGTTCAAAATTGGATTTAGCCAAAACAACGTCTTTAAGCAGTATTTTATCTCTTATTTTTTAAAATTCATAGCGACTGTAAACATCATAGAGTGAGTAAAATCATTCTGGATTGAGCATATCCAATCTTAGCCACCCTCTGTGATGTCATAGACTTGACTAATCAAAGCTTTGCAGAAAAAATACGTGTTGCAGGCTGCAGACCCAGTGTCCCTGTAGGCTAGGCGAGTTCAGCG
>Ga0210059_1006099_pt1 | contig 19352 bp, 6 predicted proteins | sample Ectturendosymbi2_FD_188042 | JGI IMG/M metagenome (GOLD analysis project Ga0210059, IMG submission 188042) | Ecteinascidia turbinata endosymbiont from Florida, USA - Sample 2 (SPAdes) (version 2) | ecosystem: Host-associated > Tunicates > Ascidians > Unclassified | place: Key West, Florida... | reverse complement strand
GGTAAGGGGTGAGGCCAAATGAACACGAAGCATTTCAAGATGAAACATAAAAAAAGTTTTCCATACGACAAGGTCAGCTCAAACTACGACGTTCAGATACCACCGAGCTTGTCCCAGTGTCACAGCATGGCAATCTACGGCACTCACTCTGTGTTCAGCTTGCTTGGCCCTCCTCACTTCCATTGCGTCAAGTTGGGCGGGATCCAACAGTGACGTCATAGTGCGCAGATGATTGCCTCGCGTTTCGTTGAGCTCGCGAGCGCCACCACCGGATGACAAGGACGTCACTGAAGACGACTTTCTGTGAAATAAACCGAAAAAATATGATCAGACTCCAAAGATCAGCCACGGAAAACAGGAGGAACCTTGAAATCTCTCTTATCCGAAACTCTGCTGCAATTGTCTGCGCTTTTCTACTCCACGTCAAGTTAATTTAACCGAACATCAATTAGCAGGGTTACGGTTTATCTGCCCGAGAGCCACAGGTAGCGGTGAGAATTGAACCACAAACCTTCTCGGCCGTGAGATTTGCTTACAACGAGTTGGCGAAGGTGAATATCTACTCCGACGCAGGGTCGCGCTGACCCTGATAGAACACAGCAGATACTCACAAATCAGTGGAAAGATTGAAAGGTGAATGATCGTGAGGGCTCTCAGCTGATGGGCGCTCCGTCCGGACCGCCTCGATTTGCTCAGACCTGAGTGGAACGAACAGTCATGGCGCCTGAACTCATGGGTCCATTAAGTCTGTCATACACACTCGGCTCGTTAATCAGCTTTATCTGAATCCACCAAGATGAACTGGTTTGAACTGAACGAGCACAACTTCGATTCAAAAGAGCGACAAAGACACATTGGACACTGTCAAGTGTCGACGAAGATGTCATGCAAGATAACGCGTTTTCTGTCATGATCGGCTAATGATCTCAATTCAATTTGATGCACAGTATATACATATTCGCTGCGTTACAAACGCTACATATTGCTATCTTCTACCCAGTGTTCCGTTTAAGATAACTTTACACTGAGAAAATTTTTTGTTTCAGTGCGCATGCGCTTGCTCAACCATGTGCAACCACAACTAGTGAAGCGTTCTAAGCGGTAAAAGGGCTACATGCGATACAGTGTTGCCACCGGGGTCAGTGGCGTTAACATCAGATCGTGGCGTTTTTCAACATCAGATTTAACATTGCAGTTTAATATAAGCTAAATACTTCTGTTTGCAATATCTAACAAAGTGTGATAACCCATGTTGAGTCCAAAAGAGAGGGAAGTATCGTCATTAAATGGAAAGTTGGTTACTTATGAGCAACGTGTGTGTTATTCGGTATGAAGAGAGCTTCTTCAGTTTGGAATGATTACCAAACACACACGAGGGTGAGAAATTGATGAAAGAAACTTAAAAAGCATGAATCTAACTCATTTTTATCCTAAAAGAATAGAAAATTTGAAAAAAAGCAGCTTCTTAGTCAACGTCAGATTTGTTGCCAAAACATCAAACATCAGAAATTTCTCTCAAAACATCAGATCTGACGTTGAAACATCAGAAGTGGCAACACTGATGCGACATATAAACGATATTAAATTTGCAATGTTGCAAGTGCGCGAGAATGCTATTTCACTGCGCAAATGGTCTGGTGGCACTGCGCAGTTGCGCCATCTTAGAGGGAACACTGCTTCTACCCCATAAACTGCACGACCCGCAAAAGACAAACCGCTGGATCTTCGGCTGCAAGGTGTCGAAATGGCGAAACCAGAGCGCATCGTCCGACATCTGGTCGTTCGTCAAGTTGCGTGTGTCTTTTTTCCTCTTCTGCTGTTCTGCAAGCTGCAGATCCAGTTCGGCTTTCCACCTGGTTGTCGAATGTTTTCAACAGCGAAATCGACGAAACGAAAATTTAACGTGAAACGGGGCAATTTCACAAACATCGCAAAATGAAATGTACGTTTGCGCCTCAAACCAACATACTAGCTTCAGCATACTTGTTTATAGTTTCCGTGCAAGCTTTGCTACTTTCAATTCTAACTTTTGAAACCTTCCATAAATTCTTTCAGCAAACGTATCTGAATATTGCTTCACATGTAACATCAATCTAATACTGTATTAAATGTCCAAAAGTCAGCAGCTTCCAATGTAGCCCCAAACATTCAAGCAACTTCATACTTTTACCTGCTAATAATCTTGGAAATACAGGACGCGTTCGACAGAAATGCAATAATCACCAATAAACAAAAACCCAACGTAAAATCTACAGTCTACATTCGACGTAAATAGCCATAAGTGACGGCGCTACGGGGCAAAAATTGTAGCACGCATCCATAAGCGTTAGAATTTGTGCTGTACTTCTGTTGATCTTGTCTTTTCTTTGACTGAGTCATATCATTTTCAGGCGAAGATTCACCGAGTACGAAGGACGATCTCACAGCGGAAGGAAGGTTTTTCTGGATTTCTTGAGCCGTTACTTGTCGCTCGACAACAGCGGATTCTGTAAAGAGAGCTCGGCCAAATCTTTATTTGCTTCGCGCGCAGCACACTGCGCAGGATGACTATAGTTTCGAAAAGCGATTTGTTGCCGGATCAACAGTAAATCCTGAACCTACGACGCTCGTTTCGCCTTGCAACGTCACATGCACGACGCCATCACTTTAATTGCGGATTAAAGCTTTCTCGGGCGAAACGTACATCTAGGTCAGGAGTTCCCAACCTGGGGTACATGTACCTCCAGGGGTACATTTGCCTATCCGAAGGGGTACATTTAAGGTTATCAATAGAAGAGCAAAATATATTTGCATATGATTTATTTCCAAATATTTCCACATATATTAATGAATATTCTTTTCAAAAATCATTATATGCTTATTGTTAAATATATCAATGAAGAATCATGATAAAATGTATTGTCATAGGATATCTTAGGGGTACATGTACATCTGTCAAAATGCTGAAGGGGTACATACTTACCTGTTGAAATGCTGAAGGGGTACATGCTCATCTGTCAGAATGCTGAAGGGATACATGGTAAGAGAAAGGTTGGGAACCTCTGATCTAGGTGCTTGCCGTTAAATTAGAACGCACTCATCGCATATCCCAACATAAGTATGTTCCTCTCGATTGGCTTTATGATCAGGGGCGTTGCGGATTTGTAGTAATCCGCAAGTTGCGCTCATACCTGCATCCGGGAAATCAAATACACCACCCACAAAAAAGCTAAACCGCATCATCGTGATTCCAGATTTTAGCGAGCGACTTCAATCTGCTGCGGTTCATTAGTTCCATTCTCTTCAAACGCGCTTACGCAGGTTAAAATGTTTGAGTCTTATTCGTACCCTTGTCGGTAGAAGTCTTTTCAGTGCGATGCTTTTCGTCGTCTTTACTTTCTCTATCAATCACTGGTGTGTTTGCAGCTTCATTTTGACCGCCGGGCAGCGAATGAGGTTGCTGCAAGGAAGACACAGCATTTTTTTAAAAGCGCACACATCACCTGCAATGCGCCAGAATTTATCTGGTTCATTACAACTGCAATCGGTGCTCACTGAGACAACATAATAACTGGCCGGTCTCTTAAAAATAAAATACATCTCCCCTTTTCTTGTTTCAAGAAGCACTGAAAGCGACCTGCAAATTTCCTCTTAGACTGTTTGTTTTTTGCTGAGAGATTTCGGTCATTTTTTTGCTGAGATATTTTGGTCACTGAGACATTTCGATCATTTGTCTCACAGTTGTAGTAAAATTTGCTGTAACAGTGTTCATTACCCTATATTTTCAGACATTCTGACCGAAATGACTTAACTTGTTTCAGTCATTTTATAAACATTTCAGTCTATGACTGAAAAATGACCAAGAAACAGTGCTCTTAATGTGTGTAAGTACAAAAAGTGCCAAAGGTTGTCAAGACGAGCTGTAGGTGGTGCGAACGAAAACGTGTTTTTAATAGCGTTGTTACGCTTAAACCAAGCCCTTACAGTTGTTGGTAACTGCTGATAGGACACTTTTCCTAAGCGGCTATACAACCAGGTCGATATCATGGACTTTTAGAAACCGGACAGAAACCCAATTTGCTTCAAGGTAATTCAGAATTTGCAATGCAAGATAATGAAATAATGTGTCTTGTATCTCTTTAGTGATTCTGTATTTCAGGATTAAATAACATGATAAGAACACTTGACGTCAACACTTCCACCTGCCTGTGGAGGTTGCGTGTGTGACAGTTGCATGTTCATTGTAAATAACAGATTGCTTAGAAAGTTAGTAGACAGTCAGAATGAAAGTCAGCAACATGTTGGGTTTCAATACAATGTCAGGCTATTAAAATACACGTACATAATGAACAGTGAATCACATTCCAAGGCTTTCCTTTCCATCTTAAAGTGAAATACTAAAGATAATAATTCGAAAAAAGTTTTGCCATTGCTTGGTACATTCATTTCTTTGTTACCTTTGTAATCGTGGATTTTTATAATCATGGGAATAAAACACCACAAAAAGCTCTAAAAGCAGTGAAATGAAGACTTTGTATTAAAGTTTAGTCAAACTGAAACCTAAAATGCACTGTAAACACTGCTGCTAGCCACATACAGCACAGTTGCTTATTAACTTCACAGTACAAGTTTGGGGTCCGTCACAGTCTGCAGGAAGTCAAGGTTGCAATGCACAAAGTGTACCTCTAAATACTGAGTCAAAGAGGCAGCACATCTGGCTATTCTGCAGTATTTATAATTTCAGAACAGCAAAAAAATTTCTTCACGTGTTTTGATGAAATATGCAGTCTTGATCGACAGTTTCCCTACAGTGACACATTAAAACAAAATGAAACACCCAAAGGTTGAGATGCTAGTATGTCACAACTAATCAATACAAATCAAGAATCAAAAAGCTTTTATTTAATGTCAGATTACACAAAAAGGCATGAGTCAACATGCCAAACTTGGAAATGAATTGATTAAATGCTGTCTATTTTTCATGTAAATTTCACTGAAGAATAAGCACAAAAGACTAAATGTCTTTAAAACTTGTTGCAAGTAAGTAGTCCAGTACTAACCTGCTTTTTCAATGCAACTTGCTCATCCAAATCTTTCAACCACTGTTTTCTGTGTCTTTCCAGCCTTGACTTTTCCCGCTCACGGGATCCAATACCAACTAATAAGCTACTCACCTCTGGAGAGGCTTTCTTTTTACCAGTTGGATTAGGAGAAGCAGTTTTGCTTCCAGAAGTTTCTTTTTTATTCAGTGGTGTTAAGTCTCCTAATAAAGAGATCAAAGCTCAATGAACTTCCACAATTTGATCTCAAATGAAGATTCACAAAATGACCCACCAAGACTTTCCTCAAAATGCTTTCAAGTGTGACAAACAAAGAAATTCAAAGTCATTGATTGTCTCTTTGTCAAAATTATTCAAGAAAAAGTTCATTTTAACAATTCAGTCAAATTCTTAATATGAAATACTGCATCAACAAGAAAAAAATTAGCTACTTTGTAGCTAATTCACAAGCATCAAAATTTTTTCCTGTAAAAAGAACTTGAACACATTACACTTGACAGGAAGCATGCAAGGGAAAAACCTCATTTCAGAGTTAATTATTTTCTACTTTTGACTTCATACATGTTTTATACTAGTGAACATAAACAGCTTTCAGTAAATTACCTGCTGAGGCAGAAGCAATTCTTGGAGCATTTTCCTTATCATCATCTGAAGCAACAGGTTTTGATTCTGCATCACTCTTCTCTTTGCTCGCATCTTCATCAGTGGAAGATTCTTTAGTTACAGCATTTTCATCATTTGCTGAAGCAAAATCACTTTTGCTTTCTCCTTCAGCTTGTTCAGAATTTTTGGTTTCGCCATCAACGCTGGTTACTGATTCAGATGGTGTGTTAGTTTCTTTCAAAACGCTCCCAACATCAATTTCTTGTTGTTTTTTAACTAAACTCAAGATTGTATTGAGTTGATCTTGAGTGAGTGTTACAAAATCTGTATCAACTTGAAGCATATTTTTTTTGGTAGCTTGTCTCACAGGTTTTTGCAATCTTTGAGGAAGTGAGCTCTGCTTCTGAGCATCAAGAGTTTTATCTGAGGTTTGCCGAGATTTTTTGGCTACGGTGGCACGCCCTTGCACATCACCTGCTGAATCTTTACCAGCATAGTCAACAGCATTGTGTGTTCTTGTAGCATCAGTTAAGTAAAGTTGATTTTTGCCATTGTTCCTTGAACGCCCAGGTATGGATCGTGAAGTTTGAGATAAGCTGCCTTTCTTTCTTACTTTGCTGTCACTGTTTTGGATTTTTTTAACTTGAACAGCTCCTCCTTGATCTTGCATAGATTTAGATTGTCTTGTTTTCTGTGAAAACTTTTTTGATGATTCAGCATTTTGCAAAAAGAAAATTCCAGGGGCTGCCTTTCCTCCAATAACACGAGTTTGCAGAGTGAGTCCATCCCTTCAAGAAAATGTACTTGTTTACAAAAAGCAAATGTCAAATGTATGCACAGTGTATTGGGGCTCAGACATTAATAATATGAAAACGTTTTGCAGAAGGACAACACCCAACAGTGTAGAGTCAAACATACAAATAACCAGACTTCCTTGTATGCAAAAGATTAAATTTGGTTATAACACAGAATAATAAAAAATCAAAACAATTTAATTTGCAGGTCAAATTATATGCTGATGACCAATTCATATCGCACCCCTATATGTTACCTACGATAGGGTCTGGTACTTTTTGGCACTAGCCATTTGGCGCTGAAGTGTTTTGGGGCCGAGCTGTTTTGGGGCCGAGCTGTTTTGGCGGCGAGTTGCTTTGGCGGCGAGTTGCTTTGGCGGCGAGCTGTTTTGACGCCAGGCTGTTTTGGCGCCATTGCAGAGACTCACTGTCTTTACCGGCGTACGATATATTTGTACTTCGATTTCGACCTAAAAAGCAGCAATTTTTGGTTGCCTTACCAACGCCATAGCTCCTCCGCCGATTGCGCAAGAGAGCTGTCCAAGGGCTCAAACAGATCAGGCGGTCTTCTAGACTGCACTCGAAAAATTTTTTTTATGAGTGACGTCATAAGTGAAATAGTTTTGGGGTCATTTTGGCTCATGTTGCCTGGCCTAGGGCCCAGCCGTTAGGCCAAAGCGTTTCGCTAAAGGGTCATTCCATGTCAAATCACCTAAAAAAAAGACAATTCTAAACCCTACCCTTTCAGAATTTAATGAAATTTGGCATACATGTTGGTTTCGGCCCCCAAACCTCAATTCTAAATTTTCATTGATCGGATGATCAGTTTCCAAGATACGCAGGGTTAAATTTTTGAAAATTTAGAGAAAATAAGGGGGCGCCCAACATCAAAACCCCACACCTTTTGAACTAGTGGTCCAATCTGGAAAAGTAAGGTATTTTTGAAAAGGGGAAAAAGCAAGGAATTCAAATCTGACACCATTTTTGCAATTTGGGTAAATTTTGGAGTGATGACCTTTTGACCTATATTTTGATCTTGAAATTGACCCCACAGATCAAATTTTAAAATGCTGATCACCACTGGATATCTTAGCCCTATTTGTCACCTACATTATATCTAAATATCGAATACGTAAAACTTTTTGTTTTTGAGTAAAAACAAATTGAAATTAGCATATGTAGACAATACTGGTCAAGATCAAATGCAGAGCAAGTCTTCTAAATGCCATCATGTCATCATGCACAACTGCAATGCCAGGGTTAGGGTTACAGTTTGTGTTTTGGACATTGCAGAAGGTCAAATCAACATGGCAAAGGTGTATTTCCATGGTGAAATGACAATGTTAAAAGGTTATGTACCCAACTGAATGCATGTTACCGACACTATATTCTGATATGAAATGTGTTTTTAAGGTACATAAGGTTGTTAATATGTCAGTATTGTAAGTTAAGTTTTTAAACTGATATCAACCCATGTAACCAGAAAAAAACATACCACTAAGCAGAATATTTCACTGGTAAGACAGGAAGATGTCAAAATGTTGGCTTGCAAAGTACGATTAAGTACACCATATCAAAACAATTTGTTTCCATCATGAGCAAGAATTGCTTAAGAAGATTTCATTGCAATGAAGAAATTGTAGTGTTCCATTTAATATCGTTCCAAACAACCAAAGGACAAAACAATTTCAGGTCCTTTGCAGCTATGAGAAACTGAAAAATCTACCTCCAAATGTAATTCCAAGTGAAAAGCACTGCAGCACATGTGCAATTAGACTGAACAAAAAATGAAAGATATGCCAAGTTCTGCACAAACTGGATGGTCTACTAAATCAAATGCTGGTGTACTAAAGCATGAAAAGGAGGAATTAATGGATACAAGTTCACCACAATAGGATATCAATGATGTTGATAGTGTCACTGTTGGTTCTTAACACTTTCAGAGCTGGCGTACGATATATTCGTACTTCGATTTCGGCCTAAAAAACAGCAGTTTTCGGTTGCCTTACCAATGCCTTAGCTCCTCCGCCGATTGCGCTAGAGAGCTGTTCAAGGGCTCAAACCGATCGGCCAGTCTAGTAGATTGCACTCGAAAAAAAATTTTTTGGTTTGGGAGGTGCGGATTTTTTGCGAGTGACGTCATAAGTGAAGTAGTTTTAGGGTCATTTTGGCTCATGTTGCCTGGCCTAGGGCTCAACCGCTAGGCCAAAGAGTTTTGCTGAAGTTTTCATTGGAAACTAGGTTCGAGTCCGAGTCTTTTGAGCCTTTGATCGACTTTCTAGCGTTTCTGGTTCAAAAGTTATGATCTAAAATAAACGAATTAATTAATTATCTAATTAGCTAATTAGTCAAATATTTTTACTGGTTTAGATCAAAACTTTTGAACCTGAAACCCCAGCAAACCATCCGAAGTATCAAAAGACTCGGATTGCAGCCTAGTTTCCAGTAAAAACTTCAGCGAAATACTACCACCTAACGGTTGGCACCCAGGGCCAGGCAGTGGGCCAAGGTGGCCTAAAAGTCCTCCACTTATGACGTCACAAAAAACCCGCAACCAAAAAATTTTTTTGAGTGCAGACTAGAAAACTTGCCACGTCTTTTGGTGCTTCGACCAGGTCCGTAACCCGTACAGGAGCGGAGTAATTCCCGCGCAAAGCCACGTGCGTTTCGGTGTTGTTGTTTTTTTTAAATCCTTAAAAGCGGCTGGATGCCAAAGTTTTAATGTAAATGGATAAAAACATGTAAAACTTCAATTTATATCGTAATTGGAACTTATACCTCACAAATATTCATGTGGTGCCCATGGGTCAAAATGTTTTACAATGTTCAAAATTTACATTCGTTTTTTAATTTGCATCTTCAAAACCATAGCAATAGGTAGATTTTGCTGCATTTATCAAAAACGTATAGATACTCATCCTGGGAAAACAGGTTTATCCCTCTAGCTAAGATTCTCAGTCATTTATGTTGTTGGCTATACACGAAAATGAAAGCAAGATAAACACTTCCTTAACACCTTTGAAGCCGGTATGGTTTAGCCTAGCCTAAAAACCAGCAGTTTGCATAGGTCTTTGTGTGGGAACATGTCAGTGCCGAAAGTGCTAAAGAGTTGTTCAAACTCTCAAGAGTGAGGTCGCAAGTGAGGTAGGTTTTAGGCCATTTTGGCTCATGTTACCTGGTCAAGGGCCCAACCACTAAACCGAAGTATTTCGCTGAAGTTTACATTGAAAACTAGGCTAGAATTCAAGTCTTTTGAGCGTTTGATCGACTTTCTATCATTTCCGGTTCTAAAGTTATGATCTAAAACAAGCAAATCAATTAATTATTATGTCATTAATCAGTGATGTTGTTTACTTTATATCTTGACTTTTGAACCCGAAACCACAACAAGCAATTCAAAGTATCAAAAGACTTGGATTTTTACCTAGTTTCCAATTAAAACTTAAACGAAATACCACCATCTAGCGGTTTGGGCCTAGAGCCAGATGAAGTGGGCCAAAGTAGCCTAAAAGTATACCGCTTGCGACATCACTCACAAAAAATCCGAAAACCAAAAAAATGTCTTTTTCACTGCACACTATAAGACTTGCCGAGTCTTTTGAGCATTTGCAAAGCTCTCTAGTGCTTTCGGCGCTAGAGTTATGCCCGCACAAAGCCAAGTGCAAACAGTTTTTTTTCGTGTAAACCACTTGAATTAACCCAGCAGTGAACATGCTAATTCATTATTTTGTTGTTTTTAGGCCATAAATTTTGAACTCAGAACCTAGAAAGCAGGGTTGTGGAATTGGGGGTAAAATTTCCCAACTCCCACTTTTCAAATTTTTCTGACTCTGCCTCTGCCCTTTCAAGAATTTCTGACTCCGACGCCCAACCCTTCACCATAACGTAAATAAAGTTTGCCTGTCTATTTATAGATTTACTAATCACAAATATTAATTATAGTCAAGTCATGACATGCAATTAATTGGTTGCCGTGACTGGCCCCAGATTGTTCTTGAATTTCTGCTGCACTTTCTTCTATATTACTTGACCCTTCTCGTGGTTGTTCATGAGTTGTTTGACCGTACCATATTGGATGCATTATCTGTGACAATGCATAATACATGGTCATTCTGAAGGCCAGTCTTGCAACATATCTTTTTCCAATGGTGTTAAGAACTTGCAGGATTGTTGGGCTTGAGTGTCTCTTATAGCTAAGGTTTTGGTGTAATTTTTTCCGTCATCTAGATAGCTGATATTAACACTTCATGTTTGTATGGGAGGGAATGTGCGTAGCAACGTGACTGTCATCCGCATGCGTAAGGTTATGATCCCACTTCATTAAGTACATTCTGAAAGGCTACCAGCAGCATATATGAACTACCAAATTGACCACGCAGGCGGTTCATGACTGGTCTGAAGTACTGGCAAATCCTTTTTCTTGGTCAATCGAGTTCACACAACTCAGAGAATAAAGAGGTAAGTGGAGGAACTGTTTGCCACAATACAGAGTGTTCACCCCAATTGCATACTCTGATGAACTCGTTTCACATTGAAATCCAACATTGTTGGCTTGCAGTTAGTTTTGTGCTGCTAAACTTTTAATTCTGTTTGGACATTTCAGGTAAAATAAAGATTATTTCTAGGTTTAAAAATGAAAAGCATCGGTGGTGAATATGCTGACATTCCAGCAACAACCCAAAAAGGGCCTTAAAGTGCAACTTGTAAAGGAAGTGTGCCAAATGTAAAGACATTAGGTTGTACAGCACTACATGTGAGGCTTCACTGTACATGATACCAAGTTTCAACAAATATCACACCTTGAAACATGTGTACATTCCCTTTTATGTGTTGCACCACATTTCCTTGCTTTTTGGCACATAAATCATTGTTTTTATTTGCGCATTAGCCTACAATTTATTTCATTCTGCACCCACGCTCCAGGCAAATAAAGTGATAGATGTTGAGGTTTACTGTGAACAAATTGCAGTGAAAAGACTGCGTATTACAAGGTGAAAAAAAGTGAAAAATGTAGTATTGAGGGCAGTATCAGAACAAATATGTTTGTAAATCAATCCTTTTTCGAACAGGTTGCACCAATTAGGTAGCTGTGTTTATTGTAATTTGTTACAGTGATGCTGCAGAAATAAAAAATTACATTTTTGCATGTGTTACAAATAAAGCTTTATCATGTCTCAGACATTTTTGCATATCTTTGGTTCATAAGTTATAGTCAAACGATAAATCGAAAACCACAAAGCAGTTTCCTTTGATAGACTTCCTTGCGTTTATGGTTCACAAGTCATGATCTAAAATAAACAAAATAATTAATTATCTGCTTATGGGATTAATCAAATATTTTGATTGCTTTAGATCATAACTTTTGAACCCAAAACCCCTGCAGGTCATCCAAAGTATCAGAAGACTCAGATTTTAACCTTGTTTCCAATAAAAACTTCAGCGAAATACTACCATGTAACAGTTTGGGCCAAGTGAAGTGGGCCAAGGTGGCCTAAAAGTACTCTACTTATGACATCACTCACACTCACAAAATCCACAACCCCCAACCAAATAATTTTTTTTCATTGCAAACTACAAGACTTGCCGAGTCTTTTGAGCCTTTGAACAGCTCTCTACCGCTTTCAGTGCCAGAGTTAAGCTTGCGTAAAGTCATGTGCGATCCAGCTGTTTTGGCACAAAATGCTTGAAACAGGTCAGACACGAATGTGATAAGTTTATTCCTATGACAACCAGGACCCTTTTGGTATGCACTATTTACACTTGCCTTATTTTCTTTCTTTATCTGTTTAGCTTGGCAATGTACAAAACTACTGGTCACTAAACAGGTCTAGGCAGAAAACTTGGCATTGCCTACCACTATAAAATTCAGAAAACACCATAATATAATTCCACTTTTGCTGAAACTGAAATAATGCCAGAAGTTAATTGAATGTATAAATGAAAATGCTATTCAGTACATGGCTAAGAGCTTCAGTTACGTGTTTCAACCTACATCTACAAGAATTTCTTGTTCACCCATATTTTTTCATCAGAGCTGCTGTTTTTTGACCTATTAGAGCAGGGGTGGGCAAATAGCGGCTTGCCACAATGTTTTTAGTGGCCCGCACAAGCATTCAGAAAAATCGTTCAATCTGAATTTCCTTTAACTTCTCATAGTAAATGTTAGTGCTGAGGCTGTAAATCGAAACTTGCTTCTACTTCCATAAGAAGGTACGGCCCTCCGTTAACACAGATTCTCAAAGTAGCCCCCGAACAAAATTAATTGCCCACCCCTGTATTAGAGTATTTTCTGTCTGCTGCAACTACTCATGAAATGGATATTACTTCAGCAAAAAATTTAAAAGTCAGAAGCAACAGAAACTGTTAACCTGGCATTACTTTTAAATATCATGTTAGCTTGTTTAGGGACACCTGACTTGATAACCGTACTGGTTTTTTCGGTGTCCTAGCAGACTGTTTACTATGAAAATGCAAATGCAATACCTTTCTTATCGCCAATAAACTTACTACTACTATTATGCTGTTGTATGAAGTAGAATGGTAAGGAAAACATATGTAATGAATAAAGGGAAATCCAAAAGAAAAAACTTACAAGTTTGATACAAATAAGTTTTTGTTTATTAGAAAAAAACAACTCCATCCTGAGCCATGTAGTTTGGTTTGTTAAGGATTTAATCAAATATTTATCATTTACAGCACAAAATCAAATTGAAATAATTTATACATCGCAACTTGAATTCTACAAGTAAGAGATATCGCAATAAAGATTTTTGGAGTTCTATCTGTTAGCATTATATGCAGAAGTCTTACCTTTAGTAAATTTATGTTTATAAAACTCTAGGGACTTGAAAACATATTTTCCAAATAAACCTGATTTTCTGTCTTGCATTATGTACATTGTTATGTACATTTTCTGTCTTGCATTATGTACAAAGCTGCATATATCTACAAAAAACTCACAAAAATACTTATCAAGTAACACTCATTTTAATGAGCTACTGTCTCTAAAAGTAACATTCAGTACATACCCAATGTTCATGTTCATTTCTAAGATGAAGTGGATTCCATCAGCAAGTGTGATCAATGCTCACTCATTAGCAGCCTAGTGTTCATGGAAAAAAATCATGAATTGTTGTTGTTGTATTAAAGACAAAATAGCAACGGACTTTTGGGGAAATTTAAAATTACTATAGATTATTCTGCTGCATGATAAACAAGAACAAGCTATTTCACTCAAGAAAACACTAGGATTTAAAATAATTGTTTACTTGAGAAGCAAGATATCATTAAGCTTGATTATGACATAGAGTAAAACAAAAATTACAAATAGGAAAACCACCAAACAACATGGATGACTAAAAATCTTTCCTAAAAAGTATGTAGTTTAATATAAATAGTAATCTGAAGAACAAAAACAACCAGAAGTATTTCATCACACAAATCTACATTGCAAGAATGCTTTATTTCAGATATTTCTTAGAATAAATGTTTTTGCCTAAACTATCCTTCTATAATTTTTTTCAGGTGTTTTATGCTGACCATAAGATATTGAATCCAACATTGATAAAGACGCCAATTACAAATAGATCATACATTGCAATTTTTACAAATACAATGAGTTGCTTCTCACCGACCCATTACAAACTTCAGTAAGTTTCATTCTTTTGTTCAGATACAAATTAGTAATTGTTTACTTGTGTAGCCAACAAACCTAATGCGCACTAGAGAATGTATTTTTCTGTTTCTTTTCTAAGCATGTTAATACTTGCTATCCATTTTCTGCTCAAAAGTTTGGATTACTAAGATTTTGGTTGTTAATGCTAAAAAATAAGCCTAACTTTTTTGCTTCTATTTAATGTTTGCTTTTGAGATTATTTTTCAGCACAGATTGTAGGTAATGTCCAATAAGTTATTCTTTCTTGGGAACTAAGGAAGATTCACCATGAACATCCAGTTCATGGTAAATTGCACACTGAATGCAACACCAACCAACAGGTTGCAACAACGTACACCCATTTGATAACCACTGCAATACACCACATCAGCCAACAATATTTAAAAGATAACGATGTGCCATAAAGTCATCATTATAGTTTACGTAGTCTCATACAAACCATACATAGAGAAAATATGCTGCTTTGAAATATGTTATCAAACTAGCAATCTTAACTGAAAAGCAACTGTCTCTGACTTCCACAATTTCTTAAAGCGAGCTACTGGGGTGCTTGGTAAGTATTACATCCTTAGCCAAAGCAGTTGCCAAAACCACAAGCAATAGACAACTGTAAAACTTGGTTACAAAACGAAATTTGAACAAGCTTTGTTAGTTATAAAAAACACATTCAGTATAGATTTGGGCTAACTAGATCTCTATACTTGTCACTCATGCCCAGTGCAAGACATGTCCATCCTTTTGTTTAATATTGAAACAAAGACTAGCACCAAATGAAATAACTTGTTACTTTTATTGGTGTTCAAACTACAGTAATAATAAATGTGGGTTTAAAAGATATATATTATCTTTGAGAAAAGTTGATTTACTGATGCATTTGTGATGATAGAAATAAAACCATGCAGTCCTCAAGGTCAACGAAAAAACTAGTTACACGAATATATATTAAACAAGACATTAAATGATCATTATGTTAAGCAGTTTGTTCTACTGTTTGTCTTTATTGCATAACAATAACATGGCATTGGCGATATTCTATTTGAATAAGAGCTGATGATGCATACCTTGGAGGTGAAATATATACTCTGGAAGATCTTTAGTGTCAAATTCTTTGCTGGGAAAGGATTTTTTTTGATAGACAATATGTTGCAGGTAAATATATTTCTACATCACACTGGAGCCCTCTCAATATTAGTTAACTCCTTCCACATCGATGATTGTGTTTTGACATACTTTTTCTGCCATCAGTTGCCGACCAGTGCACATAAATCCACGTACTTGCAATCAGATGCCAACGGTTGCCTACCGTCGTACAAACTCATATTCTAAAAGCGGGATGCCAGAGATTGCCTTCAGGCAAACATGAACTTGCCTTTGCACAGCAAGATGCCAGAGGATGCATACAGGTGAAGACCAGCTCACATATTTATAGTCAGATGTCAAGAAAACTTTTTCATTTGGAAGTCTGAATATTTTCATGGCCACTTTGACCATGGTTACCAATGGTGAAAGCTTTGGTCATTTTGCCCATGATTACCAGTAGTGACAGTTTTCAAATTGCAATTAAGCAAGGTTAACATTGTTCGCAAGTTAGCACTGCTGGAGATATTTTACCTATAACAGAACACGATTGGTTGAATTGTCACATGACCATGGGCATCCGTAAAAGGGGCAAAACGAGCATTTTGCCTTTGGAAATTATGACTAAGAACAAAGAATTTCCCAGAGAACCTTAACTCTTACAGAGTTCATTTGCTGGTATGACACTCACATTGCTCAAGCCAGGTTCACTGTTCTGATATCATGTAGTGATGACTTTGCAGTTCACTCATGTCTGCTCATTGTCTGCAGAGGCTGGTTGCAAAACTTACGAGCGGATTGTTCTACTATTGGTCTTTATTACATAACAATTTACATGGCATTGGCAACAAATCTTCAAAGGCTTACTTCAAGTTACAGTAGTAGGCATTTTGCTGCATGTGACTGTTGAACACAGACATCTTCGGCAGGTAATGCAGTGAGACAGCAACTGCTGATCACGGATAGCCATGTAGTTTTATATGGTGTGAAAAGAAGCATGGTGAAAAACGAGCATTGCTGTCAGCAAAGCACAATTTTTGTGGCTGTTGCCATGAGCGTTTTCTTTGCGGTGTAGAAAGGGCAAAGCTTTTTGTGAACATCCATTTGCATTACATCATCAGCAGCCTAAAAAGGATCAGCAAATGTCGATGTTTCCTCCCACTGGAAAAAATTCTGCAGATGCCCATGTATATGACATGTGGAAACACATGACCAGCTTAGTTGACCGTTACTTCTGCTACAGCTCAGTTCAATGATTTCAGTGCTGGCAAGCTACTTTTTCTGTCTGTGTTGCATGAACTGCAGGCTAAAAATCAATCCTGATCCTAAACAGTAACCCTGTTGCAACCTCTCCATTGGCGCTGTGTTAAATATGCGATTCACCACGAATGGGATGTGCATGAAGAATAACACCCATATAGATGTGACACAAACAAGCAATAATAGAGTGATTGCGGCACATGATCTCTATTGTTGCTTGCTGCCACAGTGTGAAGCTTTGCACACTTACCGCTCAGGCTTTCTGATCGCAACAACCCAATGTCTCTTTGCATATCATACTTACCATGTGACCACTTCAAGCAATAATTTTTGGCCTAGTCAAGCACAAAGCATCTATTCCTGCTATGCCAAGAGTCGCTGATTCAGCTCTCACCATGGTTGGTTTGCTAATAGAAATGCCATTTTTGATGCTATGAGATCAGTTTATATGTTTTCACAATCTTTTTTTAGAAGCACTTTTGACATACTTTGTTGAAAAGTTTCAAAAATAAGACATGGGTTTACATTTAGGGTTAGGCTTTTCCATGATGCTTTAGAGTTAAAAAAAATTAATCACCAGTTTGATGAATCCTTTGTTTTGAGTTAATATATAACATATAATGTAACAATTTATTTCAGGCTATATCACAAACTCAATCATACAACACAAGAGCACAAAAAATGGTTAGCCAGAGCGTATTACAGAATCATTGTTTGAACACGACCAACATTGATAGGAGCAGAACACTAACAGCACCCCAAAAGCAAACAAAACTGGATACAGTTGTTTAGACACTGCTTCAAAATTTTTCCAAACATTAAACATACGCTACAGCAATTTTTGACACTTGCAAAAATCAAACCTAGCAGCACTCTTAATGTAGCTCAATTATTGTGAGATTTGTTTTCTAGTGACTTTGTTTTCTAGTGACTAGTGATTTGTTTTCTAGTAGTTTCTAATAGCCTGTCAATTTTGCTTCAACCACAATGAATGTAGTGAATGGAAGGCGTCACAAAAATGGTGGGAATACCTACAGGCCAAGGGATCAGACTTCAGATACTGTCCAAATCCTGCAAAGACCATCCTCATAATAAAAGACAATAGTGTTGCGATCGGAAATCCCGAGCGGCATATGCGCAAAGCTTCGCACCGTGGCAGCAAGCAACAATAGAGTTCACATGCCATGATCACTCTATTATTGCTTGTTCGCGCCACGTATATGAATGGTGTTGTTCTTCACGCACATCCCGTTCGTGGTGAATCCCACAATCAACGCAACACCACCAGAGAGGTTGCAACAATAGCATAAGGAAATCTGCACAAAAACCTTTCAAAGGCACTCACATCAAAATCACAGACAATGATGAATGCCGCTTTGGAGGGAAACCTGTAAATACCACAAGATCACTAAGATGGCTAAGATCACTAAGATTGCTAAGACTGCTAAAATAGCTCAGATCGCTGAGATAATTTTTTTTATTATTGTTGGACTAGGACAGTTTTTTAAAATTTCGTCACTTGATATGGATCGAGAAATATCATTGTACGATCAATAACCTTGAAAACAATATACTTGTCTGATCATCTCTGGCTGAGATCTATATATCAGTGTTGAACATGATCTGGCTTCCGGATCACGATCCATCTAGATTCTACGATTCAGAACTGGACCTGGATCGGACTGAATTTCAAAAAAACTCAACCGGATCAGATATGGATATCCAAATTGTGTTTATCACTGCAGCAAAATGCTTAATCATAGGTGTTTTCCAAATACAAACCGGATTGGATCAAATATTTGGACAGGTCTACCAGATTAGGATCGGACCAGATTACTCAATAAAATATTTGGACTAAATTAGGATTGCAAAGTTCTTCGATTTGTTCACAACTATTTTTGATTTCATGGTCATTGATCATAATATTACATTTGACAATCCATATGATGTCTCAAATTTTTAAAAACCACTCCAAGTCCAACAATAATAAAAAATAAATATGAATTGCAAGCCCGAATTAAGTCCACAAATATTAACAAGTCACAGCTTTTCAACAAAAACACTGAAACTCATCTCCACGAACTTTGAAAAATCTGGACTTAATCCTATTATTTGAAACATTTAACTGTGCACACCCAATCTAAAAAATTGTAACATTTTGGATCCAGGCTAATAAACAAGATAAATTTCTGATCTTCGTATTCTTGATGATCTTAGTTGTACAACACAATATGCTTTCTGAACACCAGTATGGTTTTAGAAGTGGATTGTCAACATCCTTGGCTATATATGACATACATGAAAACTTTCTACAAAACACAGAGAAAGGGCTTACCACTTGTGCTGTATTCTGTGATTTGTCTAAGGCCATCGCTAAGGCCCCTGCTATTTGCCTTATTCATCGCTAAGGCCCCTGCTATTTGCCTTATATGCGAATGACCTCCCACAAGCATCAAACTTAACTCCTACACTCTTTTCTGATGACACATTGTTGACAATAGCCTGTGCCAATTCCGCCAACCTGCAAAATGGAGTGAATAGTGAACTGCAAAAAGTTGATGAATTGATGAGATATAATAAGTTGTCTTTAAATTACTCAAAAACTACATATATGCTTCTCAATAGCAACTTAAGCCAATCTTGTAATTTTAATGTAAAAATAAATGACAATAAAATAAAACACACAACTTGCACCAAGTATTTTGGGGTGTATATCGACCAACATCTTTCCTGGACAGACCAAATACATAACCTTGAAATAAAACTCTCCCAAAGTGTTGCAATGCTTTATAGGATACGATATTACCTAAGTAATAATGCATTGAGATCAGTTTACTACAGTTTAACTTATAGTCATCTCCAATATCCAATTGGTGTCTGGGGTGGAGCTGGAAAAACAGCTTT
>Ga0210059_1006096_pt1 | contig 19358 bp, 7 predicted proteins | sample Ectturendosymbi2_FD_188042 | JGI IMG/M metagenome (GOLD analysis project Ga0210059, IMG submission 188042) | Ecteinascidia turbinata endosymbiont from Florida, USA - Sample 2 (SPAdes) (version 2) | ecosystem: Host-associated > Tunicates > Ascidians > Unclassified | place: Key West, Florida... | reverse complement strand
AGAGAACACAACGCACCTGGATATGTTCAAGTTGGTGTGACTGCGATTCGTACAATTGATTTGAATATCCCGGAAATAACGTAGTATGGCATAGCTATGCTTGTAAAACGTACGCTAATCGTCAGGCAGAGCAGGTAACATGACGATTTACCAGAATGCTTAGATGTGTTTTATTTCCTTCAGATTAACAAGCGGATTTAATTCCAAGGTAAAAATTCTTTTCCGTTGTTTATGTTCACTGTTGTCTTTGTCTATGATTGGTGACTCAGTTACTAAGCTCTAAGGAGTGCAGCGCATTTATACAAAAACTAAAAAGACTAACGTAGAAAACTAACACCATAATAACTCTTCATGAAGTTTTATTTGCACTGCAGATGAACTTATTGGATGTACCATCAATTCGTTCGCTGCATCACCCTACGGCATTTAGCAAAATTTACGTTTTCATTCACAAGTTGAAATAAATTGCATTAACTTCTTAAACAACATTATTACTATTTATAAAGTATAATGCTGAGTACTACCATGACAAACTAGCACAGAGCTTACCTTAAGTTAAGTTTCTCGGCAAAGGAAAACCCACGTTTGCTTCTTCTTTTGTCGCAACCAACTCGGATGCTTGAATCAGCGGGAATGGCTGATTATATACATGTTGGAAGAGCGGTGATCAATTGGTACATTGCTCACTGCATGTTCGAAGAGGAAACCCCTTTCCTGCAACGATATTTCATACTGCTACGTTACAGAAGCAAGATGAATACCACAACAAACGCAAAAAACTGACATATGGCCCGGTGTCATTTCATTTTCAGTTTTGCCAAAGATCTTTTGACAATAGTTACATCTGCTTTCATTGTATCAATAAGATTAAAGTAGAACTGCCTTTCAATTCCTATAAAATACTACGTTCGCAACTGTTGTCTTCATTTTTACTAATGCCGAGTGCCACGTAAGAGTTTCCACAAGAAAAAAAGGAAAAGTAACCGCTTATGAAGTGAGTTTTTTAACTGCAGTGAGTGGGAGAGCACACGATGATTTTTGCACGTGATGCAAAAACTGCGGTGTAAAGAGAAAAGCAAGGCCCTAATTCGTTTGAAAAGTTCCAACCGTCATCACTTCAACTGGTTTCACTAGGGTCCTTCCATTCAAACACTTCAAAGCATTCATCCTCGTCTCGCTTGACAGAACCGTCTGCGTCCAACTGGTTCTTTCAAGTAAGAAGCGGTGGTCAACAGAGGACGCTAGAGACCTTTACCTTACGATCATCCCTACAAGCAGTCCCGTCGCCACGGGGGGTTTTCGTGGGCTTAGCCCCCCCAAACAAAGATCCAAGCCCCCCAAATTGAAATATGAAATACTATAAATAAATAGAGTTTTTTCGTTCAAGCCCCCCTGCACAAACGTTTAAGCCCCCTGAAAAAACATAAAGCCCCCCTATTGAAGACTTTCTCGCGACGGTTCTGCTTACAAGATGGACAGTCTGGTTACAAACCCACATCAAAATCAGTATCAAAAGCTGATTAATACGGTTTTATCTTGGAAAGTTTCTGACATTCACTCTGCCTCTCTCTCTTTACACATTTTAAGGCAGACTTGCGCAGGAACGCTTTAATGTTCGTATAGCACGTGCAAAATGTTGGCTTTGGCTGGGGGTACATGGGCCAGAATTGCTGGTTGGTTTGTGTTTTAGACAACTGAACCAAAATAGCCATCCACGCTCCTTAGAAAGTACAATCACGTGATGCACAGCTAGCACAGCTACGTTTTTCCAGGCAGGGGCCAAAAAACTGCAAAATAAAGAAAAATCATTTTACGCACTTGAGAATCAGGCCCATGGCTTCTTTGCACAATACAGATCGTTGAAACGTTTTTAAAATGTAAAGATAGTTGAAACGTTTTTTATGAAAAATGTTCAAAGTTTGGTCCTGATCAAGACGTAGTCTACTCATATTAAGATTATAAAATGCACTGAAATCTGTTTATCCTATATGGGGTGAAACGAGTCAAAGTATTTGGAAAAAATTGAGCCTGCACTACATATATTCTGACTCATGCAGAAAAACTTGCAAGTTATTATAGTGGGGTCAACTTTTGCACATTTTAAATGCAACATAAAATGAATATTTTTTTCGTCAACTCTTCCAAAAATCGTAATGGCAGAACTAAAATCCAAACCTTGCATTTCATACACATGAAAGTTTAGAATTATAATAGAAAGAAACATATCCTGCATGTTGGATAAAAATACAAAAAAGCATAGATGAAGCTAACTCCCTAACAACGCTTTTTGGGGATGTTAAAAGATGTAGTTTTGCTTCAAACATGATGATCAACTTACCCAAATGAGAATTTGATATTTTTACGAAAAGCAAGGGTAAATTGAGAAACGCCAAACGTTTTTGAAAAACTGTATTTTAGAAATGCAAAACGTTTCAGGTCCGTACCTTCCACCAGATTTTAAACCTTCAAACCATTGCTTCTATGATATATTTTCACATTTAGTGGCATTGTGTAAAGCACAGTCAGGCGGAAAACGTCTATAATCTCAAAATGCCTTAATACATCCCAGCTTCACAACATCAACAAAAAGCATACATTTTTTCACCTTTTGTGACAGCAGTATACTGTACGTTTACTGTTGGCGGGCTTAATTACCATCGCTATGTTATCGACAAGCAGTTTTGCTTAAGATTATTTGGAAATATTATTTTTGTCTCAGAAATTCGTTATCCTTCCCGAATATCCGTTCGTATCAGTTACGCATTTTTTCAAAGAATTGAAATGAAGAAAATAGTTTTCCTCGAAACAGTGCTCCGAGCCAAAAATTTAATTTCCACTCTACTCCATGAAAGCTGTTGGTGTGCTTGCGTTATTTTGATGGTGACTAGCTTTTGTCTGACGTTAAATCACCACAGTTTTCTTGATTGGATTTTGTACTTTAATTTGCTGCTACTTGTGGCTCAAAGAACCCAAAGGCCGATACTATCGTCGGGATGTTCGAGCTGCACCAAAACTGAGGCAATTCCATGACGTGTCCATGACAACGTGTAACTTTTTGCGTTGAGCACTGCGTTCGTTGGCAACCAGACTGTTTCTTTCATCCTCAGAGCCCCTAGGCGACAAGTGAAGGATCGCTTGTTCCCGTTTCCATCACCTTCCTTTTTGTTGCAGAAAGTATGCCTCGAACAGGCGCGCCTCGTCTCAACATCCCGGTACGGGCGGTAAGGTGGAAATGTCTGTCCTGAAGCTTGAGATAGAGAAATGCAGCAATCTCAACAGTTAAGCAGTTCGAATAAGAATGAGCTGCACGCGTGGTTGTTCCAGACGTGAAAAACCAGCAGCACAAAAATGTTTCTTCTGCGAATTTGACTTTCTAAATCGACACACACTTCTTTGTAAATTCTCTCTTTCAAGCGGCTGATTTTCATCAAAGTCATCTTATGTTTCAAAATAACGTTTTGCGGAATAACAAAAGAGAAAAGCGACGCTTTTCTGAAACATGTTGAAAAGTACGGAACGTCCTTGTTTTCAAATTCACTTCACTGTTGCTGTGTTAGCAATACAATTTTACACGCAAAATTTAAAATTGAAGTCATGATTTAATTCGTCATTTTGAAACATTGGTACATATACAAATACTCATACATTATAAATTTGTTTTTCTGAGACAATTCGACTGGCAAAGTACTGCTTAGTAATATTAATAACATCAGAAAATATGTAAGGCAATGTACTTAAAGTGCGATTAGCAGTTTTGCTTTTTATCGTTACTTCGATCCTAAAGATTCGTTCATTCAGTTGCGTGCCCGCATTTACTCTAGTGAGGGTCGTGGGACAACACCCTTAGGAGCACTCGAAATACCTCACGGTTTTCAGTAATTTCAGATAGTTCTACACCAAGAGGGACGCGTAGCTAGGGGGGAAATGGGGTCGATCGTCCCTTAACTCCGAAAGGCTGCTCCAAAAATGTTCGGGTTAATCAAGTTTTTGATGTATAAGCAAAAGAAATACTACAGTGCAAAACGACGAAATTGTTTTATAAACATATTCTCCTTCAGCTTTTAGTGGAACCTGATCAATGCAGTATGGTGAATATAACGGCATATAAAATGTATATCACCGTGAATATAACGGTGATATACATTTTAATATGCCTTGAAGCTCAAACTTTGGGTTCGAAGCAATGCACTTTCAGTCTTCTTTATTATGCTGCAGTGAGTGTTCAACAAGAATAATATTCATTCTCGAGATATATTTGTGTAGATTAAACATGTATTGTGACGGTTCCGTCACAATTATGTGGAGCCCTAACGTTTTCATCAATGATTTCCCATTACCTTGCTGGCGAGTAAAGTTCGAATTTTGCTATTTAAACACTAATGGATTTGAAAAAATTCTTCAAGCGGTTACCTAGGATGGCTAAATGAACCAACCGACCGTCGTGTTAAGCTGCGCGGAAAATAGTTCTTACCTTGACTGCAGAGCTTTGGTGATAACCAATAGTGGCTTCTTTTTCGCAAATATACAATTTTCACACTTTGTGTAGAATGAGTGGGTCAAATATATACAATTTTGTTTAGAAGACATGCGTAAGTTTCCCCAGTTTACAATATTATCTTGATAATTTTTATGAAATATACTGTTAACTCTAAGTAGCTAGCTAAATACCTAATCGTTTTTGAGAAGCAAGCATAATGCAAGTAGAGTATAAAAATGCTGCCGCAGTCGCATTTCATGGCGTTTAAATGACATAAAATCCAAACATTCTTCAAATGCGTTGAGAGACTCTCCAGTGTTTACGTTTATCTTCAGCATACATCAATTAGTTTCTCAAGAATTCGACGACAACTTGATTCACATCTTGTATGCGCGGAAGTTTTGTAGAAGGCCTACTTCGGAAGTCGATGGCTTGGAGCAAAGTTGTTACTCAGCTTTGAACGTGTGTTGGTGTATACCCGAAGAGTGTAATTGTAAAAAGGCCAATCGAATCTCGTAGATTTTTGTTTTTGCACAGTTTTAAAACGAAATGCGGCCACAATGACTTCTTCGTCAAATGCAACATTGGCTCCAAAAAGCATACTGCGGAATCTTGCACTTGTAGCATCGAGATATTCACAAGCCCTTTTGCAGGATAGGTACGAGCAAATGGTGACTTCGATCCAAAGTAAAAGCTTAGAACATGACTGATTACAAACTTATAAAATTTGTCAAAACAGTGACAGTAGACTTTTTATTCGCAGGCATAAAGCTGAATACAATTATTCAGGAAGACAACGGCAGAGACAAATGCACTTTTTATGAATAACGCTTTCAAAACAAGGGGCATGAAAAATTTAACATTGAAACTCAGTTGTTGTTTGTACCCTCTATTATATTTCTGACTACGCGCCTGGTCAGAGATGAAGTCACGTCGCATGGTCCTTGGTCGGCCTCTGGGCTGCTTACCCGTAGGTTTAGCCAGTAGGACTTTTCTCGCCGATATTTTCTGAGACATTCTGGTCACACAGCCACTAATCAACTAGTTGGCTTCAAAACAAAATACTGAGGGCAAAGAAGTCGTATTTTAAAAATGGCTAATTCCTTCTAATTATGCTTAAAAACATAAAACTTCGTACAGCACACTGTATTCTAAACGGAAATGTCGCAGTGAGGGTTATGCAGCCTACCATTTCTAAAATAAGAAATTTGTCGCACACCAGACGTTTGCGCATATTTGTTGTCGTTTCAGTGCATTCGATCAGAAGGCCAAACTTAGCTGCCCAAGTTATACCGTTTGACAGACCCGTCGCGTCATTTACACAGCAACTTTTGAGATATCAGGGAGCACCTCGGAAAGGTGTTGCTGTGCTGGGAACGTTTGTGCAGGAGAGGCCTTGCATTGAGTTTACTGAAAGCGTCGTCATGCTGTTAACACTACACCAGAAAAGGAGAGGCTGTGTTTTGCTACAGGATAGGGTGGACGATGTTTTTGGGCCGTTTTCTGCCACAAAACCCCTTCGATCCTAAATGAAACTGATAATTTGAACTTTTGCGAAAAATCTCTTTCAACATGTATTTTTTGCTAAATTCTTAAAATTAAGGGGGCAGTAGAATCAAACTACTGTGTATGGTTTCGACACTCTCGGACAACTGTTTTACACTCTGGGTTAATGTTAGCTTTGGAATGGCGTTTACCATTTCAGGTATTCTCTTCACTTTTTCTGCGTATTTCGTAGCACAATTTTTTCTCGCTTTTTAGAGTACATGCTTTTAAAACATCGCAAATAACCTTCTGTGACCAAATCCAACACTTTATGGACTTTTACTCCAAGTTATTGATTAGATAAGACTGAACAAACTAATAAAGCTAGGCATAATAGGTTTGTTTTTAGCAAATATTGCTACTTCTTCAATATTTCTGAATAGGTGGATATCGCTTCGGTCAGAGAAGAAAAATTTTGCTAAATCACGTTAGAAAAAGAACTTGCATTGCATGCGTTTTTCACACTACGTGTCCCAAAAAACGTAAATTTAGAGTGATTTCGCATATATGGTTTGCTGGAGAAGCTTTTGTTAAGGTGCTTTTAAAGTGAAGTGTTTTGACTTGCATGCCAAAAATGCAAGATTAACGTTATTGCAGTTTTTGTTTGTTTTAAACTGTAAAATTAGAAAGATCGTATTTACTGCACTTATAACTGATTTTCATTTTTGTATTTAATCAGCAAGGAACTACAATAACTCAGTAGTTTTAATATAAAGGTCAAAATACCTTAGTGGCACAAGAGTTTAGCCTGTTTTCATTTGATATTTTTTCACAAAGTTTGGCGGTCAATTTTCTTTCGAAACTCAACAGGTATAGAAATGTCAATGAAATTAATTTTGGGTTCTCTGTACCGGACTGAAAAATAAGCTGTGCATAACCTTTGACAACTGAAGGTCATTAAAGTCTAACGTGATTTAAACCTCACTATTAGTTTTGCAAACTTTGTTTTTTGAACATGGAGTAGATTGATAAAATCATTGATTTTTAGCTTGAGACTAGGTATTGTAGTAGAATGCATACAGTGCCACACTGAGAGATTGAAACTTCATTCTTCTATCATTTACAATTTAAAGATTGCACTACGTTGTGGGAAACAGCTTTTAACTTCGTGTAACTATTTTTAGATCAGAGTTGAGTTTATTTGGCGAAAGTTAAGAATTTCAAAGACGTGAAAGAAACCATAGCAATTACAAAAACGCCAGGGCACCGAAAAAACCGCAAGGTTATCGACTCGTTGCCCCTTGACTGGTCGATTAAGGTAATTTGAAAAAATCAGATGGTATGGTTATGCAATAAACGCTGCTGAGAAACGAAACAACAATTTCCCAATTCCAAAAACACTTATTCACGGTAAAATGTTTAGTCGTTTTGTCACACATTGTTTGCTATACACTTTAGTCTCGCTTCAAATTTTCGATGAGGGAATCAGTGAACAAAAACACTTGTGGAAACCTATCACTCGCTCAAAATATGATTAAAGGATTGCTTGTAGCCAAATCGAAAACTCTGAAGAGCTTTAAAGAAGCAGAAAATAAATCTTTTGTTTTTCAAAAGTGTTAATCTTCTTTGTTTTCCTCAAAAGTATAATTTTAACAGAAGAAAACATAGTATTTTGACGACTAAACTTCTTCCGAGGCGTCTTTCTGTTTACGGTTTTGGAATAGCGATTGCGCGTTTGTTCTTTATGTGGAAATAGCCTTTTTTGCTTTCTTTTGCTGCCAAGTTAAATGAAAGTTGGACCAGTTCCAGTCGTGTTTACTTACGTCTAATGCTGCAGCTGCTCCTAGCAGGCAACGCGAAACAAACAACGTGGTTGTTTAAGCGTCAACAGATTTGTTGAACGCCATACGGTTTGTATCTTTGGATAGATCTCTGAAGACGTGGAAGGATCACTCACTCTCGTCTGACATTGCTATCGGCCTGCTGCCGTGCCACTCCCCTTCCTTCGTATGGTTTTCGTCAGGATGTCACTATTTTTCAGCGACATGTCGACGCGCGTCAAAGCTCAGATGTTAGGAATTCGAAGATCTGTCACTGCAAAAATTATTTTTGACAGCAAAGGACGTCTGCTTTGCAGCAGAAGCAGGAAACGACTCTGTGCTGCACCATCATGGCAGCTGTTTTTCTTAGTGCAAAATACAGTTGCTCAGTTGTTGACCAAATGCCAATTTAAGGTCCTGCAAATTGCACGATGGAGGCTGAAAAAGTGTCAAATCTGAATCATAGCCAACAAATATTTTGCTAGCGTTACAGACAGAATTGTAGGTGAAAAAGCAAATTTCCTCAAGTAAACTTGAAATCTTGCGTGCAGTGCTCTTCAGGCAATCGACTACAAAAGTAACAAAGCTAGAATAATTGATTGATAGCTTTGCAACGCATCAGAAAAATAAGAGAAGGGAAAACTTAAAAAAGTTTTTTTATCAACTGTGTCTTCCTAAGGGTTGCGACAGCCATTTATTTTTAAGGCATTCGTCAAATATACTTAAGCTTGCAACTCAACTGTGGGAAACGTTTTTCATTCCACAAATGTCCAACTTTTCTCCAGATGCAAAAAAAGAAATTTTTACTGCAGACACCAGAAAAAATAAAAAAAGTCAAAAAAGTATGTTGGCCTTTACCCTATTCACAGCTGGTCCAAATTGGTTTCCTATGTTTAGTAGGCATTTGGACGTGATGATTGCAGAAAAAGTTCCACGCGACATGCTTTGAATTGTGCAACTGAGCAGTTGAAAGAAAAATAGGGTCCGGGAGAAACCAAATTCTCTGGTCCTGCTCTTAAAATATATGTCACTTTAGCCGCGCGCGAAATAAAACACGACGCTAAACACTGTCAAATAGCTGTTTGACTTGTACATAGTAAGCTGGTTTGGAACCCCTCGTGGTTGTTTGATTCAGACAGCGAAGATTGGCGGGAATGTATAACGCTCTTCGGGGGCTTCATCACCGTAAAGTGGTCAAAGTAGTTTGTTAACGTGAAATATTTTGTCTGGATGAAATTTTCGCATCAAAATTTATTTCTAAATACTGCAATTTTGCTGTTTAAAAAGTCATGTCTACGCTTTCCTAGCTAGAAAACAATACGATTTAGAATGTTTTTGATTAAAAATTATTCTTCTATACAAATTTAAACGGCACGTCTTCAACCTTCCTAGATGGTCGATTGCATCCAGGGCCGGCTCAGAACCGTCGCCAGAAAGTCGTCAATAGGGGGGCTTTAGGTTTGTGCGTGGGGTTTTGCGTTCGTGCAAGGGGGACTTGACATCTAAATTTGACAAAAATTCTACTAATTTACAGTGTTTCATATTTCAATTTGTGGGGTTTGGAGCTTTGTTTGGGGGGATAAGCCCACCAAAACCCCCCGTGGCGACGGGACTGGGCCGGCCTTAAGCCGATGCAACCGATGCAGCTGCATTGCGCCCCGCCTCATGGTGTTTGGGTAGATTGTTCATTTTTGCCAGATACACCTTGCGCTTGAGAATTCAGTAGAAACGCCATATAAATTTCATTGTTAACAAAGAACATTCTCGTCAGAACCAGCAAATTTCCTCTCGAACGTTACCAAACGTTCTCAGTTCTCGTTTTGGTGCTGCACTGTATATCTGCGCTCTACCACGATCGTAACACGGTTTACTGAACATGATGACGTCATAAAATCACTCCTCGGAGGGGCCCCGCGCCCAGGTCTTGCATTGGGCCCCGCATCTGCTAGGGCCGACCCTGATTGCATATGGCCACAAATGCCAAAAAGTTCATACTCTGCCAGTGCTGTTCTGTTTTACGCCTTAGTAATCTGTTTTTAAACTATCATTTAATCATACTGTATATTTTTAATAACCCCTCTACATATTTTACAGGATTTTCAATATGTGTGACAAAACTGTTTTGAGAAAACGTGGTTCCAAGACGAGTGAATTCATAAAACAAAAATAAAATAACTCTGGAATGTTTTTTAGAAAATTCTGTGATTTTTGTGAAACGGATGAAACCGATCTGAAATTATGGTCGACATTTTTTGCAGGAAGCCACCATTTCCGTTTTTTTCAAACAGAGATGTTCATCACATCCGCGACGCAATTTTTTTTTTTGCTGTTTGCATCACGGTTTTGACCTTTGTTTTTAACGCAAGGCCGGCGCAACCTATTCGTCCGGTACGGCCATGGCCGTGCCTGTTTTCTGACTCGACAATATATTTTGTTTTTTAAGAAACTGGCCCGCAAAAGTTCTGACAGAAATCGCAAAGCCCAAAATGACTGCCCTTGGCCGTACTCCGCTAATTCACTGCCCAATGAAGTTAAATTCATCCATCGTGTATCGATGTTGGATAGTAGATACTGGATAAGAGAGTGCAGCGCAGACATATATTGTGAGATCACAATTCGCTCTGCGCTGCAATACGCAGGAAAAATGTTACATATCCACGAAGACAGTTTGGAATAAGTGTTGTGGCGAACAGATCGTTTCAAGCAATTTGGTTTGATCGTTGCAAATGGCGTCATAATGATGCGGGAAATGATTCTGCAATTACATTCTGTTTTGTATGTTGCAAAGCTGTCAAAGATGGGAAGGTTAGGGCAGGCTTTACGCGAAATGCAGAAGAAACTTTTCTATTGGATAAACCTGGTTGTCATGTTTGAAGGAATTTGCAGCATGCATATCAAGACCAGGCCAGCTAGAAACAGCGCTGGAAATCTACAAAGATGATCTCTCGAAGCTTTAACTCGAAAAGACCAGCTCCTACTTCTGAAACTATTCTGGAAAGATGTTTACAACGAGTTATCTACTAATTTCTCTATACACGATGCAATAACAATTTTGTCGAAACTGTCAGTCTCCGAGACTGCATTTTCCGGTGTCTGGAAAGTTTTGGATCAATTTTTGGTTTTACCTGCCATGAATGCTTCATTTAGAGAGGTCTTTTTCAGCACTAAAGTGGGTAAAAACTTATTTGCGCACAACCATGACACAAGGATGATTAAAAAATTTGATGATTTTGCATGTTCACAATGAACGAGTTAACAGACTTGATTTGGACAAAATTGTTGGAGTTTATGTTTTTGGGAGAGAGGACACACTGAAAAAATTTGGTTCATTTTTGCGAGTGGCATAAGAATTTTGTAGGATCGTAACATTGCTTAAACTTAGCCTACTGATAGACACGTTTTTATCTTTATGTCTTTTGACTCGATGGCGAAGAATTAGAGCAACAACTCCATAGTGTGCATTGCAGGCAATGATTCATAATTTGCAGAATTCGTGGTGCAGAAGAGTCAAAAGCAATGCTTCTACTAATTTTTTGGAACTACGAGGAAAGAAATAGCCTAGCAGTAAATGTTTACTTTCTGCTGTCAAATTTTCAGTTCAGGTTGGATTTAGACCCGCAACTGTGACAGAAACTGCTTAAGGGGATCGCTTTCGCTTATTTTGAATGAATAACGAAAAAAGATAATCTTTTCTTTTCTACAGAATCGCAAAAGAACCGCTGACTTTGGGGAGCAATAGTTCCATGGATCCATGATTTTTACTGACCTTGTCCGTACCACTGAAAAAGAGCTAGCGCCAGCCTTGTAACGACGAAATAATTTCAAGTTATCAGAAAAGAAAACATTTTGAAATGTTTTGTTGAAATATCAAGACATCATGTCATTACCGAGAATGTGTAGGATCACATGTTGAAGGCTGGATTACATTGTTTTTCTCAGGCTAAGAAAACTGCAGACGTGACATCTAAACTTATGGGAGAAAGTATCTTAAATGGTCTACAGTAGCCAAGAGACGTATGAAGTAGAGATGGCACGGGCCGCTAACAGTCCAGTCTTTGGGCCGTCCGCTAAAGGTTTTGAAACAGTCCGTTAACAACTTTTTTTAGCGGTGACGTCATTCCGGGCCGCTACGGGCCGCTGCGGTCTGCTCGCCAATGAGGCAAAATTTTTGTTTTTTGCAAACTTTCAAAATCTAACAACGAAAGGGTTTGCTGCTGTTCTTTCTCTTTCACCGTTCTGCTCATATTCCGTTTCACTTGTTTCCATGCAAATCAGTGAGCCATGCTAAGAATCAATCAAAGCAACAAACACTTTTATTTATAGTCTGTCGCTGTTGCCCTGGTTTAGGTTTAGGACAGGTGTTCCCAAACTTTCTCTGACCATATACCCCTTTTGACATTTCGATAGATGAGCATGTAGGCCTACCCATAATATTTCTATTCTTATGGCCAAAAAGGTTGAGGAAAATAATAAAAATATGTTTACCAATAAGCATGATTTTGAAAATAATATTCACAGATGAATGTATAAATATTTCGAAATGGCATAGCCTATATGTAAACATATTTTTCCCTTCAATTGCCAACCTTAAATGTACCCCTTCAGATAGGAAATTTAGCCCTAAGTGTACATGTATCCCAGTTTGGGAACCCCTAGTTTAGGATTAGAGGCTAAGTTTAGGTTAGGGTTTAAGGTTTGGATTTGAGGTTTAGGTTTAGTATGTTACTACTGGCAATTGTAGTGCAGTGCATACTTGTCGTGTGACACGTTACAGTTGGCAGACGAATAAGTTTTCAAAAGTGAAGGTCCCATGGCCGGCGTATAGCCACTACCTTAAGGCTACACGGTTTTAGTGTCCAAAGGACAATGAACTGAAAACTTAACCACTTATGGATCTTCCTATTTCAAAACTTATTCGACCATACCGCGTCGCATGTCGTGGTTCGAATAAACTGGTCACTTTGTCATTCAACTGGCATTGATCTGGTAGCCTAACGGATAGGTACCAAGTCTGCCATGCCAATGGTTGAGGGTTCGCCTCTTGTCTCGGCGCCTTACGTTTTCGTAAGTGAATGCTTGCACGTTTCACTTCGTGGAACCAGTTTTTCTTTACTTTTTTCAAAACTTTCCAAACTTTTACTTTAGTGGTTAGGTTTAGGGGCTAGCAATAGGTTAGTGCTAGGTTAGTGTTAGGTTAGCGTTAGGTTAGCGCGTAAGCTTAGCGTTACCTTAGTGTTAGCTAAGCGTTAGCTTTAGGTTAGGGTTAAGTCAGCGTTAGCTTGGGGTTAGGTTAGGGTTAGCTTAGTTCATCTAAGCAATAGGTTAGGGCTACGATTAGGGTTAGGTTTACCTTTTGTGTTTGCTATGTGTCTACAAGCCTACTGCATTGTCCTCGTGTGTTACTGTCACGTTACAGGAGGTGGATGAATAAGGTTTCAAATTTAAAGATCCATCGATGGTTCTGTAGCCACTGCCTTGTTACTTGGCTTTTGAGGTTACGTTATATTACGGGCCGGTCCGGAAAACAATTTGTGGTTCAGCATAAACAGTCCGGGCCAGGCGGTTCCTTATTACCTCTGGGCGGGCCGGGCTGCAAAAGTGCTGGCCCGTGCCATCTCTATTATGAAGTAACCCGAAGGCCGCATTATGGCGCTGACGCAACAATGGCGGTACCTTGCTTGAAACAACTTTTACATCTTGTCCTGCGAAAGGTTACAGGCAGGGCCGGCGCAAACCTTTCCAGCGCCCTAGGCAAGATCCATTTTTAGCACCCCTCATAATTTATGACGTCATCCTGCTCAATCAACCGTGGCACGATCTGTTTTAACGTAAAGAAACACATTCGCTTTGCTCTTTGTACATCTTAAATTTGCCGGTGCGTCCTAGGCAAGGTACATTCCAGCACCCCTCCACCCAAAAGACCCTTTCAAGGACGACTTTTTTACATCAAACTAATTTATTCGATGCATGCCGAGTTTATTTGAACACCAAATTCATCAAAACATTACCTACACAAGTAACAGGCGTCACAGCATGCACATAAACAAAAATTCTAGCATAGGCCTTACAGTCTGGTGTCGTAACAATCGACGATGTTCTGCATGCACAACAAACATTTGCGAAGGTCACCAATGTTGGTTATGTTGCGTACCAACTGACATCTCTTTGTTATACAAAATTAAGGTGGTACGTCCTATAATCTAAATCTTGTTACTGGTTGACGAGACCAGTGCTTCTCAAACTATGGGTCTCTAAAATGTAATTTGTGGTCGCGAAACAAATTGGCCTCACAAATCAGATTTAAAAGTTTTTGTAAGATCTGCAAGAAAATTAAAAGTAGGCCTCAGTGAATCTATTTCTACTGCATTTTGAGGGCAATGCCGTACTTCATGATGTAAGTTGTTTACTAGGATGTTTGCCTGAGCTATCATATGATAAGAGTCAACTAAGCACAACAAGCTATGCGTTGTCACGTCATGATTGTTTTAACGTACTGACCAATATTGATGTTTTTGCATTCATTCCGACATGAACGCATGCTTGTGTTTAGAACTCTAGGTCTAGTGTAGGGGCTAGGCTAACTACTTTGAGAGCACACTGAGTAGTTTTAGACTAAAGTTAAAAGCTTTATACACAGTTCCAGAAGTACTTTGGATTTTGATTCAGGAAAGGGTGGATCCACAAACCATACACAATTGAAATTTAAGGAGGCAACACACCTGCCATGTCCAGGATAAGTTTGTGGAGTTAACGACAAAAGTTTGCAGCTGGAATTTTCAAAACAGAGTTTATGTCATTTTTGGATAACAACAAAAAATGAATGCCCAGTCATTTACGATTTACCTATTTATAAACGCTTAGAATGTTGCACAACATTATTTATTTTAAGCTGCATTTTCAAAATTGATAATCAGCAAGTCCAAAAACCGATCCTTTTTGAAAATGTTGAGAATGTCCTTCGTCCTGCGTTGTTATGTATCAATCTACGAATGGATGATCTGTGTAAAATTTATCAAGCGCTTCCATCTCTTTAGTTGCGTTTGATAACTTCTATAAACTGAATTGTGTATTGTTAATGTTTTTCGCAGTTAAATTTCAAATACGTGGTAGTTTTATGACTGTACAGTTACTTTCGAGGATTGTGTGCGTTTGTATGATTTCGGAATAGACACAAATGCCTCTTGGGCTTTGTAACGGGACGTTTACAGGTACCATTAACAACTGGATAGCCATCAAGGGGGTTCAGACCCTTTTAACGAGCTTGGGACACAAGGGGGTAAACAGCCTTCTGAGAGAGGCCCAAATTTCTTAAATTATATTCAATAGTTACAAGCAATGTCCAAGACATTTTTCCAGGGAGGGAGGAAAAATTTTCAGCGGGGCTTTGCCCCCTGCACCTCCCCTAGTTACAGACCTGAGGGGTCGCACAAAGAAACTTTTTAAAAATGGGTTGTAGAACGAAAAATTTTAGAAGCCATGAGCTAGGCTAATAACGCCAACAATTCTGGCGTTTCGGCAACGTTTCCTAATCTGACTGCACTTGATAACTGAAACATGACTTAGTGAAGGCTTCGACATAAACCTACTCGGGTAAAAGTGGCGCAGCCAGGAAAAACTAAGAATCAAGAAATGGAAACAACAGGTATGGTACACTTAAACTTTTGTAGTGAGCTTGATGACTTATGGCCTGGATGGCATGCTTCGTTGGTCCTGACAGGAGACAATTAAGACTTGTGAGCACCCCAGGAAGATCCTTTCCAGCGCCCACCACTCCTATACAAAGATCCTTACTCTACTCATTACATACATTACGAAGATACAAAGGACGTTTTGTACATTGGAAAAGTTTATTACATGAATAAAATGTATACCAAATTGCAAGCGACATAGCTTGCCTAGTATATGAGAAATTGAAATTGAAAGAAAAATATTAATCCTTCTGCAGCAAACCTGAAATAGTTTAGTAGCTTTATCTTCTCATGAAATGCATGTTCGTGTGTTTCATCCACTTTCATCATGTTCATTCCCTTTTTTGATGTACGTTCGTGACTTCCTGAACCACACAATTTTATTTTGGCGCCCCCTTGGCCCAGCGCCCTAGGCAGCCGCCTAGTTCGCCTAATGGTAGGCGCCGGTCCTGGTTACAGGCATGTCATTTCTAGCCGTCTCAACATTTTGCTTAAAATGAACTTGTTCACTCGCTGGCCGAGCACTGTTACAACAGTGAATAAACTAAATAACTTAAATATTACTTATTTGAAAATTCCCACAAAGCATCGCGGGCCACACAAAATACCCTCGCCGGTCGCATGTGGCCCGAGGGTCGCGTGTTTGAGACCCCTGGTCTCGCCACTTTTCCTGAACTTATCCCCTGTAAGCACCGCGTTTGCTGTTCTTTAGGCGCACTGTATGTTCAGCCATGGACGCATGTTCTGCATCCATGTGATGCTGGACTCTCCAGTGCTGGGAAAGAAGCAGATCTTCGAGACACGTCATTGGCGACAATATCTCAATAATCATAAGTGTGAATAAATTCTAGAGGGTTGGATAGGCGGACTTCAGTTTTATGAAATATAGATTATTCAAATAGAAAAACAGGATTATGTTTGAATACGCTTTCGGGGTTGAGGATGCGTAAACTACTTGAAATCGATTTCTTGTTAAAACAGTTTGCGAATTGATTCGACTGTGTCGTCTTGCGGAGACATACTGCTGGAATGAAGATATGTGCAATTCCGAATCATCGCAAAGTTGTTAAAGCAGAGCATGGAAGGCAAATTCATCAAAAGCTTACAACAAACTCAGAGTCTTCCATTTTCGAAGACACTGTTAGGAAATCCCTGCTATCTCAGCTTTCCAGATGTATTTGAAATGTGCTGCAGCATGAGAAAACTTGAAAAGCTGGTTGGGTAAGAGAAACACTTAAAATATAAAACTGGCTACGTAATTACCAGCCCAGTATCGATGGCCAGCTGTCCTTAGCTGAGCAGACCACAGACGAAGAAAAATGTTTGCTTGACTCATCACCGCGTTTGTTAGCTGGTTGGCGTCAGTTTTGTTTTTCGGCTTCAGTGAGACCAGCATTCACAACATGTGTTTTAAACCACACTTCTCGTACTTTCTCCAAATCTTCCTTTAGCTTTTTCATCATTTCACTCGTAAGGTTTGCTTGCCGTTTTCGGGACTGAGGATCCGTAAATTACGCGAAATCGATTTCCTGTTAAAATAATTTGCTAATTGATACGAACTGATGAAAAACAACAATTTTCCAATGGATAAAAATTTTCTTTGCAAGTTTTTTTCTTCGTCGATTTTTATGCTATGATATATCAATCCTTTGGAGTGCGTACGCTCCCCTGTATGGTGTTAATGGTGAGGTTACTTTGATTGTTTTGCGGCCATTTGTAGTCTACTGTGTCCAATTGTAGGGTGCTACAATACAGGCGCTTTGTTTTATGACTGCCAATGAAGACGCGTTGTTGCAAGAAAAGCGCTATGTTTTATGTGCCCGGAATATCTTTGGTCCGACCACTTCATAAACTAGCGATGGTCTCAGTGAGCCGATTCCGATAAGCGTTTTCTGTTTGAAAACCTTGGCGTTTGTAAGGGATGTTCTCGTGTCACAAAACGTGTCGAGGGAAAGCAGCGTCCGATACTGATCACTTCGCTTCCCTCTCATTTTTACACGTCCAATGAACACCCGACAAAGGAAATGTGATTGGCATTATCGTAAACATTCAATCTATCAGGAACAAACAAAAACCTGCCAGCCACATCACGGACTAAACCAATTTGAATGACCTTACTGTTTGAAACGTTGACGTGCAACTGAAACGGCAACATTCTGATAAGATTCAGAATTGAAGAAAAATTGATTAGACTATAGATAACGTCGAATTGCGCTGTCCCGACTCGTTTGCACGCTATTTTTATGAAAATGTTTAAACTTAGTGTTTCCGTAATAGCGACATTCACGTGTAACACACAGAGGAAATCTAGAAAAATATTACTAGACGAACACACAATCTTGAGAACGTTTTACAATCAGAATGCACCAACAAGCATTACCGGTAAATGTTTGTAACTACGAGAACTCACGTGCTTCACTGGTCCTATTTGGACAAAAACGCGTTCTTGCGATGAAATGCAAAGATACCTTCATGTGACTGTTTTCAAATTATTGACAAAATTAGTCGTCCCATGCACTTTAAAGAAAGCAATCGCTTTTGCGACTTTGGACCTCCAAGCTATCATTGTATTTCGGTTTTCTTTACCACAGAATTTTAATGTGCTATGTAGAATTTTTAGTCCATCTCTGTTCACTTCAAACTTTATGCATTTGATCGTGCAATACCTACCTTTATGAACATTAGGTAAATCACAACTTGCCCATAACTGGTGCGCTAAAGGGAAATACATAGACGAGACAATAGTCATGGCAGGCTCTGTAACGCTGGCTCATGAAATTGTTTGCTTACTTCAAACTTTCTTTTACAACGTGAAAGTGTCGCTATTAGCTTGACTGGCCTGCTCATTTTTTCTTTTATTCTAATAAGATGTTTTTGAAAAATGCATTACCTTTTGTACTAATTACTGTAAATTGCAAAGGTATAAACTCGGCAAATTTCCACTTGTTTCACTTGTTTTAGTGGATTGTTAGCACTGACCGTTTGCTCCTGTTTTTGCCTAAAATAATGCTGACGTTGTGTCAACGTTGAGCTACCTGTCACACTTGAGTTGTTTGTCATACGTGAGCCCACTGTGTAAACGCTTCTAACTTGCAGTCGATCACTATTTTTCATACGTACGAGTATAGGTTTTGAGGCTACAGCCGAAAACACTAATCAGAGACAGTTCTCAACATTGCCACTTTTTCTGGCTGGATGTCACTATTATCAGTTGCGTTCTCACACAGAAACGTCATTGGCACTGTCATGCTATTATATAATCGAGTGTAACTGGACTCAAGTAAGCTCAATCACTTTGCCTAATTCCAGCTATAAGTGTCTTCACCGGATCATGAAACTTCGTGAAAGAAAACCACGCGATTAATCTTAACCGCTCCTTTATAACAAACAAACACACTAAAAATAAGCACGCGTCAACAGGAAAAAAGCTAATAGGAAACGTTCCAACCACCCGTTTGAAGTTCTGTCTGGTGGCTCAATGGTCAGTCGTAGAAATTGCAAAGTTGTCACTGGAACGAAAAGGTACGTAATTCAGATTAACAAAACCAATGACTGATCTAGAAAACAAAACTTTGGAAAGATTTCATTATTGCGAAGTCAGAACAATGTAAAAATGTACCGGGATTGCGAGTAGTTTTAAAAAACACGTAGAAGGCTTCTTGTAAAGTGCTGCAAAATTTGCTATACCAGCTGCAAGTTTGAAAATATTAAATTAGAAAAATAATCGGAGAAAAAACAGTTTGACTCATTTAAATCTTAGTTTTCCTCATACATACATGGCCCATGCCGTCGCTTTCGCGGCGATCAGAACGACGAAGACACGAGAACATTTTGCGGAAAGTTCTTATACAACGCAATTGCGAGTACAGACAATGCACAACACAAGAA
>Ga0210059_1006095_pt1 | contig 19358 bp, 14 predicted proteins | sample Ectturendosymbi2_FD_188042 | JGI IMG/M metagenome (GOLD analysis project Ga0210059, IMG submission 188042) | Ecteinascidia turbinata endosymbiont from Florida, USA - Sample 2 (SPAdes) (version 2) | ecosystem: Host-associated > Tunicates > Ascidians > Unclassified | place: Key West, Florida... | reverse complement strand
CCTTGGTAATGAAATGTCGCTTACTGTATATCTCAGCATCACTGACTCCTTTTTCTTATGAGGATCACAACGTAAGCGATTAGTTTACGTAGACGCTATCTTTGTAAGCGTAGACGTCCCGATGTTACATACTTGAGTCTCTTGATTCGGTTTGTTCCGACTAAACCAATGGCGGTTACACAACTTCCTTTTTCCATGAACTGATGAATACCGTTTTTTAGAACCATGAATGACAATATTTGTCTTTTCTACAAATGACCATAGCGTTGTTTGTTATCATACCCGTTTTTGTTTTCGTAGACACTTTCAAAAAAGTGATCACAAACCCCAAGACAACGTTTTGCAGCCGTGACAAACCAATGTTTGGCGCTCGAAAATGTTTGCGTAATTTACAGCGTGTGAGTTTTCTCATGAAAATTTTCTCCAACCAGTCCTTCTGGTGCGTTTGTAAAACTTTTCAGTGTGACATCAACCAGTTGTAGATCCGATCACTATCCAATCTTTGGAAAAGTGTGTTTACAAAAAGCTACTCCAAAGCTTTAGCAGCCACCTCTTTTGCATCACTTTACCTTCGCACACACATAGGCCCTCCGCTAACCCTCCACTGGAGCACTTACTGGATAGCCTCTGTGTTTTTCGTTGCCCCGGCTTTCGTTGTCTTTAAGAGTATCTGGCGCAATGAACTCAGTACCGCCAAATAAATCTGCCTACCTATCCTCTAAACGTGGTCTTCCCAAAGTAGTCCCCTAACCAAATTAATTGTCCATCCCTGCAAATATTACCTAACACCTTTCACTAAAAATGTACAATAGTAACGGTGTTAGGGACTGTAGATACTTTCTGGAAATTAGTCAGCAAAGATAGATTTCACAAACTGAAAAATTTTGCACTAAGAATGCATTCGTCATTTGGAAACACATACACCATTTTATTTTAAAACTTGTGAATCTGTTGTTTCATAGCCTAAATCAACTTGTTGGAAGTGGTCCTGAAGTAGGCACGTTTTTGTAAAATAGCCCGTAGGTCAGAAGTACTGTAGGTGGCCAACGCTGGCCTAGTAATTGGATGGCTTATCAACATCAACTTTTGGCGATTGAAGTAAAGAAATCTGCAAGCGTAAGGTTGCTCAGTTTCAATAGAACTATTTTTCTATGTGACGTAATGGTGTTGGAAAATGCCGTTCTTGAAGCAAGATGGTGCAGTTGGTGTGTTTGTGCAGGTAACTTAGAGTTCAGATTGTAGGCTTGAACTGCAAGTAGAGTGAAGCCAGCCGACAGGCAATGTGAGTTTCGTAGAAGTCTCCTTTCTTCAACGGTACACTTAACATTTGCAATCAAAGAAAATGCCATTTCAACAAGAAAAGCTTAATGGTGTTGCACTCATTTTGATGATTTTGAGGCATGAAAAAATACAGCGCCCCCTTTCTGAAAGTTTGCCTCGGGCACCTAACTTCTAATTTCTACCCTTGCATACAACAAAGAACAAGTTTATCACAAAGGACCGCGGTCCCCCGGAGCCCGCAGCAATTCCTACATTAGGTACTATTGTCAAAGGATTTACGTACGGACTTTGACACAACCTCTTACCGATTAGAATTAACATTGCAATTGTTTCGTAATAATACTCTTGTTCCCTTATTTCTTTTCCGCGTGAAAACTGAGAACAGTGCTCTCACTTTTAGGGATTTTGTCCGTGGGTTAGAACTTTTGACCCTCTTTAAGAATTTAGGGATTTTTTCAGGACTTTCGGAAGAGTATGAAAATGTGTAAAATGTACTATTTCAGCTTATTTTGGAAATCATATTTTCTTCTATTTTTAACATTTGTCAGAGCACTCCAATTTTTATGCTGCACCACTGGTGTTGGAAGCGGTTGAAAGCGCAACCCAAAAGTTTTCATGTGGTGAAAATCTGGGCAAAATCCGTGGAAATCTGGGTAAAATCTCTGAAAACCTTCACAGAATCCAGGAAAATCTGATCAAACCCCTGAAAATATGACCAAAAATGGCCCCCAGCGGCGCCCAAAATAAAATAAATAATTTTTGGAGGTCACTTTTTTATGGAGTTTTTCTTTGGGGCAATTTGGGAAAATTCGGGCAAAAATCCTTCAGCACCCCCGAAAATTCCGCTGCTCCTACACCTATGCGCCGCACCACCACAGATTTAGGGATTTTCAGGGAGTTTTTGGTACTGTTCTTGGGATTTTTGGGGTTTTATTTGTGAGAGCCCTGACTGAGAACTGCCCAGCAATCACAAATGCGACCTCTTTCGCTAGCACAGTTCTGGACTTAAAGGTGGACTGAGCAAAATTGGTCTGTTTTTGTCACAAATTCATTTTTAATGCCTGGTGACAGCCTTGGAATGAAAAGCAGTGGTAAAGATAGTAATGCAATAAATATGGAAAACGTATAGCTGACACAAGATTTTAGAAGCCTGCAAAGCCAAAAATCAGTTTTAGGTCTTCTACCAGTGCAGTCCGTGCCGAGTCCGCAGTACGTCTGCATTTTAGTTTGACAACACCTAGATAAGTGGATGAGTTTCTTATCAGAACTAATGCCCCTGATTGAACCATCTTGCAGCGTGTGAAAAGCTATAGCAACATTTGTACGTTAACAAACAACGTGCCGTTATCTGACAAAAATGGGTTGAGCGTAGGCCTACCTAGTTTTTATTCGGTCATAGACCAAATTTTTTTAATGACCGAAAAATATTAAGTCAATTCTGTCACAATGTCCGAAAAGGTAGGCTAACTGTCACGACGAGTTTTTAATACTATTACAGGACAAATGACCAAAATGTCTCAGCGAAAGAAAAACAGGAGCGTGCTCCAGTAGCTCAAGGAATTGTGACCTAACAATGCAATTCTTCAACACCTAGCTCCGTCAACGGGGACAGCGGAGCGTAGCATTGAATCACCACGTGGTGGCATGACGCACCTCAACAAACCATGGTACTCAGCAGTCAGCTCTAACGCAGAAACTTAGGCAAAGTACTAACTATCTACAACTTGGTGGCATAGGTGGCGGAACCGGGTGGCCGCATGGGCCTAGGCCCCCCCACTTTTATTTCTTGGGGGGCCTGGCCCCCCACTTTTGAATGTCGAATTTTGCCTAAAGAAATTTAAGTAGCACAATTAGTTAGTATTGGGTCCACTGTTTAAAGTTAATCGTTTAAAATGAAAAAAATGTTGCAAAATTTTGTCAATATATTTGTAATTTGGCAGTGAATTTGGCAGGATTTCGTAATTGTTTGGCAGAATACACCTTGCACTGTCTGTCACCCTGCTATGGCTTGCTTACCACATTGGTGTTGTTGAACAGTGTTGCCAGATGGTGCAGTGCAACAGAATTTTTACGAAAATGTTGTAGTTTTACATGCTTGTGTGCATGGACGTCGGAAGGATTTCTTCCAGGGGGGCCACTAGTGGATTTTTCCGAAAGTTTTTCTAGGGGGGGCCAAAAGTGGTGAAATTTGTTTTTTACCATTCGAAACTAAGAAAACAGTTTTTTTGCTGAAAATTTCAAATTCCTGCCCCCCTTCCGACACCCATGTTTGTGTGTAGGAAAAAGTTCGTACCACACCATTAAAAAGCTGGTGCAGTTACAAGCGTTTCAACACCATTCTAAATAGTGAAATTTTGATGAATGTTGTACGTAAAATGAAGTATTTGACATATAAATTTTAATTGTGATTTTGTTTTTGCATTGGCAACAGTAAATACAGTACGTAGCTATATTTTATTTCTGCATTGGCAACACAATTGGCATCCTTACAGACAACTTGCTAGTTGCTGCATATTCTTTTTCTTGTCTTTGCATTCCGGTATCTAAAGCAGTTGTAGAATGAGTATTCAGTCATGTTACTTCTGTGTTCAAGAAGTGGAAAAGTTGTGATTTTGAATGTGTTTAAACAGGTATCAATGCTGTGTCATATTTTTCTGTTTTTTTAAGCTGTGTTCTTGGTGTTTTTAGCAGTCCAGTGGCGACTGCGGTACACGGGCTCCTCGGGCTTAGCCCGAGTCTTTGGTTACGATTTGCATCAGAGAAAGTAAGCTTGCTGGCTTTGTACATATATCTGAATCACCACTAGGGTGCATCAGATTCTCCATGATTTTGAAAATTTATTTATATTCTCTCAGCTATACCTTAAAAGTGTTCTACCTCGAGAAAAAATGATTTTTTGAAAGTTTCATAAATTTTAATTGATATGTACCGGGTCCACACTGAGATTGAAAAATAGACATTTAACATAAAAATTCCAAAAAAAGAAAGTGTTCTTTTGAAAAGCGAGAAATGTTGCTACAGATTGTTCACACATTTTTATACAACCCACACAACTTTTGAAACTAATTGAAACATATCAAGATTAATATTTTGCAAAAATGCTACCAATACAGTATTTTATGACTAGACAAGTGCGTGCAGTTCAATATAGAAGTAATGTAATGAAACGACAAAACGTGGAAAAGTATCAACTTCAACGATTTTCCGAGTATTCCACAATTAACCCCTTACCTCTAACACTAATATCTCGGGCAGGTTTTTTAAGGTGTTTTAGGGACCCATTTCGGGTCCTTAAAATTGAAAATCGGGTCCTGAGAATCAGAGAAAAATTCTTTTCAGGTACCCGATTTGGGTCCCCAGAATTGAAATTTATGCGGTTCCTACATGTCCATACCAGGTACCTAACATTTTCGTTAAAAAAACTCTGATCTAAGGCCATTTAAAGTTCAAAAAGTCATATTTTTGTCAGTGCCTAAGGGAACTATGATACGAATTTTAAAACAAAAATAACACCCTTACGAAGTCTATAACAAACGTTATAAAGTCATGAAAAGTTTTATTTTCCATGTTAGTCATAAAAAGTCATATTGTCTATGTTAGGTCATGCAAAAAGTCATATTTTGCATATTATCGACCTAATCCAATAAAGAAACCATTAAAGCAATCTCAAAATATTAGCTGAAACCATGGGCGCAATTTGGTGGGGGACACGGGGGACGTGTCCCCCCCACTTTTTTCTCTTAGGGTTTGTACTTGGTGAGGTTTCAAAACCAAATATGACGTTTGTCACGTTTTGTGTGAAGAGTTTTTCATGTTAGATGTTACACATAGCAATGTTGAAACAGAGTTTGGTGTGGTATTATTGTGACGTAGCGTCACAATGTGAATGAATCTATTGGAGTTTGATACTTAGAGATGTTGTTTACGAGCCACTGCAAACACTTCGTGACTTGAAGACTCTACGCTTGTTTCCGTCAAGCCGTGCAGAACCTTAAAAATAGTTGTTATGTTCAAGCAGCCCTCTTTTCATTAAGGCACGTTTCGAAAGGAGCGTTTCTGCAGATCGCCTTCCTACGAATCTCCGTACTGTCATTCTGGTATCAATTTAATTTTTAACTGTGAAGTAATCAAAGCAGGAAGTTCTGACCGTTGGTAATATTTGGCAAGGCCGCCGGGCCTTGCGCTATTGATTGACAATACAACACAATGCAAGTAATATTCCTTATTCGTCAAGATGATAGAAAGTCTCTTAGAATGAAGTCAAAAGCAAAACAGGAACATAATTTAAACCTTAAAAGGAACAGTTACATCTCCAAAATGTGTGTGGATCTTTGCCCCGTGGGGTCCACAACAGTATCACTGATTCTGATATTTTTTATAAATTTTTACTTCAAATGTGATTTTTAGCATTTAGCAAATGTCTAGGGACCGCAAAAGATTGTTAATTGCCTCTCACCGACATTTATCCAGTGTGGTTTGCTTAAGAAAGGTCACTGTCTTGAAACAGTGAAGCTTAACGGCTGCACAAGTGAGAGACCACACTACAGCCGTGATTTGTTTCGTGCAAAAGCATTGGCTAACTGACTTTATTGTTACGTTGGTTGTCACGTACTCAGAAACAGACAGCGTACAATTTAAAAAAGCAGGTGTATAATGTTAGAAAGTTGCATTTTCAGGCAAACCTCTGCGAAGTTTTTGCCGAAGCCAAGCAGCAACACTATTGTGGAGACTTAGTCTTAGGATGGGTAGTTTTGCAAAAGACTGTCACTAACCATGATTAAACAGGATTCCCATCAAAAGTTTAGAAAAGTATTGACCTGGCTATATATTGTCCTATATCTCAAAATTCATGACTTGACTAGGAATTAAAGGTAGCTTATACATTTAGCCTTAGTAGATAGGAACTGGGGATTGAGGGGCCCGGCTCTTTTCTTTGTTTGTTTATTTTATCAACTTCTCAACGATGCCCGAAATTGCATAGGAATTCCCCACCCCAAGACCCTTGTCTTTCCTAGGGTCCCTCTATCTTCCCAAAAATAGCATAGGAATTCCCCACCCCAGGGCCGCTTGTCTTTCCCAGGGTCCCTCTGTGTTTCCTTGGGCCTCTCTGTCTGTCCTCATCCTTGAAAGCCTGGAGCTTATGTATGTATTCGATCTGGAAGAATTTTTCGTTTGTCATCATTTTTAGAAAGGGCGATTTTGTTGACTTGCTCTGTGAAGACTTCGTGATGATGACTCCGAATCACATTCATTGGTCTCAGCTGTTGTCTTCCTGAAAATAAACAATTTTTATAATCGTTTAATCTTACTTCTTTATTTACAACATATTTTTTCACGCCTTTACATTTTTTGAATTCATAACTGTCCATATCAAAGGCATATGATTTGGCGCGCAGTCCGACAAATTCGGATATGATCTTCCCACCAGCCTCGTCCTTAAACATCCCGGGGACTTTTTTGTTAAGTCTCGGAAGTTTTGAATTCTCAAAGTTGGAGGTATCAAACTTTTTTTTGATGTCTTCTCGGATATCTTCGAAGAAGTCTTCTGTATGTATTTCATACATCAAAGAATCCGTGTCAGTCATGAGCAATTTCGCTTTTGGTCCATACTTTTTCTTGATGTAGTTATAATGAAAATCATACATCAGAGTTTTTGAGATATCGAGGATTGACATCCCAAGATAAACTGGCTTGTTGAAAACCAGTTCCATTTTTTTCATGTGCACTGCGACATGATCTTCAGTGAAGATTGTCGTTCGTTCATAATTCGGTTTCGAAACAAGCTTTTCAGCTAATTTATCATCCGTTCAGAGTTGGATATCCACCCTGTTTCGGATGTTCTCCATGGTTTTTCCAAAAACTGAATTGTTCGTGAGTTTGAAGAAATCTTTCTCAAATTCGCTGGAAGCTTCTGTTCGAAGCTTTGTGTTCAACTCGATGTAAGGTTTCAACCATGCATCTTCATTGAATGATATCCCACGGTGAATTTTCGTGAGATTCATCCCCATCTCAAGATATTGTTTGAGATTCCGATGATGGAGAACATACTTGTCCTTCTTTTGTAAAGTTGGAATAAGTTTTTCAACTTTATTCACAACAATCCTTTCTGGTGGGGGAGGATAATCGTTGTGAAGATCGTGAAGTTCTTTCGGATACTCTAGATCAAACTCAAGGATACATCCACAGCCTTCCTGTGAGGAAATTTCTCGCCAGTTTTCCAAATGACATTCTGTCATCCACTTGAAATTGCTGACAGGCAATGGTTGTGACATAGCCCAACCGTAAAGATTGTTAGCATCAAGATACTGGATAAATTTCAATTCTTCTTCCAGATTGAAATCCTGCATATTTATTCGAATATAACATGCACTCGTATATAACGCGCACCCTTAATTTTTGAATGAAAATTGGTATATTTTTTTTTCCTTTTTTCTTAGCTCTGACTAAAGATAGAAAGTAAAAACTGCTGTTGAAGACATGTGGCTGTAACAAAACATTCATTGATAACATACGGTACACTGGTGAGTAAAGCCTGAGTAAAGCAAAAATGAGTAAAGCCTGCACGTGCACAGAGACTAGGAATTACCAAAGCATTTTTAAAGAGAAAGAAAGAAACAAAGATTGCGCATTGCAGTGAAAAGAATGAGTAAAGGCTGCAGAAAGATTATGAAAGAGAAAAAAAGAAATAAAAATAAAGCGTGCTGATGAAAAAATTCGTGTATAACGCACACCCTTAATTTTTGATTAAAATTCCGTACAAAATTTTGCGCGTTATACTCGAATAAATACGGTACTTGTTGTTAGCCTTCGCATATCGTTTCGTAATCACAGAGACTCCGCCACGAATTCCTTTTTCAATCATTAACAACATATCAACATCATTCAGCAATTCAAGCTTTGCATCAGTTTTCTTTAAACATGCATCCCAGGCCAATCCTGGGGCGGTGAAATACTAACAACGATCAAGCCCATAATTTTTCAAGCAAACACTTCGAAAGTTTTCAAAGACGTCTGTTAATAATAAAACATCTAATTTCATATAGAGATCATGATACTCACGAAAAGTTGTCATCTTGAAATGTTCCCACACCTCAATGGCGTGCTCAAAATCATCATCTGCAATATTGGAATTATTTAATTTTGAATGAAACGCTTCTTTTGGTGGGAGTTGCGTTTCACCTAATTTCTCAAGGGAGTTAAACCAATCATATGGAAAAAAACTCCTTTTCTTAATAACATATCAAAGTTTACATCAAAATGTTTTTTTACGTTTTCAAATTGTTCTGGTTTTAGATTAGTTACAAGTTTATCCAGACAGCTTGCCATAAATTTGAAACTATCTAAAAAACGAAGTTTATAGTTAAATTTTCTTTCTTCATCTTGAATACTTTTTGAGAAACTGATGTATTTCTCTTCCGTATTAGGAATACAATCGATATTTCCTTCACCCATTGAGTCAAGATTTTTTACAAACAAATGAGCATCGTAACCACTCAAATTATGAAAAAACACTGGAACAAATTTAGGCTTTCTAAAAAGTGCATTGCATTTTTGATGAGCAGCGTCTCTGTATTTTCCGGTGAAATGACAATGATCGCGAACTCTTACCTCACCTTCTTCAAAATCTTTTCGGCAGATCCAGCAATTCGTAAATGTTTCAAAGTTGGCTTTATCTTCTTCATTCATTATCGTATCTTTTGCTTCCGATGTCCAAACTTTATCAATTTCGTTTTTTAGATGTTTACAAAATATTTCACCAATATTTTCATCTGCGGATTTTTTAGTATACAGAACTGGTTTTGTTTTTTTCCTATCACAGACAATGTTAAAGCAGAATCCAGAGGGTTCATGCTTTTGATACTGTTCTGTACATGAATGTTCCGAATACGGTTTGCAACTTTCGATTGGTTTCGTCAGGCATTTAAAATCTGCATAAACCACAATCGGAACATGCATTGAATGCTTAAAGTTTTTAAACTCGAGAATCGAACCCTTTTCAGGCATTCTAAGTTTTACACAGTCATGTTTTTCACAACTTTCTTTGTGCTTGTCCAAAACGTCCTTCTTTGTGAAAGAATTAAGACATCTCATGCAGAAAAATCGTTTTTCTTTGTGACTTGACATTTGATGGCTCAAAAGCCTTGATAAATCAATGATAAGAACAAAATGTTTATCCTCGAGCAATAAAAGATTTACATCATGTTCTCGTTCAGCCATCTCTGAAATACACAAAGGAAATATTTTTTTATCTTTATATCCTAAAACATTCGCAGAAATTTGAGGATTCTGTTGTTCAAATTTCTTTATATCTTTCAGTTTCATTGGAAAACTTATTCCGTTAAAATTTAATGTTTCAGCCTGTTTTTCCAATTGCCTGTAATCCTTTCAGGATGATCTTTAACAGGATTCAACGCCCTTGCGATGCATAATTTAAAGCATTGAACATCATCATTCCTCCGCTTCCAACTTTTAAATTTCATAATGATCAACGCTTTCTTACTTGCTAGAAATTTTGGAAGAGGAATGTAAGTGACTCCCCCCAAGGGTTTATATTTCACCGTGTGAATATCAAGACTCACAATCGAATGAAACGTCCACCCAGATCCAATCATCTGAAAAACTGCAATGTTTTCCAAAATTTGTTCAACTATTTCAGTCCAGAGTTCATCCAAGTTGGTGGATTCCAAGACAATCGCTGTTTTGGATTGGAAATTTCGAATTTCAACTATTGAACTTCCATCTGTCGGTGAAACTTTTTCCATCCTAGCTTTCAGAACAAGTCTTACCTTTGTCTGGCTCTGGAATTTTTCCAAGGCTTTTTGTTTGACAGCCAGCAAAAACGTCTTGGGGCCAAAGGTTTGATTAGTCGCTTTGATAGTAGGTTCTTCTGCGAATCCTTTCAAAGCTGATCGTTTGCTTTCTTCAAACTTTAATTGTTGTTTGGATACAAACTCATGACTTTTTTCTTGAGAGCATTCCAAGCACTGTTGACTGTTTTTTTCTCAGGCTCTGAAACATATCATAACAACCAATCAAGCCCCCTTCCCATTTGTCGTTTTACCCCTTCTTCTTTTGGTGGGGGAACACATTGTGTTGGTTTAAGTGGTTGTTGACTCATTTCTGGAATGTCATCATCAAGCAAACTTCTTGTGGTTCCACTTCCCGTGATTTCTTCATAAACCATCTTTGGAAGATTTCTCAGAAGCGTCTTCAGATCTTCTTTTCGAAGTTTTGAATAACCTCGAACATTATTCCGTTTTGCAATATCTTTGAAATGTTTTAAAGTAACCATTTATTATCAGGTAAAATTTTTATTTAACTTAAAAAATTTTATCAAAATCAACAAAAAAATTCTCTCTCCCATTAATGGGAGAGAGATTTCTTGTGGAAAAAACAAATTAATGATTAATTATAGTATTTTTTTTATTCTCCCAAACTCTTCCATTGTTGTATATGAAATAATTTTTAGTTTTCCCAAAATACTTGGAAGCTTCTGATAAACTTGGGAAATATTTTTGTTTCATTTGTTGCAAGGTCAACAACCTCAACTGATTTTCTAGAAATCCTTCCAGAACCAACTTACCGTTTCAAATGTTTCTCAAGTTCAAGAGCTTGATCAACCAGCCCTTTTTTTCTATGATTTTCCACATTTGTTTCCGATTCATATGAGTGAGCCCTCTGGTATTTTCTTTCAATACTGAAATCATCGTTGGTCTCGAGATTTTCATTTGTATTATGATTAATTTATTTTAACTTAATTTAATCGTTATCTCCAAAATTTTCAGCCACAAATGCCTCATGATCCATGTCAGCCAGTCTTTTCAAAAGACTTTGAAATGATTCGTCAGAAATATCTGAATCTTCGCTGAAGTGTTTTGGTTTCAAAATATAAATAATTTTTACCCTTTTTGTCTTTGAGTCTTCTTCAATTTTTCTGATCATAACTTTTGCTTTGTTAGAGTTAAAAATTGCCGTAACAATTACATTTTTGCTGCGCCATACATTTCTTGCACTGTTTGTTTGTCAGATTCAGAAAGTATCTTGTTCTTGTTTTCGACACTGAATCCAGGCTTATAAATTGGCTGCATAACACTGTCTTGGTCTTCAGTATTGTGAAACAGTCCGATGCAATGACCAATTTCGTGAACAGCGACTGAAAACAAATTGAACTTTCCATCTCCTCAAACTGTTTTCTGGTCTGACCATCTCTCATTGTCAAAATGCAAATCACCAGACAATGTTGAATTTCCAGGGTAGAAGCCATGCGCCAAAGTTCCAGATTTTTTATTGTTCAGAGTGTAAGGGCAGTTAATTTCCGCATTTTGCTTTTCATCATCTGTCAAAAATGCAATATTCATAACTTGACTCCCATCAAAAACTCTTTCAAATTTCAAATTGCAAACATTTTGCCAAACACTAAAAGCATTTTCGATTTCGTTCAATGTTTTTTCTTTTCCAAGCGAAGAGTAATTTTGAAAGTCATAAGTCAAAACTTTTTGCTTCCAAGGGGTGCAATACTTTTTATCTCCAATGTTATCAGGCATAGCACAATACGTTTATTATAACTCTGAAAAATTTACTCATTCACAGACAACTGGTTCCCTTTTTCTACTCTTGTAGTTTTCTAAGTTGGAATTCTAAATCAGTAATTCTTTCAAGATAATTTTGTTCAATTCTATCAATTTTTTGATTTAATATTGTTTCTTTAAGTTCGTCTGTTTCAGAATTTCTTACAATTCGTCCATTAATTACAGCAATGGACCCTTCTCTTCTCTCAATTTTTCTATTAAGGCTTTCATTTGTTTGAACTGTTAAATTATCAGTATACCTTTGGCTTTCTGTTGTCAAATCATTGGTCAACGAATTAACAGCCTCGTCCAGAACTTTCTTGTTCACACCATCAGTTGGCATGACTGCGTCTGCCAGACCGACAAGTTTGTGATTGTTCATTTGAAGATCTGAAACCATTTGATTTTTACCATCAAGCCTCAAATATTTATGCGCTTCCGAGAGGTTATTTACCCCAATTTCTTTCAAAACTTTTCGGTTCAACCTTCTGAGATTGACAGCCTCGTGTTCATGTGTTGGATCTGGAAGCCCAACAATATGATATTCACCACCCATGCTAAAATTTTTCGTTGCTGTTCCTTGTGGACTCAAGTTCAAACTTTTTGTTCTGATGTCTCGATTCAAAATGTTTGCATGGTTTGTTATCGCATCACCGACTGCTGTGTCAGCTGCTGCGGTTGCTTCTTGTAAAACACGTGCTTCTGAAGCTTGACGCATTCATAAATTTACCGCGTCTTGTTCTTCACGAGAGTCCCCGAGGCGAATCACTTGAAAACTACCAGCATGAAGAGAACCTCTCATCCAACTTGTACCATCACGTTTCAGATAGAATTCGTTTGCAGAACTTAATCTGACTGCGTCTTTGCTCTGCTCAGGCTCACCCAAGTGCGCAATCCTGTTTCCACCCATACCAAGCACTCCCTGCATGTCCCCACCCAAAAGCGACAGCTTTGTATCCGCATATCCTTTCGTCGCTGCGTGGTGATTTTGTTCCGGCACTCTCAGGTATGAGGCAAGGTTCCCATCCATATTTAAATCTTTTGCCATAGTCGACGCAGGGCTATAACGATTTAAAAAATTTTCTTCAATCCACTGTTTCGGAACCACTTCATCTTCATTTTGTGGATTTGAGTTTGTATTTCTTATTGAATGTTGGTCCATCCCAATGTCACCCTGCATAATTCCCCCCTCAAGTGAAAGTTTTAAGTTTGCTACAAAATACACATATGCTCGATTCACCGAGTCATGATCTGCTTCTGGCCATCTAACGTTTTTCACTAAATGACCCAGCACATCCAAATCACTTTTGCCAGCACTTTTCGGGTCGATATAGTCTTTCGTCGCCTTCTTCAATTGGAGACAATACGTTTTTTATTGCCGTTTGATTCATATCGATTGGGTCACCTCTTTTGAAAATATTTTCATTGACATATTTCTTCCTCACTGTGTCCATTGGGCCCTGCGGCGAGCCAAGATTCACAATGCTTTGACCAGACATGTCAATGGCTTGACCTTTTCGCAAAAAGTTGCTGTTCACATATTCAAGTGAAACTCCACTCACATTTGTAACATTTCGTCCCGTTTTTGGACTTCGACCGAATTTGTCTACAGTCATTTATTATATCACCAAAATGTGTTGATTATTTCCTGCAGCTCTTTTCCTTTTTGCATCTCTTTCAAAACAAAAAGACAAAGATGGCTACAAATAATTTCTTGCCTTGGTTGAATTTTCTCAGTTGGATAGAACACATCACCAAGATAGTTGTTCAAGTCAGTTGGTGGGGGTAATCCGAATGAGTCAAAATAACACTTTTTATCACCACGTTTGAACCACGCGACCCAGTGCGTCCAATGTCCAGAAGTGTTGTCCAAATTCATAATTGTGCACTCATTTCGTTTTGGTTTCTTTGGCAAAGTGTCTCTCAAGGAAACAACACAAAAGTTTTTCAAACCCATCTTTTTCATCGTCGTATAATGTTAAGCACTACGATATTCATCACAACAGAGGTTTATATCAATAATCGTCAATTAAAGCACGTAACATAAGTTACTGCAAACATCAGGGGTTAAATGCGAATTCAATTCTTTCACGGAGGAAGAGAGTAGGCTTTCCTATTAGACTGACCCTTTCATGGAGGAAGAGAGTAAGTTTTCCTATTAGACTGAATTGTTGGGAAGGCCGCTTCTGCTCCGGCCACGTCCCAGTAAGCCTTAGTAATCATGAGAATGTGATTTGGCCAAAATGTCTACGGGTATTAACCGTGTTTGTTAAAAAAGTTACCTGAGTAGTTGAGTCTTCACTGCTGTGCACTCAACAGTGGTGTACGGATATGGAAATTTTGCAATCCTGATCCAATCCAAGACTTTTTCATAAATTCCATATGCAATCCATATCCGAAAGTAAAAAATTATGGACTCTGATATCCAATCCAAATCCGAAACTGCTCACTGAGTTACATGTTAGGCTAAATATTCAGTAGTGTCTCTTTAGCCTCATGAAGCAAAAGCTGGGATGTGGCTATTTTGCCGTAGGTCAGATAATATTGCTTGAACAAGGTCATGTGATAAGGAGAATACATAAAACGAAAATTGGTGGAGTTTAGGATGAAGGTTAGGATAATTTAGTGTTAAGGTTTAGTCTACAGTTCACGCAGACAAGAAGCCACAAACAGCTTGCCAGCACTGAAACCATGACAACACTTAATCATTGGATTTAAGCCGTTACAGATGTCGTGGTTAATTAAGCAGGTCCTGCGTTCCGTACTTGTCATGTAACCATTTTAACCAATTGTGTTAGGCTAAAGGCAAACTAGTTCCAGCAGTGCTTTTGCCTCACTGCCAACCTTTTGTTTTGAATTCAACGAATGCCATGGCTACAACCGCACGCCACAATTATGACTGATCTTGACAAGAAGTGCACAATTTTTTTTCTAAATGTTATAGGATGTTATAGTTATACACAATTCTCATATGCTCTAATGGAGATGTTTAAATCAAATGATAACCTGCAACTACCCTAAATTTGTGTTGATCAACCAGCTGTACCCTTTGCAATGCCAACCGCTATTTTGTACATTATTTTAAATATGACAAAGCGAGTAACATATATTTATGTCCAATGAAACCATGTTCACCTAAATCCCTTTTTTGAAACTCTTTCCAAACTGAACTTCCAGCACTTCTACACTTAGAATAAACAACCTAGCCACTCTTTTTTAAATCCAACACTTCGCAAGTTTTCATTGCCAGTTAAGTGTAATTGAATCTATAACAACATAGTGAAAATGTCAATACACTTTCACCATGCTTATTACTATTACTTAGTTTTTAGGTTAAGGCCACTTTGAATTAGACTAGTGAACTACGCTGTTGAGAGAAAAACTGGCCGTGCTTTGTTCAACACTGAAAAAAAACTTTTTGGTAATGCCTTATTAAAAACCAAGATTTCACTATGATCTGCTAGTAATAAATATATTTCAAAAATGAAACCTGTTTAGGGTTTAATCTGAAAAACGACGGCTTTCGACATAACACAACAATAGAATCATACTCATCTTCACACAGTTCCAAACTGCACGTTGCTTGAGAATTGAGATGTCTTCAGTCTGAAAGCTAGGATCCCGAGCGGCAGGCAACATTGCATTTTACCGAGAAAAACTAGAAAAAAAGGCTGTTGCTGATTTCCAAATATAATAATTTTTCCTGATATAACTATTAGTCAATATCAGTTTTTTTTGCATTGTCGCAGATTTTTCAATTGGATAATCCGGTTCCGGTTGAAGCAAAAACGATATCCAATCCAAATCCAAAAAATTCTTAATATCCGGCCGGATTGGACTCCAAAATTCGGATCCTGTACACCACTGGCAGTCAATACACATCTGGATGAACTCGTCCTTGAGCCTCCCCCTTAAAAAATCTTGGATCCGCCTATGGGTAGCCTATTGCTGCTGCGAATTCAACGTTTTATGTGGCTAATCACCACACCACATTACTTCCCTCTTTCACAAGCTCAAGACGACCTTCAGCGGGGGATTCAAACTACCAAAACTATGGGCGCCAGTTGATGCAGCCACAATGCCGCTTCGCCCTGAGCCACCTGAATGGAGAGCCGAATCCACGTCCCTCGGCGTAACAGCCATGCAATTGCCCCACTCGACCAGTTAGACTCTTCTATTGCTGCTACCAATTCAACGTTATATGTGGCGAATCACCACGCCACACAATAATAGGTCGGAAATTTCGCAGAGGTCAGAAATGTCGCTTGACACCAGATTCAAAAATTTTGGAACTGGAGTGGAGTCTGAAAAATTGACTCCGGCCACCTCTGCCGCACAACACTGTCACTTTGCTCTTTCTGAAGTTTGTCACGTGGTATTCGTTTCGCGGCAAAATGTTAGACCGTGTAGGCAGGGTTACCATTTCGTGCTTGTTTCTAAGATTTGTACTTATTTTCAAGATCAGTGTCTTAAAAAATATAAATGTGCTTAATTTTAAGAAACGTGCTTATTTTGGATGGGTGTGCTTTGTTTGTCTTAGTTATGAGTGTATTTTATTAATTTGATCACTTTGATCGAGGAGTGAAAAATTGCTTTTAAATTTGGTACTGTAGAGTGTAGTGTACGGTATTTCAATTTGAATGTATCAGCGATTGCAGGTAGCACGATGAATAACGCCAGCATTTAGCTCATTTGCTTTGACCCGTTATGATACAATCATCAATGCATTCTAACATGTAAGTAACAATCATAATGGATTGATAGTTTGTAACAATCAGAGTAAGTAGTCTTTGAAGAATAGAAAGTTCACTGTAGCCAAGTGAACAATCAGTTTGAAATTCCAGGTCAGGGTTGATATTGTTTCAAGTTTAGGTTAGATATAAAATGCAGGTCGTTAGTAAAACTAGTACAATTTTTATACATTATTTAGAAAATGAGTAAGTGCAAGCATGTGTTTCATGATGACTATGAAAAGGAATTTGCTAATGTCAAACTAAGTCAAAAGGGTAAGAGCTATGCTCACTGCTGCTATTGTGATAGTGAAATCAACCTGGAGGCCATAGATTTATGGAAAAAACAGCAATTAGTGCCCACAGAGCTACTACAAAACACAAAAATATGGCTAGAAGTATTGCATCAAACTAATCTATGAAGCAATTTTTGGACTACAAGGCAGCAGGAGCAGCAGCAGAGGTCAGGGTGCTTGGGCATTTCGTACTGCCAAGCATCAGCAACCATTTCTTTCCAATGAGTGCACTACAAATCTCATTAAAGCAATTTTCACTGATTCTGACATAGCGAAAAAATTTACAAGTGCCAGAACAAAGACTGCAAGCATTATCACTGGTGTACTTGCTCCATTTGCCCACAAATTACTGTTGTCAGAACTTGGAGAGCAGCCTTTTTCAATATCCACCGATGCTTCCAACCATAACGAAGTGAAACTTTTTCCCTTGGTTATCAGGTTTTGGCACCAAAGATGGGGTGCAAGTGCGTATTCTCGATCTACAATCTATGCCATGTGAGACATCATAACAGATAGTGAGCTTTATCTGTTCTTCTCTTGAGGAAAATGGTTTAGGCTGGAAAATGTAACATCATTCTTTGCCAACAACAATGCACCAGTAAACTTTGGGGGTCTGCAACAAACAGGAAAAAACAAAGTTTTCAATCGCTTAAAAGAAAAACTAGTGCACGTCTGATTCACATTGGCTGTCCTGCACATATTTTCATAATGCAGCTAAAAAGGGGGCTGAAAGGCTTACTGCAGGTAGATGATGAAGCAATTGTATTGAAAATCTGCAGTCATTTTGAGAGTCCAACTAGTAGAGTGAAAAATCTTAAGCAATTCTGTCAACAACTTGAAGCCCAGTACACTGCACTTCCTACTCACATGTCAACGCGATGTACTACATTAGATATAATGTGCTTGAAAATATGATAGAACTTTGGGAACCACGAAAACAACAGTTCAACTCCCTAAAGTCTCCATCGCAGATTCTTGAGAATTTTTTTAAATCAGACGATTCACTTGTTATTGTGACGTTTCTTCACAGTGCTCTAGTGGTTTTCAAGAAGTGGCTATTCTTCTACAAAGCACAAGTGCAGGCGCGGACACAGGGGGGTGCAGTGGATGCGTCTCCCACCACCAGTCCTAAACAGGTGTTGAAATGACACTTGATTATATTGAAACTCATCACCAAAATAATTTTGTACTATACATTACTTAGTTGCTAAAGATGCTAAAAATTAACTTATGCTAACAATTAGTCAAAAAGGTTTCTTTGTTTCATTAGATTAGCTGGCCTTGTTTATGGAACCAGATATAAAATAGTCAGTGATCGCATGTGCGGTCGCAAGGGGGTGTAAAATGACTATTTGCCACCCAGTGGCATAGCTAGAGGTTTGGGCCTGGTGGGACAAAACTTAGCTGTGGGGCCCATTAGCCACCGTAGAGGGCCACTAGCCACCACTCAGAAAAAAGGTTAAGAAATAATAGTGCACCCGGATATCGTAGGTGAAAATAATAGTGCACCTAGTCCACCCAGATATCGTAGATGGCTTTTTCTGGCTAAAAAACGCAGAAAATGACAATCTCCTGAAAACAGAACAGTGCTAAATATCAGCTAAAGAGGGCCCAGGTTTTACATTTAGTTTGCCAGGGAACAGGGGCGGGTCACCCTCTCTTGCCACGCCTGGAAATTGGGATTAAGAACCAAATATTTCTGGAAAAACCGGAAGTCGGCATCTTAATTCCTATTAATTTATTTGAATCTTATGACAGTTTTTTGCAGATATGAAGCACACTGCGCTAGAGTCGAGCTCACAGTTTTAGTCTCATGCAGTGATGAGCTTGCAGTTCACTCATGTCCCCTCCTTTGTCTGCAGAGGTAGGTTGCGAAAGTCGTGAACGGATTGTTCTACTGTTGGTCTTTATTGCATAACAATAACATGGCAACAAATTTTCAAAATTTCACTTTATATTGTGGTAGCAGGCGTTTTCCATGAGACTGTTGAACATACACATCTTGGCAGGTAGTGCTACGAGACAGTGACACGCTGATAATGGTAAGCCAAGCACATTTATACTTTGTGGAAAGAAACATTAGTGAGTCTATAGCAATGCTTCCACAAGTTTGAAAAATCCATTATTAGTGCGGGTGTGACCAATTTGCCTAAGTGTCAAATTACACTTATGCAGGCTTCTTTACATGCAGTATAAAATTATGTGACTTGTTGCACTTTGCCTGGCCCTGGGCGCCAACCGTTAGGTGATAGTATTTCATTGAAGTTAGTAAAAATATTAGACTAATTAGATAATTAATTAATTTGTTTATTTTAGATCATAACTTTTAAACCAGAAACGCTAGAAAGTCGATCAGAGGCTCAAAAGACTCGGACTCGAGTCTAGATTCCAATGAAAACTTCAGCGAAACACTTTGGCCTAGCGGTTGGGCCCCAGGCCGGGCAACATGTGCCAAAATGACCCTAAAACTACTTCACTTATGA
>Ga0210059_1006093_pt1 | contig 19361 bp, 7 predicted proteins | sample Ectturendosymbi2_FD_188042 | JGI IMG/M metagenome (GOLD analysis project Ga0210059, IMG submission 188042) | Ecteinascidia turbinata endosymbiont from Florida, USA - Sample 2 (SPAdes) (version 2) | ecosystem: Host-associated > Tunicates > Ascidians > Unclassified | place: Key West, Florida... | reverse complement strand
CCGCCCCCGCCCTACCGCTGTTCCGGCGTCCCTGGCCGCAGCCGAACTGCGACCTGTGTTTCGTCATAAACGGTAACGTTTGGTGCAAACACACTTTTCCTCCGATGGCTACTGTTGTTGCGTTACATCATAAACATTTGAAGCTAGCCAAGCCATTTACACCACACGTTATTGCGTGGTCCGACAGAAAAGGTTTTTCGTCAGTCTATTTGTAGAACAAAGAGCAGAAAACGAGATTGCAGTGTTTAGCTAGCGCGATACCGAATTCTGTAATGTCATCAGAAGCTAAAAATGGCAACGTTTCTAAGGAGAAAAAGCGCAAGAATTTAGCAGTGTTAGCTAAAACGCCGCGACTGAAACGTTTTTTTCCAGCAAAGCTTTTGAGCAGCAACGTTAAAACAATGGCACTAAGTAGAGCACCTGAAAATGCAGTTGAAAATCAGGCCCGCAACTAGGGTGGGCGCTGGAGGGCGAAGCCCCCTAGAAAATATTTCTATCCCGCTGGGAAAATGTGTTGGACACAGTTGAAAACTATTGAATATAGTTTAAAAAATTTGGGCCCCTTTCAGAAAACTCTTCGCCCCCTCTGCTGTCCCAAGCTGGTTACGGATGTGGTGAAAATCACGACGTAAGTTTCGAAGCATCTTCCACACTCCGACTAGCTGGCCATATTGATATGTTATTTTTCCGGTGTTTTTGTTTGTAATCTTTGGTTTCTGCTTGTTGTTCGGGTGAATGTTGTTTTTTTGCCGAGTCACTCTTTAGCCTGTGGAAATGTGTTTCTTAATAAGAGTACACTGTAGTGTTTATTTATATCATAAACTCTCTTCTCGCAGCTAACTCTATGTACAGTTGAGTACCGTATTTATTCGATGGTAAGCCGCAGCTTAAGATGTTTTTTCATCATTTCATGCGACTTGCAATCAAGGGCGGCTTACATTTTTTATTTCTTTACTTTATCGAAAGGTATGGATGACGCTCAGTGGTGAATTTTCATTTTCGGGGTTCTAGGCTATTTCAAATTGGGGGTCCTTCTGGAAGGTTTGGGACAACTGAGGTCATACAAATTAGCACCACACGTGCTCGTTACATTCACTGAGCAAGTTCTTCCAATTCATAAACATATTAGCTACTTTATTCTCAATTCCCTCGTTATCAGGAACAAACACAGTCACATTGAAACTAACGAAAAAGGCAGCCGTGAAGTTATCTGACCACACACCCATTGCATATTTATTGAGTACCTCACTGGCCTCGTGTAATCTGAAAAACGGATTCAGGCGTTTTGGTCCACAATTATACGTAACAATAACCAATCCTCAACGCCATAAAAAGAGAATGCTCATCGTCATTCACTTCAATCCTTCGTACTCCTTCTTACATCGAGAGGTCTTTTGTAAGCGGCAAAGTAAAACAACGTGCGTTGAACCAAAATAAAAATACAAACATAATTGATTACAGAAATGCTGGAAATTGTCCTTACTCCCCAAATTTTGGGACTCCCGAAATCGGGGGCCATAGGCTGAAGCTTTTTTAGCCTAATGGTAAATCTGGGCCTGATGACACTCAGTCTTTCCTTTAATACGTTTTGTCGACCAAACTCTTCTTTCGCATTCGATTTTCTTCAGCATCACGGCACATCCGTCACAGGAGGGATTATGATAAACCGAAGGCAGTTGTAGTGGTGTAAGTTTAAGCATCCCTAACAGGGTTGCCAATTAAACGGGTAAGGCACGAGTACGCGAACATCGCGAATGCATCTCAGAGGCTTAGATAACTTATCTTCAAGTGCGGTTTACAATCAAGGGCAGCTTACATTAATTTTAAACACCATTTCGTGCGGCTTACAATCAAAGGCGGCTAAAAATCGAGTTAATACGGCAGGCACTCAATCGACTACCGGAAAAAGCAAACGAAAACGTTGCGAATCAGCGAATCAGATTTTGCAAACGATGACGTCATCAAATATGTAATAGGGGCCCTCCAGTGAAAATTGGCCCGGGCCTCCCTACCCTTTAATCCGGCTCTGCCTAAAAGGGTCATGGGAAAAATAGAAGGGAATTATTTTCAAACATTTATACATATATCAGTTAATAGTTTTCAAAAATCATTGTATGCTTTAATTGGATATTGTTACTATGCTTAGTTCATACAATATTTTTGAAAAGTTGATCAATTTTTAATAGAACTTTTAAATAAAATTGTATTAAAAATTCAGTGAATTTTTCTTATTTCACTCAGCCTTTTTGTTGTAAGAAATTTTATGGGTACATGTTCATCTGTCGAAATGCTGAAGGGGTACATGGTTAGAGAAAGGTTGGGAACCCCTGTTCTATATGGTAGCGTATGTTATGGTTGTACACTATTCTCATGTGATCTAAATCAAGTGAATAATAATACAACTAGCCTAAATTTGTGTACTAGATGGACTCCAAGCAATGCCAACAGCTACTGTGCGTTAATTTAACAGTGACAAAGCAAGCACCATAATGTTATGTCCAATGAAACCATTTCTAAAAGGAGTGAAATAAAAGTGCACCTAAATCTCTTTTCTTCTGAAACTCTTTCCGAACTGAACTTCCAGAAACTAGAACAAACAACCTTGCCGCTTTTTATTAAATTTAACATTTCACATGTTTTCAGTCTCAGTTTAGGTGTATTTGAACCTACAACAACATGGTCAAGATGGCAATACGTTTTCATCATGCTTACTACTACAGTAGTTTTAAGTTAGGGCGCTTTGAGATAGGCTGGTGAGATACAGTACGTTGTTGAGACACAAGTTGGTGTACTTCGTTCAAGGCTGAAACAATTTTTTTGGTAATGCCTCAGTAAACACATGAAACACCAAAGCTGCACGACAGTGAGACTTAAGTTATTAAAAACAAAATAGTGAAAGTTACCTGCCTGTTCTGACACTGATACTTCTACGTTTGCGGATCGTTCACATCACTTTTCTCAGATAAAAACGTCCTTCTTATCTGCCATTGTTTTTACAAAAACAATACGGTAAAGCTCACACATTATGGTCCACATTTAGATGTTACCAACAATAACGTACTCTTTTATATCATTGCAGATCTCGTATATTTCTGCCGATCAAGAGGAATCATCAAAACACCAACAATATCTTTGCAACCAAATCGAGCGAACACATCGAATAATCTTTCTACTACAGGCAGAGATGTCAAGAACAACAGTCGTCAGAGTGTACTTTCAGCTGTTACATGCCAGAAAGATAGTTCTTCGCTGAACAAAGCTATTTCAAATGCTACAGTAGCGGAAGATTTCCGCTGTGGTGAGCAGCTATGTTCCTATTTGAAAGACAAAAGGAGGTTTGTTCGCGAAAGTCTTGGTATTGAAGAAAAATCGACTGCAGCTGACGTACATCGTGAAAGCGCTGAGCAAAAATCGCTGAATAAGCTTTCGCACTCAGAAAAGCCTAACAAGTTACAGTTCGCACCAACCTTATCATCATCCGTTACTACGCAGGAAACTAAATCAAGAGCTATTGATACCATACTCTCGGAAAAACTTGACAGCGGAGATGATGAAGCTAGTCCAGATAGTTGCGAATCAGTGATTCAAACAGCGACATTACCACAAATACTGATAAGCGGCGTTAAGAACGACCTTGGCGACCGCAGCTCAAAATCTGCGTCATCGTCCAAACACAACTCACCACCTTCTTCACTTTCACCTGGTGAACAACGTCGAACCCCATCACTGAAGAAACACGCTAAAGAATGGGGTGCAGAGGTTGAAACGAAAATCATGAAACTGTATGAGAACAGCACACCGGAAGTGAACTACCTGACTGCTTTGGATGCCAAGTCCCATCCCTCCTCCATATTCAAATTAAGGAGCAATTTGGAATCGAAGTATTCATCGACCGAGCACACTCCAAGTTATGTGCTGGCGCTTGCCAATCTTTTTCGTCGGCGTATGCAAGTACGTGACAAGCAAGCTTGCTTTGATTTTTGTTTTTGCCACTAATCTGCCTGTTGACTAAGTCCTCCTTCAGTGCTATAAACAGGGGTGGATATTAAAATTCAGGGACCCGAGGAAAACTCTCAGAAAGGGTTCCAAAAACATCGCTAAAGGGCCCCTGGCCCCTATATTTGTTCACGTTATATCAAAAAAGGACCCTATATTTTGTACATGCCATACAAAAACTTTGTTCGCTGAAAGCAAGTTAAATGATTCATTTTGTCTGAGAATTTGCTTCGTGAGAGTCCATTCCACATTGTGAATTGTTTGAAGTTATTAAAGTTTTGTTGAGGGATCCTCTTTCACACATTTGCACATAATTTTTGCTTTATTTTCAAAGACATGTGACGTGCTTCCAGTGGCGTAACTATAGAGGCTTGAGCCGGGGGGAAATTAGCTGAAAGGGGCCCACTGGCCACTGTGGGGGCTCACTAGCTAACACAAAAAAAATTGAAAAATGATGGTGAATCGGGATGTGGGTGGTCATACCAAAACCCTAAATCACCGGAAAATACTCCGAAAAATGCAAAAGAATGTTTTAATTACGTGTTGTTTTTGTTTGCTTTTTTGTGTGTGTTCGTTTGTACTACACTGCTAAACCCTGTGATTGGCACCTTGAGTCTTAAGAAACTCGTAATTTTAAATAATATCTTCAAGTTGGAAAATTTAAATCCGAAACTTCAAACTGGAACAAGTTGCACGATGTTTGCAGGTCTTCTCTGGGACACATTCTTCTCTCATCATTTTTCTTTAAGTGAAAGCTATTGGTAGAAACAGAATAAGAAAATTTCAGCGCTATCACAGTTTCTCACTGAAACTTTTTCTTTGTTCATTTAACTTTTAATTGAGGGATATTTCTGATTTGTCCACTGCTTATCTAAGTCATAAGCAATGTTTCCTTATTCATAAAAATTCTACTGAGATGTTTAATGCCTCGTAACTGTTTTTACACACTGTTGAAGCCAGTGCCAAATTAATATATCATGTAACCTGAATATCGTAGTGTAGCTCAGTGGTTCTCAACGTTTTGTCACCATTTCTCCCATACAAACTCCTGACACTTTCATTTCCTTCCCACCATAAATCACAAAAATAGGTAAGCGGCAAGGTGAGCATCAGAAAAGGAAAAAAACAAGTCATTTTTTCTGTAAACTAACCAGTGCATCCAACAAAGAAACCAAGACTTTCTCCCAAACTTTGATTTTCTCCGAAGCAGTGTATTTTGGCATCTGCATGCTTTGCCTTTTGAGTTTTCTTTCAAAAAAATAAAAGATTAAAAAACACTCTAACAAGCAAGGTTTAAATTTAAGCCTACTTTTTTCTGTAAGAGAACAAGATACACTATTAGTAAAAAGTGTTCATACTGTAAAACAATCTTCCAATCTTTTTACCTCAAAAGCATTTTCATTCCAACAAGCTGATACTAACTGCTGACGCGCTCGAATTAATTAGCAACAGCATTTAATCATAAATCAGCATTAAACATATATCAACGCCTTTTGCTGAAGCACTGGAGTCTACAACGTAAATCTTCAACACAGCAACCCAACAAGTTCCTCTAAAATCTCAGCACTGACACACAGGGACGTGGAGATCGAGTACATTGCCCCCCGCCCTTTCAAAAAGGGGGCAACAGAGGCTGAGGTGCCCTTTCGTAACAGTAATCTAGGTAATTTCATGCTTAATGAAGATCAACCTGAAACACCCAGAAAATTTAGAATGAAGAGTAGTTTTCGGTAATTTTTGTTATAATTTTTATGTCAACTTTGTTGCTGAACAGAAACAAGCATAATTGATAACGATTTTTTTTAGAAGCTCCCATTGCCCTCAACTCTTATACTGCTCCTTTGCCCTTTCGCTGCTCCGGCGTCCCTGCTGACACATCGCAATAGTTTATTGCCTGTCGTTACAACTCAAACCTTGTAGATAAGGAAAATCTATAAATGCAACCAAGCGTAGAATCTAATTATATTGATGTACATGTTAGTAGCGTTTCTTGCTACCAGCACGGAAGCTAATAATATAAAAGCATTAGACTTGCTGGTGTTGCAACCTCTCCGGTGGCGTTGCGTTGATTGTGTGATTCACCACGAACGGGATGTGTGTGAAGAATAACACCAGTATATACGTAGCGCGAGCAAGCAATAGTAAGAGAGATTGCGGCGCTTGATCTCTGTTGTTGCTTGTTGCCACAGTGCGAAGCTTTGCGCACATGCCGCTCGGGATTTCCGATCGCAACACCAGAATATTCAGGAATTGTGGAAGCAACGAAACATCAACTTAGAATCCCTATTTTCCTCCCTAATTCCTTTTTTGGCCAAATCTCCTCCCAGCAATTAAAAAATCCTCCTTTGGTGAGTCAAGTGATTCCCGCTTGAGAACCACTGGTCTAGCTGCTACCAGTACCGGCTGTATTTAACAACAGCTTATTGATTGCTTTGCTATACACGTATTAAGCAATTGTAGTGTAATATGAGTTTAACATAAACCTTGAGCTTAAAATAAATGTATGCCTGCCACTAAATAAATGTATGCCTTGCACTAAACTCTGTTTACCACCAACACTATATTCCTCATAGTAAAAAAACTTCAAGAAAATACAACTGAGATTTTAATTCCTCACTATAAGATGGCGATTTTCGATATATATTTAAACTTTAAACTCATTTTTTCCTTTGGTTAACTATGTAGAACTTGCAAATATTTTGTAGAATATGTTAAATAGGGCAGCTAGTCAAGTCCCTTTTTAACTGAGCTTACCCGCTGGTGGTTGTGACACTAAATCACTGTTTATAAAATTTGTAACTTCATAAAAGTGAGTTTTCGTGGAAGCAGTATCGTTCACTGACAGCGCCGCATCAGGCTCACTTCTAAATAAGTTCAACTAATGTCCAAATGCTGCTTCACGGAGTTAAACTTAGCTTTTTTTAATTTACGGTTTCATTTTTTGAAGTTTCATGTTTAAAACAAGTGCAAGACATGCACACCTACTAAATCCAAGCCAAGGAGAAGTATTTATATCCACTTCTTTCCGTCGCACAGGTTAGGAAAAGTAGTTCGGTGTATTTTGGTACATTTCATTTTGCATTAAAAAAGTCTACTCAGGTGACACTGGTTCGCTGCATCAGACCTTCGCGTCATAGAATTTACAATTCCTGTCATCGTGAGACTAAGTTTATTATAAGCACTCTGAACATAAAGTCCTAATGGTAATGATCGACAACAAAATTTTGCACCATCAACAAAGAGACACCACCGAAATTGAATTAAAAACACTCCTCAAGAAAAAGTCACCCGCGTGAGGTAGTGCTTTCTTGTTGTGGTGTATAATTAATCATTCCAAACCTAGTTAATTTCCAAACCTAATCTAGTTAATCTTTTTTATTCCAAACCTAGTCTAGTTAATCTTTAATTAAGTAAGTAGTATTCAAATTTCGTCGATCTCGTTGTTTCGGCCGTTTAAAGCATTTAACGAGATGTTTCGAACAGCATTACGCTTCAAAAAGGTTGGTTCGAATACTTGTATACGTACCAGATCAGAAAGGAATTCAGTCAAGCTGCAGGAGAGTTTATCAACAACTCCATTGGGTCGGATGAGTCTGCTCCAAAATCTGTTGCTGATTCTTTTCCGCAGCAACTTCCAAAAAGAGCTCCTCATGCTATACCAAGCGCAGTATCCAGTAAGTCCTTGATGTAACATGTTTGCTCATTCAATCTCTGTTTTGTTTGTGCTGAATAACAGAAAATGTATTCTCCGTCACATTGGTTGAGATCTTCGTATAATGTTAAAGTTTTTCTTTGCGGTAAAAGTATGCATTCCAGATCCAACTAACTACATTTCCTAATATTGAGTTATATTGAACTCAGCTGTACATTTAAGCTTAATAAAAATTTTTGGGAATTAAGGGGAATTCATAAACACATGAACAACGACCCAGGGGCGGATCCTGGGCGGGGCGATCGCCCTCCTAAAACCTGTAAAAGTAACTTTACTCACCATGATGTTTACAATTCGAAAAACAGCATTTGCGATATAAGGCTATTTTTGCCGTCCATTGATTTGTCACAACAGTGATGTGAAGTACACTTCATCTACATTACGGTAGTGAGCCCATAATGAAACTTGACTACCAAATATTACTGAAATCCCCACCCCCTAACGTTACTGGCTGGATCCGCCCCTGCAACGACCTATTGCACTATTTCACCTCCAATTTAAATCTCTTAACTCTTCAGAAATTCATACACCGAACCTTTTGCTTTTATTTGGCAATCATACATTTTGTGTCCAGGGAGCCATTGGCTGAATCTCAAAACTCTCGAATGGTTTCCGCCACAAAATTCCGCATCTTTTGTGACAAAATCTCGAACTCGTTTGAGCCACTCCAGTTGGAAAACGCTGGCCAATCGCTATTTCTTTGATTTTCTTAAAATTGGCTGAGCTTCTTTCAGTCTTAACGTAACACGGTGGAAAAGTGTTGCAAGCTCATTATTCATAAGAAAGTATGGAATGATCCAAACGATTTATTGTGTGTTTATTTTCAGCAATATTAACGTTAACTCCCCTAAGTCAAACACACATTTTTCACACTGTTTTAGGATCTTTTTCCAAGGAGAATGGGCTGACAGCAAATCTGAGTTATGTTGTAAGAATTGCTATTGTTTGTGAAACTAAGGTTATCGTAATGTGATAACATCCTTGCGCCTTTCTTGTCCCTGGACTTGGCTATCTGCGAATATATAACTTCTTTCGCACAGAATAAAACAGTTAATTGCGAGGTGGGATTTTGTCAAAACTCGCATCCGTTTTTAACAAAATACTTTCCGACTGGCCTGGTCCCCGTTGTATCTGGTAAAGCTTGTTTTTGTTAAGGGAAAAGATGTTGATGTTTATTTCGTATTTTTTCAAAACGTTTCTGTACTTTTCCTTCTTGGAAAAGCATTTTTAAGATGACATGTCTCAGAATTTTTATTTCGTCTCCGCACTTAAGATTAGCCTAAACCGCCGCGGGTTCCAACCCGACTTGATCGTAAAGTCGCTTGGATAACAAACAGCAAGTTTTTCTTCACAGTTGAAACGCCTGTCTCATTGCGGTACCATCATGTTTCAACATCAGCATCTTGCAAAAATGCATGTACCACGCCTATCCGTTCAATTACAGCTAAAGCAACACCAATCACATTTTGTTCCATTTCTCGGCCACTGAGCGCGACCTTGCAACAGCAGAGCAAAGCTGCCGTGACTGTTGGGACAAAACCGGACTGTGATGCGATGAAGCTGAAGGAAAAACCTGATAGGAGTAAAACGTCAAATGACCAAATTAAGAAATTGAATTCGAACAACAATCCAAGCAAAAAGGAAACCCTGGAAACATTACTCTCTGTTTATCCTAAACAAAGGCAGTTCAAGTTTGCTGCTGTTAGTTCAGCAGACGAGATATTTTCGACTTCGCCAAGCGAAGGTCACGATGAGGTTATTCCAATCTACGCTCAGGATAAGCATGTGGGCCAACGCGAAGATTTCAAGCATCAAGAATCGGCGGAAGCCCTTATAATGTCACTAGCAGCGACGTTGAAGAAAGATCGTAAACTGTCCTTGCCAGCTAAGCTACCAATTAAGCAGCGTCAGCAACCTGATAAAAAGAAATTTAAATTGTTGGCAGACTTTCAAAAAAGGAACTACCGCTCTGCTGGTTTGGGTGTAAAGCTGCTGGCGAAAAATGGAAAGCACACTGGTAGTTCCCGGAAATTTCAGAAAGACCAACATCAAGCAAACGAAAAGCATGTACGTAACATGCTTTCCTTAGAAAGCCTCCACTCAGCAGACAAAGCAGCTGATTTTCCAAGAACGCCCATGTGCGAAGTCCGTTGGGTAGGCTCTCTTGGAACACTGTATCCAAAACCTAAAATCTCAAGCAACCCCGTGCTACTGTCGCAATGTCACGATGTGAAATCGCAGACGGTAAACTCTGGGTAGCTTGAAGAGGGTAGCCAAGATGATATGCTTGAGGTTATTTGAATGCTAACTTGGTAAAAAGATGAAATCACATTTGATTTCAATTTTTCTGCTTGATTAATTTCTATATTTTGGGATTTCAAATAAACATCTATGCAATAAATTACTGTCAATTACATTTAAGCGAAACATAATTGGATGAGAGCCAGGTTTTTCAGATACCTGGTCTTGTTGATGCTCGTATGGTAGCAATTCTACACCACTGGCTCCTGCCTTGGACAGTATCAAAAATCCAAACTACGACCAATTTTTCCTGTAAAAAATGAAAACTTAATTGCCGATTGACTTCTTGATATCAATCTACTAATGTGAAAAGCTCTTTATCAACACTGTACTTGTGTCAAATCATCAGCTTCTTAGACATATTGAGAACGAATCTTCAGATCATTTGTTCTAATGTCGGTAAAACAGATAGTGCGACCATGTTGTGCACACTTTTGGTTCTAACAATCGTGGAAATTGCTTGTACGCACTTTGGGCTTTAAAAGTTTTTTTATTCACTCCTGTCTTAAGGCCCACGTCAGACAATAGTAGCTTCTTTGGTTGCAGTTACTTTGACAATACTTCAGGTATGTGTATGTATCTCACCAATGAACTGCTGTGAAATTAGTATAATTAACGCCCAAATTGTCATATTTGTTGGGAAAGATCACGAAGGAAAAGGTTTTGGAAATTGAACTTCTGATGGAAAGCAGGGGTGCAGTGCTACGAAAAAAGTGGAGGAACGTCGTATTACTAAAAGAAACTCTTAGCAACATTCAGAGTAGTTGAGTATTTTTGCTGTTAAGAATTTCATAAAATGACAGCACAACTTCTTGACTGTTTACCTTTGTATAGTACAATTCAATAAAGAAGATTGTTTGCTGTCCATGCTTCTCATTAGCAGCTGCTTGATCAGCCCCGCGCCGATGAGGTACCAGTGAAAATCACAAGACTCTCGTTTTTCGGTTGGGTGATCGGAAAGACTAAAATTGTCATTAATACCTGGCATGAACTTATAACAACCTCAAAATAATCGGAAATTTAAGACGTTTTTTGTGCGGTTTTGAAATTTCAACGAAAATCTATACTTACAAGTTGTGAGAACAGCGCACCAGTGCGCCGCCTGACCTTGGGTTGAAGTTAATGTCGCGAAGCCTATACTGTATTTACAGTCGATGTATTTCATGGCATTGTTGCTGTTACCAATATCTTTGTCTATCAAAATGTACGAACAATTTTCATGCAGTGTGTATAGTCTGCAGCAGGGTCTCAAACACGCGACCAGGGGGGCCACATGTGGCTCGCGGCCAGGGATGCTCATTGGGAATTTTCAAATAATTAACATTTAAGTTATTTAGTTTATTCACCGGTGTTTATCAGGGTCTTTTTATTCTTTTAAAATTTTTAAAAGCGCTCGGCCAGCGAGTCAACAAGTTCCTTTCAAACGATCAAAGAGAAGGGTACAGATGATTTACCTATGACTACACTTTTTGCAGGAAATAAGATGAAAAATCTCTTTCTAGTAAGGTTCAGGAACCACCATTGTTGCGTCGGCGTCATATAATGCGGTCCCCGGGCAGAACCGTCGCCAGAAAGTCTTCAATACGGGGGATTTACGTTTGTGCAGGGAGGCTTGATATACTGAAATTTGACAAAAATTATACTAATTTATTGTGTTTTATAGTTCAATTTCGGGGGCTTGGAGCTTTGTTTGGGGGGACTAAGCCCACCAAAGACCCTCTGTAACGACAAGACTGCCCTCGGGTAGTCATAATGCGGCCCTTGAATTACTTTATAAGACCTCATTTGGCCCTCGGAGCAATTTGAGACCCTTGGTCTACAGCAAGAAGAGCAGTGAACGTTCATCCCACGCAATTAACATCCTTATTGATGATTAATCAATTGCTGATGACCACTGTTCAAGCAAAGTTTATTCGGTTTCCTGGCGTTTCGTAATAATCGGTCGTAGAAATGATTTATGGTAGTGAATGGCAGTTTAAAAATGGCGTGTATTTGCAGCTTGAGGTCAGGGTTATTTTAGGATTTTTGCCAGCAGATCACCAGCGTTATATGGCGCAGCAACAACCAAAATCGCTTGGCTTGCCCCAATTTTTGCCCACGATCACAACCCTGTCTTAGAGAATTTTTAAGCTTGTGGTCTTAGACAATTAAGCACCAGCGGACGACCTTCCTATCCTCGCTGGTATCCAACTTGCTGAACTTCGTCGCAAAGGAGCCACACTGTCTCTAGCACTCCGTGCCATGGAGCTTGGACACCTTCACTCAGCGCTCACCTGTCCACCGAGTGCGAAACCACGGCGTCTCAAATTCGAGACACCAATTTGTACCCGCCGAACAACAACTCATCAGTTCATCTGACAATAGTAACATACGTGCGGCGCTCTGTGCGGATCACCGATGAAACGCGGCACCCACCCTCTTGGAATGATCCTTCCAAGAACAGCGTGGGCCGACTCAACCGCCTCTGCACCGGTGTTGGGCTATAGACTCCTCTGCGGCCTGTCAGTGTGGTGCAGAAGAACAAACCGTCGACTATGTTGTCCTCCAATGCGCAATCCATCGACCTCACCGTGGACTCAACGGTCTGACGGTTCTGGACGACGAGACAATCGAATGACTGCTCAATACCTACCCCGCGATCTAGTGCAGCCTAGCAGTAAACAGCAACAACTTGCTCAAATAAAGACGTTTGTGGTTTGTGAAGGTGTTGGGGGTGAAAGAACCTAAACGATGTTAGTGGAAGAAGAAATAATATCCTTTGGAAAATGTAATGTAGAGTATTGATCTCTTTTTAGCCTTTCGGGAAAAAGTGACCTATGGTCACCGTAAAGCTATACATTCACAGCATACTTGATTCTTTTTGTTTACGTTTTCAATAGTTGTTGTGTCTGGTATCCGGACTACAGCCACCTGGACTACCGCCACCCGGACAACTGCCACCTAAAGTTATTTTAGATTCAGTTTATGGCTTTTTTCGACCTGTTTTGATTGTTTCTTACCTACAAATCCAACAGACAAAAACTCTTTGAATTACAGAAGGTTTACTTAGCCATATCCTTGCAATATTCAAAGCCTCAAGACAATAGGCTTGTGAACGAGACCTGTAGCCTTCGAGACCGAGGCGAGACCTGAAACCTTCCAGACCGAGACTTGTAAAAATTGGTCTCGAGACGAGTCTCGAGACAGAGACCATTAAGCCTCGAGACTCGATCATGGTCTAATATGACATGAAGATTAGCACTATAGTTGAAACGTATTTGGTTGGCGAATATATTGGAGTCTGGAATGCTCTTTAATTCACTCTAAGAATTTAATTGGTTCTTTTGTGATTTCACGTAATAACGTCAAATGACCAATTTGCTACAGCGGTTGTGCAAGCAGATCTTAACATCTACAAATTACAGATGGCACAGTCCAAGATTTTTCAGCCCTGGACCACCCATAGCCTGCAACATCCAACCTATTTAGCTGCACAATATCCGAGGACATTTATTCTTTTTCAAACTGACCCGCCCATGGCCCACTAAACAATTAACTGGCAGACTTGTATATTTTGCCTCCTGAGGGAAAGTAGCCTATCTATTTTGCCTTTCGAAGCAAAATATTTGCTGAGACCATTTTGCCTTTTGTGGAACATGATTAGTTACATGCATAGATTAGTGTGTAAGCCTAAAGCCCTAAACCTATGACCCTAAACTTTAAACCCTAAACCTTAAGCTTAATCAAAAACCCTAAACCTAAAACCTTAACCTAAAATCCTAAATCTAAAACACTAAACCAAAAAATGAAACCCTCAACCAGCCCCGTTGAAAGGGAGTAGCTTTGTTGGGCTTGCCCCTCCCAAACAAAGCTAGAAGCACCCCCAAACAGAAATAATAATATTAGTTTATTGCAGACTCGTGGTCCATGCAGACGCAATCATAGACACAAGAGCACAAAAAAATGGTTAGCCACACAGTAGCGCAATTTGCACATGATCATGGAGAGGAGCAAAACAATTTATCATTATCACACCTGTATTGTCATTCACAAGGGCACAAAAATGGTTGGTCATCAGGGTCGGATTTAGCTGATGCGAGGCTCTAGGCTAATCCACTTGTGAGGCTCCTTCTCTCACTGTTACGAGGAAAAATGGAAAAGTGCTATTCAGTTTGAGCATAGCCAAAAATGACGATGTGGACGCTCTAAAATACGGTCAACAAAAAATTCTAAATCATTACTAAAGTGTCCCACGATCACTGTGCTTGTTGCTGCTTTCGACGCAAAAGCGTTCAATGACACGGAATTGTTGAAATCGTACTTGGCTGGCGTGAACAGGATTATCAATTTTTGCAGGTAAACCAACCAGAAATGTCATAGTTAAATATTTGACACAAACAGTATTGTTTAAATCAATAGAGTTTTTTTTCAATTTTAGAATGTCAAGACCCCCGCACAAACGTAAAGCCCCCTTATTGAACACTTTCTGGCGACAGCTCTGCTCTCAACCTCTACCTACAAGCCTAAACCTAAAACTCTCACCCTAAAACTCTCAACTTAAAACCTTAAACCCTAATTCCCTAAACCAAAATCCCCAAACCTAAAACTCGAAACGCAACACCCTCAACCTTCTTATATATAAAATGATTGTTATTTGGTACATATATAAAAAAACACCTATAGCACGCTGTCAAAACGTTGCATAACACGTTCCTTCCAAGAAGCCGCTGACCACCAAAATCGCTGACCGTCACGTTCATGCAAGAAGTTATCACCATACACGAAAAGCTTCTTGACGTGTACAAAGGCTTGGCAGTGGCGCCTGACCGAGTGCTCACTGCAGCACACATATGGAAAAGAAAATTTGCCAGTAAATGCAGCATCGGCAAAGCAATGCCAAACAGATGCCAAATGGTTTCACTCACTTTGATTGCCACCAAGTGGTTCTTTCAACTAAAAAGAAATTTCAAAGTTTTTTTAACATTAGCGGGAGGGTCGTAGCGGCTCGGTGAAATCCAACCGCTAAAAATATCATCAGCGGCTCGCACAAGAACCGGACCACTAGCGCCCGTGTCATCTCTACTACAAATACTTTTGCGTCACGTTCCCGCTGGGGCAGCCTGGAGAGGGAGCCACATGCAAAGAAATGGTCACCGGTAGATGTGGTGCCCTTAAGTAGCAGGTCTCTGTGATAGTCAACACAAGCGAATTATCGTAATTAACTCATTCCTATATAACAATAGTGCTACCTAGTATCAGTAGAGTGATCTCGTCAGGAGAGCTCTATTGGTTACTTTTGTATTAGTTTAATGCCCCGAATTATTATCTTTCTTTTGTGGTTCCATCAGTAGTTCAAGCTGATGCAGATATCTTCAGCACTGCAAACCTCGGCTCATAATACTACTACCAGTCAGATGTGTTTGACTCCGGATCCGGCTCCGGTTTTTCACACAAATTGAGGTCCGATCCGGGCCGATTTTTCACAAAAATTGGCTCCGGATCCGGGTCCGAAAGTAAAACACAGAATCCTGCCTGAGTCAACTCCCGGCACTCTGCATCCATGGCCACCCCTACTAACAATTAAAGTTAACTGGTTTGCTACTGACGTCTGGTCACTTCACTCTTTATCAGAAGATGCTTGGGAGCGCACTAGTAGGCGCAGAAACATATAAAGAAGATTCATGATGGCTTTTACGTTTCTCTGTTCACTCTTAACGTTATTGTATTTAGATTTTCTCAAGTTATCTGAAAAAGCATTTCAAGCTACTTCTCAGAGGTGGGCATGGCAGTGGCGTAGCTAGAGTGTGGGCTGCCCGGGGCGGCCCTTGAGTTTGGCGCCCCCGAAGCCCAACGTATTGCACAATGACCCCCTCTTAAAGCTTTGTATATACTGTATATATTAACTAGCTTGTGCACCATTATAATATTACAGTACTCTCACATGCTCAAATATGGTATGTTTTAAATACACACCCAAAAACTCAAACATTGTAAGTAACAGTTAAACAAAAAGCAAAAGTGACAGCCTATATGGAAAAATAATAACAAAGTGTAAAAAATTTGGACTGTCTTTGTTTCTGAAATGAAAACTACAATTTTCTACACAGTAGCTTTTCTTGCCTTTTTGTTGGCAAATTTTTCAACGGCAATGTCAAAATTTATATTATCTGTCAATTGTTGCTCCATAGACAGTGTGGCAAGATTTCTCAACCGCAAGGTGCTCATACTAGATCTTGAGTAATTCTTGATCAGTTTTAGTTTTGAAAAGCTCCTCTCACAGGTAGCAACACTAACGGCAATTGTGTGGAAATTCCGCAGCATTATTACTATATTTGGAACAGAGTTCCCAAGGTTATACATTTGAATAAGCTGCAAAAGTTCAAGGGGACCTTCTTTCTCTACTGTGAACTGTACATCAGCAACATCGTATAAGTGTGATGCAACAATAGCGTTCTTCTTAATTGCACAACAATGAACAACAAGCGACGCTACTATCGCAACAACTATCAATATTTCTTTTTCGGCTCTTAACTGCACTCAACCTCCTGTACAACTAACTGGCGTACTTGGAATCTGAATGCAGCACAGTTATCTATCTAAAATTTTCATAATGACGCATCAACATACTGACGCAAGAAATCATTTCCCCTAAAAAAACGAGAAACCCTCACGGAACCTTTAAAACTCACGTAACCCCACTGCATGTTTAGCGGAATACTAGGGTTCCACGGAACCCTTGGTGAAGAATACTGAGCTAGATTATATTTATCCACACACATGGAAATCTATTTTGACGAGCACAAATCCAACTACACATTCATTAGATTTACACAGAAATGTTTTTAGACCTAACAATGCGCTTTCACTCGCAGGTACAAAGCTTAAGACCACTTACAAAAGCTTAGAGCTCACCACAGCCACACGTTTACCCACAGTCATCCACCATATTCCTACTAAGTTCTATAACGTCATATAAGGACTATGATCAAACGTCAACAACGACCCATCACCCGGTCAATTAACCGTGTAATAAATCAGTAAAATTTGACAACAAGTGAGTTGATAACCGTGTTAAGAACCGCGTTGCTGCTTCATGTAACAAAAAGCCTATTGACACAACATCCCTGATACACGATTATTTATTGTTTGGCTAAGAACCAATCGCTTAAATACACATGCCATAGTTAAAATTATTCAAAATCAAAAGCGTCCTTCAACTGCAAGTAGCGTCCCGACATTAAAAACACTTTTATTTCAATACAGTCTTTGAAGCTTTATATCCTACAGCATAGCCCACAGACACAGTGCCGCCAAGGGCGAAACGCCCCCCGTCCCCCTTTAGCTACGCCACTGGGGAATGGACAGGATCAGGATTGGATATCCTGCAGATTACTTGCGATTTTTTCGGATCAGGATTGGATTTGGATACTTATTTTTGAAAAAAATGGGATCAGGACAGGATCCGGATATTGGTTTGATTTATATAACTAAATCACCTTGAGAGTGATTCAAGATGTCACAAATGATGGTGGCAGTGTTTCCTTTGCTATGGTTTTTATATTCACAAAAAATTTAAATGATTTTGTCAGTATGTGCCACACTCATCACAATCGATGATAATTCGTGTTACTTTATCGTAAATATTTTTCTTTCCGGCGAAGTAGTAAGCTGCTCTTGTATTGCTGGTGTGCTGCTTTGAATGTTTGTTGTGCTGAGTGGCATATATGCGTATTGTGTAGGGTAATAGTTTATATCATGGGTGGCCAACTTGTCTTCGACTCGGATCGATTCGAAAATTTCTTGATAATTCGCGATCGACCGGTCGGTAATAAAGTCGCAAATACAATATGCCAAACTTGAATATAGGCAAATGCAGTGTACCATCGCCTTTGATGCAAAGACAGAAGGCAAAGTATCTGTTTCGGCTAAATCATGATTGCCACGCAATAATAGAAAACATATTACAATACCTTCGTGGCATCTTCCGAGCAGTGCTCTCACTTTTAGGGAGTTTGTCCCTAGATTGGAGATTTTGACCCTTTTAGGGATTTTTTAGGGATTTGGGGATTTTCGGAAAAGTATGAAAATGTGTAAAATGAACTATTTCACTTTATTTTGCAAATCATATTGGTTCTATTTTTAACATTTATCATGGCACTCCGATTTTTTGCTGCACCACCGCAGGTTTAGGGATTTTGTGGCACAGTTCTAGGGATTTTCGGAGTTGCATTTGTGACAGCCCTGCTACCGAGTCTATGGTCAGCCGTTGCAAGAGGCTCCAAAGAATATACGTGACCAACTAAAATTGATGGATAATTTTAAGAACTTTCCGGAACATTGATTGAAAAATTTTCCTTTTAGGTATCTTGTCAATTCAATGCAAAATCAGGCGCGATCGAACAATTGACAATCGGCGATCAACCAGTCAATGTGATCGACCTGTTGGCCACCCCTGGTCTATTTCAGCGTTACATTTCTTTTGGTGAGAATTTTGAAAATTTTACAGGGTGACACAAAAAAAAACGGTCATCACCAAAAATCCAATAACTTCCAAAATTTTATTTAGATTGACACAAAACGTCAGCTACATTAGGTTAACCCTGTGTAGCAGACATCTCCAAAGTTGCAAGTTTGTACTACAAAAACTCTTTGTTTCACTTGTGCTAAAAAAATGTGCTCCAAATGAGATCCCCGGCGCTGCAAGAACATTTGGATCCTCTCGCATTCCTCCCTTGGGATCGCTCTTATTGCTGCTGTGATTGCTGCCTTCAGGTCAGGGATAGTTAGGGTGTTGTTGCCATACACTCTGTCCTTAAGGTATCCCCACATATCAAAATCTGGAGGGTTCAACTCCGGTGAATGCGGCGACCACTGCGGGTCACACCTGCTGTTGATCAGTCGGTCAGGGAAACGCAGCTGTAGCCATGCCAGTGATTCGTTTGAGGTGTGGGGGATGGCACCATCCTGCTGGAACCACTGGAGGGCCCTGACGACCCTCTCCGTCGACCAAGTGCTGTCCAGAACTTCCCAAGCACCTGGACACATCGCTCGGTGTTGATTCTAAGCTCCTGACTTCGCCGACGCACAGACTTGCTTGGGCTGTGGACAACAGAGTCTCTGACAGCAGCAACGTTGTGTGGTGTCCTTGATTTCGGTCGTCCAGAGTGTGATTGTCTGTTAGTGTCTTTACGATTGAGGTTATGCACAGTCCCATGGGTTCTGAACTTTTTGACCCATCTGTAGATCATTGACTGGACAGGAAATTCACGACATCCGAATCGTTCTTTGAATTGCAATTGAGCTGCGTGGATAGACTTCTGCCGAAAATATGCCTCAACTATAAATATCTTTTGCTCAGTAGTCCATGGCATCT
>Ga0210059_1006092_pt1 | contig 19364 bp, 10 predicted proteins | sample Ectturendosymbi2_FD_188042 | JGI IMG/M metagenome (GOLD analysis project Ga0210059, IMG submission 188042) | Ecteinascidia turbinata endosymbiont from Florida, USA - Sample 2 (SPAdes) (version 2) | ecosystem: Host-associated > Tunicates > Ascidians > Unclassified | place: Key West, Florida... | reverse complement strand
CGTCCTCCACTGTCCAATCCATCGACCCCCCACGGACTACACGGCCTGACGGTTCTGGACGATGAGACAACCGAATGGCTGCTCAACACCTGCCCCGATATCTAGGCGTGCTAGCAGTGGATAAAAGAAGAACTCGCTCAAACAAAAGAAGAAGAAAGGTGTACAAAAGAAGTGTTGTTTTATCGCTGTAGGCCTATACTGAATATAGCGCAGACTTGGACAATCTATGATTACACAACCATTTTGCATTTGCCATTGTTGTTAAGCGAATCCCGTGGAAAAATGAAATTAGCCAGTGAAAAATTCCTAAAACTCAGAAAATTTGTAATTTTTAAGTAAAGTAACACGTAACAGTGAAACCATTTTGCGTAAACTACCATTTACAATATTTAAGTGCAAGTATTTTCGTGGGGAGTTCTTTACTTTTTCTGGATGAAGTACAGCTCGAGGAAGTAACCTTCCCACTGCCTTTTCAGAGCTGCACATACCACAAGCTTGATTTTGATTGCCTGACTACTGTAAAATTCTTGATTTCAAAATTCAATCAACACGTTCAAACAGGGAACAGAAAACATCTACTTTAAAACTCTATGACACAGGACCTTGCTTATAATTTAAACAGGGTAATTTCCGCAAACTTGGTCGCTAAGTAGTTTACACGCATGTGAGAAATTTTTCAAAACGTAAATAAAGCAAACCAAGTTGAGCAAACCTGTCAGCCTATGTTGCGATTGGGCAAACTTAATTTTCATGGCATTGATCTACATTCTACCTGATTGTTGGGAGAAACTGGCAAGTTGCAGTTGTCACACCAATACAACTTAAATATCTATATCATAGGTTCTCAAAGTGGGATCCGCGGACCCCAGAGGGTGAAAAAATATGTGTTTGGGGTCCGTCAACTGACGAAAAATTCAAGAAAATCAGAGTGATGGACAGTTTGAAAATATGTCCGCATTAGAGCAATGGTACTAAACCTCTCATTTGGATTATTGGCTGTTTTGAATTCCTGAGTAGACCAACTTACTTGGCCGTTTTGAGCATAAGCGTCACCGCACTATCAAGGGTCACTGTTACATAGCTGAAGTTGATTGTCAATCATCATTGTTACTTCACAAATACAAAAGTCAACAGAACATAAGAACGACCACTGAGCAGTGATGCCATTCCTGGTGTTTTTCCACTAGATCTAGTGTTTTTTCATTGCATCTAGTGTTCTAGTGTTTTTTATGGCTATGTAGTGTTTTTTCTGAGTGAGCTGAACGTAACTAATTGCACAATTTTGTGTAATTGTGACTGTAATTGAGACCTTTTGATTTAGTTCAATTGTAATTTGCTAAAAAACCTATCTAATTAAATCTTAAATTATGCAAGGCAATATCATGTTTGAAGTTAAACCGCTGCGAAGTGGTGCCCTGTGAAAGGCGGAGTTCTGTAAACGGCGAAGGTTGGTTGCGGAGGTTTGATGACGTAACCGGAGTCGCTAAAACCGATATTTTGCGTTGAGCAATGAGAACTAAACGGTAATCAAAATAATTTTACTGCAAAAGGTGATATTACACTACGGTAAAAGAATATTGTGAATGTATAAAATTTTTAAACATCGCAAACTTCCATGTATTAGATGTTTGGGGGAAGCCCATATTTATTTGCAATAATAAAATATTTTTCCTTGTTTTTTCCCGTTTATTCCCTTTGCAAAGCAACTTTTTTCCACTCCGGTTACGTCATCAAACCTCCGCAAACAAACTCCGCTTTTTACGGAGCTCCGCCTTTTACAGGACACCCTGCGAAGTCACTGTGATCATCTGTTAGAAGTTTTACTGATCTATACGAACAAACACAAGCGTTTCTGCTATCTCCCGTTTTCTTTGTCCCTGGTTTACAATCAATGAGTTGCACAGTATCTGTGGTTGGCATTGCAACGCATTTTCACTGCTGTGCAAGTTTGCTTTTATAATCTAGTGTTTTTTGGTGAATCTAGTGTTTTTTATCATGAAATCTAGTACTTTTCCGTAACAACAGAATGGCAACACTGCCACTGAAAAATCTCTTAGTCTTAGTATAAGCGCATGTTCGACGTAGCCAGGGCTGGCATACCGTCCTTATTGGTAAGATTTGTCCAGTGTTGCCATTTTAGCTGTTTTGCTGCTAGATCTAGCAGGTTTTTCTCACTGTTGGCTGGAAATTTTTCAATTTAGCAGGTAAGAAATTCCTGGCCAAATATTTGTTCCAACCATTTTCAGAGATGAAAACTTTTATACCTTTTTCATCAAAAAATTCTTTACCTTCTTTCTGACGCTTCGTATTGGGCAACACAAAAACCACCAGGCAGTGGGCACAACTCTAACTGCCTTTAATCATTTGGATGCATAAATATACCACTGCTATTACCATTGGCGTTTCTATTACGACGCAGCGAAGCTGCTTCAAGCAGATAATTGCATCATAATAACAAGCAACTGGATGGCTTGGTGAAGTCTAAATGATTTACTTCTGTGCTTAGCGAGCGCGTTAGGTTCAAAAGACTACATTGGCAGAATACATTTTTATCCCACGACACATGATTTTTACAGGTGGTTCAGTTACGCCAGGAAGTCGTAGGCCTATCATCTGGTCCATTAATAGTGAGTGCAAGACAAAAAATTGATACAGAGCTTTACAAGCTAATTTAAAACACCTAAAAAATAGCACATTTTTTAGCAGAATTTTACTATTTTTACTTAGCAGATTTTAGCTGAAAGTTTGTGACATGGTTTTAGCAGGATCTAGCAGTTTTTCGTGACACGATTTAGCAGGGTTAGGTGACAACCATCTGGCAACACTGGATTTGTCCTTTGCATGAAGGGGACTTAGAAAATTACTTACTTTTAAGAAATGTGCTTAAATTTGGTCTTGTGTCCCCATTTTATCTTATTTTCAGCAATAATGTCAGAAAGTAAATTGAAGCAACAAATGGTTTATAATTTTATTTCTACCCTTCCTGGCCAAACGTTTAGGACCACCTTGTAATAAGTAAACTTTTGTGTTGACAGGTTGTATGAGGCTGACGTATTCATTTGCTTGTTCGTTACAATCACTTTCATTTGCTCACAGAAGTCATGAATGCAATCTCATACATTATTTTAACACTTACTGTATACTGACGTTTAAATAAAAAAATATGCCGATACATATCGCTTTTTAGTGGTCGTCCTTGTTTTTGAGTTCAAGTCGATTGTAGCCCTGGCTATAACCATAGAGGCAAGAACAGATAGTGCGAGCAAAAAGACCTGGACGGATGAGAGATCTACGTTTAACTGACCTAAACGAAGTTGGTGGCAAAGAAGAAGATTTTAAAGTAGCTCTCAGATTTGCCAATAATGGAGCCGAGATAAAATTCTCTTTAATTTCGCTGTCTTGTTTTTGGGCTTTTCAGCTATAAACTTGTAGTAGGCTACAGTGGCTTATGATGGCATCGAAAGAGAAGTCCTTCCTTTCACCACTACGTATCAATGCTGTCCCGTCGCCAAGGGGGATTTGGTGGGCTTATTTCCCCCAAACAAGCCTCCCAAATTGAAATATGAAACACTATAAATCAGAGAAGCTTTTGTCAATTTTTAGATTGCCAAGTCCCGCTGCACAAACGTAAAACCCCCATATTGAAGATTTTCTGACGACGGTTCTGTATCAGCGTGAGGTTAGCTTTTCAAGTTTGGTGAAAATCAAACCGAAATATCGAAACATAATGGACGTTCGACTATCGTTGTCCAGAATCAAGCCAAGAATATCAAAGTCTGTAGGTCCCACTTGTAGGGGAACGTTGTCAGGAGCATGAATCTCACTGAACCTCAGATGAGTCTGTTTTGGAGACAACAGCATGAGTAAAAGACTTGTACATTTTGTTCATGTGAAGCCAGTCTGTTGTTTATTCGTTGTTTACAGTATTCGGGGGTCCGCACAAAATAAATATATGACTCAGGGGTCCGCGAGATAAAAAAATTTGAGAACCACTGATCTATATGAATAAAGTAAAGGCAACCCATGTCAAAAAGAGGAGTGAACCTGGTCGAACAGGGAATCTCCGAGTGCTCGCAGATGGTGAACACGCTATAGCCTTCCACTACCCACAAAAGCCTTCACTAAAATGCGGTTAGAAATCACTCCACCCACTATTCGAGCACACCAGCAAGGTTAGAGATGATTCAGGACTTGGCAATTTGCATTGGTCTCTGCCATACAAGAGGTTTCATTTCGTAACGTTACACCCTACACCCTATTGCATCCCAGTGTTTTTTTAAGCCGTTTTTGGGTGTCAAAATGACACCCTAAAATTTTGCAGTGACACCCTAAATTCTAAAAGCCAAGATATGGTTTTGCCTTGTATTGAAGTAAAACGAATTGAGGAAAGCATGTTTACCTGCAGGTGGCTACTGCAACAGATGGCTGCAATTGTAAGTTTGGTATCTGTCCATTGTCATGGGCACCGCCTCGCTTCGGCCTCTCACTAAACTGCCGCAGATTTGTACATTACGATGTACAAAACTGCGAAAACACTTCAATTATGGAAGTGTTGTACTGTTTCACCGTTGCGATCGGCTTACCTGACGATATATCAAACTATAAGGGCAAAAGGTAGGCGGTTGCAACGCGCATTCAAAACAAGGTGGTGGTTGTCGAGTGAGGCAGCAGTGAGAATGAGTGAGATTTTGGCTATATGGGCCGCACAGAAGCAGCTGTCAGAAGATAAAAATGGTTCAATGAGAGTTGTTTTACTGCTACTTATGAAAACAAAAATTTCAACAATCTGCTTTCCTTTTGTCAACATTGGCACCTCACCTGACAGAACGGCGCAAAGTTTTTCAGGCGGGATATTTTAACTTTGCACAGATGAAAGGTTCCGTACAACTGTGAATCAATGAGCTCTCTGGTGCAGCTGCTAATTCTGAGCTTGAAGCTAACTGCGAAAAGTTTGATAGTGAATTTAGGGAACTTAGAACGCCGGGTGGTTGTGTGTCAAGTGGCATGGCGTTTTGGAAGGGCACCGAATGATTGGCAAATTTATCATCTCCATACACAAAAATGGAGACAGGGGTGAATGAATCAACTACCGCGGCATCTCTTTGCTTAGTCTCCCAGGAAGAGTGCATGCCATGATGGCACGAAAATAATTGAACCAAAGCTTGATGATACCCAGTGCGGTTTTCTTTGCTGCCGTAGCACTACAGAACAAATTTCCACTCCAGCAAATTTTCGAGAAATCCAGGGAGCATCCCAATGAAGTATACACATTTATTGTCGACCTCGGGAAAGTATGGAAAGTATATTGCCGGGTTCCTCGTGAAAAGTTCTGTGGGTATTGTGGGAGTACGGTGTTGGCTGGTGCCTCTTGCTGGCCGTTAAGTAACTATATTCCTGCTCAGAAAATTGTGCCCAGTTCGACGGAGTTAAATCACAACTGTTCAGCGTTGGTGTTGGACTCCGGCAATGGTGTATGCTGTCACCACTCTTCAGTGTATATCAGGGCTCGTTACACAACGGCTCGCGGGCCAAATCCAACCTGTAAAGCCATTTCACCCGGCCGCAATACATTTTGCCAATAATGAAATAATTATCTATTTACGAAAAAGTCTGTTTATGTGGTAGAATGGAACATATCCCGAAAAAATAACATTACGCAAGATGCCTGGACTTCGAACTGTTTCATAACTTATGTGGTCATCTCCCAAAAATTTTCGAGAGCCCTGGTCTATATGAATTGAAAAGCCAGTCATCGACGCGTTGACGAGGGTGTCACTGTTGGGAACTGAAGGATGGATCATCTGCTTTTTGCGGACAAATTGGTAATGCATGCGTGGATCTTCTCAACAGTGTCTTCAGCACGCATTTGATCGATTTTCTGCTGCGTGTGACCGAGCAAGAACGAAAATCAGCACTAAATATTGAGGTAATGCGTCTCTCAAGACACCCAAGGCAGTGTATTCTGCACGTGAGCGAGAATACACTGCAGCAGGTGGAGACGTTCAAGTACCTTGGGGTAGTATTCACGAGTGACGGAAATCGGAACAAAGGGCTTGATACACGGATTAGTAAACCTAATGCAGTTCTGTGCAGGGGCGGATCCAACCAATACGTTCAGGGGGCTATTTCAGTAATATTTGGCATTCAAGTCTCATTACGGGTTCACTACTGTAAGAGAGATGAAGTATACTTCAGGACTGCTGTGACAAAACAATACATGACAGAATGGGCTCACATCGCGAATGTTGTTTTACGAATTGTAAAAAATTATGGTGAATAAAGATACTTTCGTGAATAAATATAATTGAAGATGTTTTTTACGAGGAGCGATCGCCCCAGTCGCCCTCCCACTTAGATCCGCCCCTGGTTCTGCGTGAGCTTTGTTGCTCCATAGTGACAAAACGGGTGCTTTCAAAGACCGCAAAGGTTTCAGCTTTTAAATCGGTCTTTGTTCCGATCCTCACCTGTGGTCATGAATCTTAGGTTACGAGTGAAAGAATACTTACAAAAGAACAGACGGCAGAGATGGGATATTTGCGAAGAGTCCACAGTGTGACACTTCGTGACAAGGAGCACAGGTCTGAAATCCGTGAAGCCCGGAATGTCATGCCACTTTTCCGAATCGAGAGATCCCAACTGTGTTAGTTCGGCCATGTATATCCACAACGTCCCAGGAAGAATAGCGAAATAAGTCCTTTGGACTACAGTCTACACCCACGGGAAAGCGGTCCAGGTGGCGTGACTATATCTCCGACCTTGCTTGGTTCCATTTTGGTGTGGAAGCAGCATAACTATCTGAAATTGCATGCTGTTGATCGTGAAGTATTTCGGGTCCTCCTGGGGCTGCTGCCCCGTGACTCTGCCCAAAGGAAAAGCGGGCACAAAAATGAGTGAATGAATGAGTATGCAGGCCTAGATTCAACCTTTCTGTTTGTGAAATTGTCTTTAGTTTGTTTGCCAAAAGAGATGTCGTATTCAAATAATTAAGCACACCTGGATGGAAACTTGCATTTTTGTGAAAATCAGTTAAAATTATCAGACATACTGTAGAAGGGAAAATGGCGTTGACACCCTAAAGCTCAATCATGACACGCTTTTCAAAACCTTAAAAAAACCACTGTTGCATCCTATCGGTGTTTTAATTCGGTATCGGTAAGGAAAACAATTTTTTGACCTATAAACTTAAAATTTTCAAATTTCACTTTATTTTGACATATCAACTTTCTGTGTTTGCAACTGAAATGCCGAATAGAAAGCATATATTAGAAATCAAGCCGATAGATTAAAAATCTTCATTCTGCTGAAATGAAAATATCAAATGTGAGAAAGGCCCCATGAAACTCGAAGTAACAAATCGCAGACGGAAATTAATCCAAAAGAACAAGAGAAACATCCACTGTCAATAAATATCTTGAAGTCACTAAGAATGTTCTGCATTGTTGTACTTCAACATCTAGCACTGCTTCACATCATTGCCTTTAAAGTTTCTATATACACAATGGGTTGTGCATTTACCAAACCAAGTGGGTCTACTTTAGGACCACGTTTCTTACCTTCCCACGCCTAGCCTACTCATTCAATCGTCCAATAGTGGCCAAAACAACTTTATCATGTTGCCGCAACAAATACAATATTATGTCAGAATTGCAACTAAACTTGCAAAGGAACACCACTATCTCTCTTTTTGTAGCTTTAATGAAATATCGATAAAGATAAAACATTTTGCTGCAATATAATTTTGACCTAATAAGTTTTAGTCGCGCATGGTATCAGTGTGAAATTTGGTTAGTGGACGTTTCATAAACTTTAAAAAAGGCAGAACATTTTTGACTTTATTGACTTTTGGTTGCCCTAGTTATCAGCTTTAAACTTTGTTGTGTTCTTGTGCTCCATATATTCTCCTCATCTCTATTACGCAATGCACCAAAGTTATCTCTAAGGATCTATGGACCACGGAAAAGACAAAACTGACGTTGTATCCTTTAATTTGACAAACATATGGAGTTCAGTACTTTTAATCTTGTGCTTAATTTACTGTAAACCAAACCTCATGGTGTGGCTCCATGAGAAAAGTCCACTGTAAATGTTTCATTGTTATGTAGCAAAGATGAACAAATAGTTAAAATAGCACAAAAGAAACAGATGTCTCTTTTCTTTCAACTGGTTCAGATTTTATCTTCGGCTATTGAGATCTTAGCAAACCTTACCGTTGTCAACGACGCAGCAGTCGTGTCGTCCGAAGTATTTCGAGTATCCAGCTTTTGCGTGACATGCTTTGCACATGTAACTTCCAGGGATGTTCTGACACAGAGGGGTCCGTGTATTGGGACAAGCGTTCGACAAGCACTCGTCAATATCTAAACAAAGTCGTATCTGTTTTCTTACGCTTTTTATAACGTTTTCAGCTGTAATCTATGTTTAATAACTTTAGCATTCGAGTTAAAGTTTGGCCACGTTTGATTTGAACAAGTCGAGTTACAAGACCTTCTCATTCGATTTAAAGCTGTATGTCTCGAAACATTTTGGAATCAATTAAATTACTGTCGTCATCATGGTAAAGCTGTGTTCAAGCCTAAACAAACGTGTTGTAGTCACATGCATTATTTAAACCGGAGTGGTTTTCTATTCATGCAAAGAATACAAAGATTAACTCATACAGTTGTTGACAGATTTTTGCAATGGGTTGTTTCAAACCGATTCAAATTCCTGAAAACGTTTTGCTTTAAGTTTACAATGAGTCAAGCGGTTTACATAAGCTTTTAGCTTGTCTCCACCGTGAGAAGCTGAATGTAGACTAATGAGTTTTAATTAAATTCGTGACGTTGGTTTATTAGTTTCAAAGACAAAAATGCTTTGTTTTTGGCTGGAGTCAGGGATTTAAATTAAGGTTTACCGATGATGACAAACCGCAGTTGTCACCATGGCCGTCGGAGGGGGGAAAGGGGGGTCTTGGCTCCCCTATATTTTGAAATTCCTCAGCAAAAAAAGGTTGTTTTCCTAATTTCGAGTGGGAAAAATCAAATCTATCTACTTTTGGCCCCCCTGGATAAATTTAAGAAAAATCCTCTAATGCCCCCCCCTGGAAAAAATCCTTCCGACGCCCATGGTTGTCACAACTCACTTTTCGCCTCTATGCATCAACCGGTTGGTTGAAGAGCAGGTACTCATGCAAAACGTTGTTGATCAACGGGCAACCGAAAAAAGTTAGTCGCTTGAGCTTTTTATTGCTGATCGCGTACAATGCGCCAGATATATTTAACGACAATTGGCGGCAGTACGAAGCCTGAATAACGCTTTTTGTCGGGACGGTTGACGTGTACACTCTTGCCCAAGGAGCGCTAAGGCGATTGACTCAGTGGCCGTGGATCGAACAAACTTCCAGTTGAAAGGCAGACACTCTACCACTGAGCTAATTGCCGCCCTTTAGGTTACTGCTTTTTTCGCTTGAGTTTGAACAATTGACGAATGCATTTAGGGCACTACCCATCATAAACCAATGTAAATGCACTGTTATGTGGCCTAGATTTTCACCTAACACAACTGTATTGGAGCGTCAATTTACGATGCGAATCATGAGCTGGTTTTGACATATTTTGATATATTTTTGATGATGGGATAATCGCTAAGAGTAACATTTGGACATAACAGAAAATTTTGTTAATACAGCATGACATTTCGCTATTTCGAACTTGTCGGGGGCATAACGATTTTGAAGAAAACTTCGTTTGATTGCTGGAATGAAATCAATCACTGAAGTTGAGTTTATGAGAGGAAATTGGTTGGATCTCTGAGTACGAGACAATTATGGCAACTGCGATTGAATGCCGAACGAATGGTTTAAAGTTTAAACAGACTCAATAAGAAGATATGGCATTTAATGCGTTATTGAACGCTTTCATATCTATCATACTGTATGTTAAGCCTTCTGTACAAAATGGAAAAGCCCAATTTCAAATCTTGCTTGCAAAGTTTGCCTAAGCCCTGCTTTTTCGAAATGTATGATTATCGCAAAAATTAATTCCATTATTTCTCTGGCATTTCTGAAACAGAAAAAGAAACATATCTGAAATCAGGCACAAGAATTTTAAAATAAATTCTGAGTCCTCTCTGTATTTCATAAGCAGGGGTGTAGTACTGAAAAAAGACGTGTGGGAAAGCACACAAAAAACTAGCCATTTTCAACAGCACTTCGAGCTCATGTTTCAATCAGTATTTAATGAAATATTCACCTTCATTACAGTACACTACAAACAACAACATTCACAGTTTTCAAGATATTGCGCAAGAGATAGCTTTGCTATAGACTGGTTTCTATCAAAAAGGTGTGGGAAGGCGTTCCCACACCCCACAAAAATGTTTAATATAGCATTTCTTGCTTATTATATATACAAGCAATAAAGCTTTTTCATTGTTTGTGTGTCAATTTAGTTCTGCTATTCATTGAAAGTACGGTACTTAAAACTCTTGGTATTTTTGGCTGGTTGATATTACACAATTCAATAGGAAACTGCAGAAGAAAATCATGAAACTACCAAGCAGATTTTGACATAATTGAACAGTTTATTCTCCAGCATCAAACCTATTTCCAGAAAGTACAACCTTATAGCCAAACTTTTCTATATTATTAGTTTTGATGTTATTGTAAACCCAGAAAACTATTTTACCATTGCACTTTTTTCCATCGCTTTGTAATCGGTATCCTTCAAAGCAAGTGCATACGGTTGATCCATTTCGGGAGTCCACAGTACATGTTTGTGAACACTCTCCACAATCTGTAACGCATATTGGAATAATCATGAAACCCATACTTTTGCACCTGTAAGCAAAAGTTAGCTATGATTTTGGAAATTGCAGTGTGTTGAGACTCAGCATTAGATTTGGTTTTGCCTGAGTTAAATTCTGTAAAAACGAAAAGCATATTAAAAAGTGTTTGTATTCCAGTACCAAAGCTAGTTCAACTGCTAAGGGGCATCGACTCGATTACCTTCCGGTTCCTTCAGTGCCCTGGTGCCAATGCACTGGTTTGTGTTTCTCATGCGGAGTGTTAATTATCGCCAAATAAGATCAACTCAAGTTAAAAATGATAGGAGCTTTTCATGCGGTTTGCCGCGGAAAGTGCTCCAGTTTTCTTTGATGGACTAACTGAAGTTAACGGCAAACAGTCCAAGGTTGAAATACTCCATGCATTATGGGATTTTAAAGCAGCAGACTTCTACAAGATGTTATTGCTTTTTTTCAAAATTGTTATGCATTTATTTAAAAAAAAATAAAATCAACAGGTTTAATATGTATTTGGCTGTGATTTTTTCAGCTTTGTTCACAGAAAACAGTGTATTTTGGTTACAAGTATTAGATACATTGGTATCATGATAGATTCGCGGTTGAATTTGGATCTACTTATCGATCATGTAGGTAAAAACTTGTCTATCGCAGCGCGGCACTGTACAAGTTACAGCCTTATTTAAATGTGGATCTGCTTTGTAAGCTCTATTTCTCTGTCGTTTATTGTTACCTGCAGCATGCAGTACTAACTGGGGCACCGCAAATACAACCTTGTTAGATGTTCTAATTAATAATAACAACCGAGTCATACGCAATTTATGTAAAATTCACACCAACGAACTAACACCCATGAAGGATACGCGTTTTTTTACTAATATTCTTGACGTAAAAGACATCTATCTATAAACTTGCAAAATGCGTGTATAAGATACGCAATCAGATGCTACCAAAAGAAATTACGGAAGAGCTTGAATAGATATAAAGCTACTACAATTTTCGCTAAAAAGGTTTTAATTATCCCCTTGTCGAAATCTGCAAAACAACAGCGCCATTATATTTACAGAGGCTAAAAGCTGTGGAATGTAATATCAAAACACTTATCATGCAAGTAGATCATACCGTACTTTGATGAAATTATATAAACAGCTGGTTTTACAGATATACAGTATAGATAATGCTCCTTCATATACATGTGACTCACTTTTCGTTGTTATTATCAGGCAGTTGCCGTTTCTGAATGTGATTAATTCGGCGCTAGCTAACCATTATCCGCGTTTGTTGTAATTATTTCGACACTTCCTGACTACCATGCGTCATTATCACTTGTAGTTCTTGTGTTTTTTGTTTTTGTTCATATTTTCTTGTTCTTTTCTCTCTCTTTTGTGTTAATTATGCTCTTTAATTTTCTTGCTTTTGTTCTATTTAGGATGGCCGACTTGTTGACCTGGCGGTCATTTCGCCAATCCTCGCAATGTTTTTTTCGAAAAACGAAGTGTTTTGTACCACGCGCAAAAATACGTTTGATTGATAGATTTGGCTGCAGTAGCGAACAGTTTAAAACGTTTTGTCAAAGAAAATTGCAGTCTTTCTTATAATGTTACAACCATTGTTGACAGAATCATTACTGGCAAAACAAAAAATCACAAAGTAGATAATTGCAAAGCTCTTTTACAACGTTAATCAGTGCAGTTAAAGCAGCTTGTTCTTGCGTACTGTTAATTTTCCCTTCTAATCCAACATCGTTGTGCAGGTTTTTATGTGTTGAAAAAACAAATAATAAAAACTTAGATGTTCTTCCTCCACATATTTTCCTTCCCAATTCCTCCTTAAAACAAATTTCCTCCCAGAAATTAAAAATTTCTCCCTTAGCGAGCCAAGTGACACCCGTTTGACAACCACTGGTCTAAGTGGTTCGGAACCAGTGGAAAATGTAAGCCTTGTAAGTTGTGATAAATAAATCTTTTAGTGCGTTAAGTAATCGCTCTCTGCAAGTGTGTTCTAACCAGTCCCGTCGCCACGCGGTTCTTTCGCGGACTTCGCCACCCAAACAAAGCTTCAAGTCCACCCAAATTGAAATATGAAACACTATAAATAAGTAGTTTTTGTCAAATTTCAGAACGTCAAACCCCCTGCACAAACGTCAAGTCGCCTATTGAAGATTTTCTGACGAAGGTTCTGGTTCTAATATGAATTATTTAGCCACCAAATCGACACATTTCAGTAAACGTCGATGGGTTATTGACAGACGTGTGATAAATATCATTGCCAGCTCTATTATTGTACTTCAAAGTCTGTTGCGACATATTTTCTACCTAAGAAGACGTATCAACAACAGTTACAATTGCCAAACTGTGTTTATTTTTGGTTTTGATCTTGACATATTTCGATGGAAAAGATTGTTCCGGATTTTACGGAAAGGTGCTGTACCAATTCTTACAAATGATATTATTAAACCTTGTATTGTTTTTTTCTAAAGGACAATATTTTACGTTTCTCATGCATTTAATTTCACAGACTCGTTGAAGAACTTGATAGTAAAGTTATGAACACATGCGTTTCCCATATGTGAACCGCATTTTTTATAAATTAACTCCATACATATAGTCAATTCGTCCAGTCGGCATACCTGTAGTACATTGTTTGCAAGTTTTAGGGCAATTTATTCTGAAGACAGGTTCGCTGATGCAAAGGTGCGAATAGTTTTTGCACCAGTCAAATCCATCCTTGCACAAATCTAAGAAAACAAGCCTTGCAGTTACTTTTAAATAATTCCTGAAAGTCGATTTTAGTTTTACCGAAGTCAGTTTAAGATCAATTCTGTTGGATGAGCATGCAATGTTGAGCAATTGTTGCCATATACTGCAAGAATTACCATTGAATAACCGTATAGATAGTGTTTCCAACCCGGGTTTTCCCGAACCCGAAACCCGAGATTTCTACTACTCGAAACCCGATTTTTTTCAACTACCAAACCCGGGTATTTTAAAAACACTGGAATTGCTGTTGCATTCAAATATTAGGAATTCTGATAACACTGAAGTTGCAGACTGGGGCGTGTAACGGCCAAATTAGAACGTTTGTACTTCCAACTACTATCATGGGGCACGAGTTGCGGGTTTTGTTCGGTGACCACCGTACGTTCGTTGTTGGTCCGTTTATACTTTCGTTCAGTTGACATATTTAGACGGATCGTGGCGTCATTTTACACATAATAAGTGTCTACCCTAACTTGTCTTTTTGCTAACCTAATTAAATAACTACAACGTGAGGTAGTTCTTCAAAGCTATGCTGTACTTTCGCAGTTACTTGTTAGTTCATTTATAAGCTGTTATGTGTTAGTTCAAATACAAGATGTGATTCTTTGCTAAATGGATTCGTTCTTTTTCAGTTCGCAATAACTTTCCACAAAAAATTTGGCTTTCCTTTTGAAGCGACTTTAAGTAGAATTTTGATCATACACATTCAGTTTAAAGACGCTAGTTATCATAGAAGATATGCTTAGAGCCATCTCTTATAAAACAAGGCTCAACCAGCACCAAAGTGCAATTTGTGCTCCGTGAGACAAACGTAGGTGGTTCAAGCACCGAAAGTTTAATCCACCATTTGAAATCAAAGCACAGAATCCATGTAATCCTTGAGAGTGAAGACCAAAAAACTATTCCGGCACAGGAAGGGATGCGATCACAAATTGTGAAAAAGGAAATGAGTCTTTTTGAGGTTACAAAGAAGAGGTCAAATAACCTTGAAAAAACTGTTCCATGCCTAAATTACAATCAAGCCCACATCAGTGAAACCAGAGAGGGCTTTTTCAGCCACGGGATTATTTGCCACAAAACTCGGAAACAGGCTGAATGATGAAAGTGTGCTTTAATTGTCATGCGTCAGTATTATAAACATCATTGAAAAAGTGTGCTTAACTTAATCAAAAAAAGGGTGCTTACCTTTTTTCGCTAATAAATTGAGACCAACAGCAGTAATTTCACTGTGATATCGAGTTTTATCGCTCAAATTTGCATTCATTTCAAAACCCGAAAAAACGGGTTTTTCCGGGTTCTTTTGTCAGCTACCCGAAACCCGGGTTTTAAAATCTTGCCCCGAATTGGAAACACTACGTATAGATTGAATCAAAATCCGATCAACTAAATACCTTTGTTTTAGTTAAATATTTCCTCATGTTATATTGCAGAGTCAAAAGCAACACTAAATCATTCCAAAATTCATTTATTGTAAAACAGAAGTACCACCTGTAGAGTTGCTTGCTGTAGCTGTGCACATCCACTGCAATGTTGCAAACAGCAACCTGCAAAAAAACAACAAAAATTTACGATATTTGTTTGTCTCGTTTTTTCCTTTCTTTGTTTTTGCCTTTCAATCTATGCAACTGCATTTTTCACAAAGCTTGGCAAAAAACGAATAACCAGGTTAATTGCTGATAAGGAAAGTGTAAATATGAATTCATTCTTGAATCTCTATACGTAATCACCTTACTCATCGAATATAATTTATTTGGATTGAGAAATTCCTTACACGGGTTTCAGCTGACTTCAAAACTTTTGCTCTAATTTAAATGTCAGCGGTGCCCCAACCATACTTTTCAGCTTTTTAAACAGTGTTATCGTCGTTGCTTTTTCTTTATCTTGCTAACATGACTCTAGTTTTGCCTATTTCAAATTCGTTTTTCTAAAATATTTTTACCAGTTACGACAACACTTTAAGTGGCAACATTTAAACTCCAATGTGACATATTTCATATCATTACGAGTCTGACATCTAGGTTTTACCACACACGTAAAATTACTAAATATGTGCAATTGTGCATAAGTGGTAAAATTCAAAGCAATCCGATCCAATCGCTATGAGAAGTGCATGAATAACAGTTTTGTTTATCGTAATATATGATAGAGGAGTATTTACTTATAAAATCGTTCTTTTAACCGAAATGGTCACAAGTGGTAACAGTTATTGTTTTCTTCATGATACGAGTATTTTCATGTTGTAGGTTCTGAGTTTACTTTTATGCGCTTTGATGCTATGGCACACAAAATATCAGCTACAAGAAAGTGTCCTTTCCTGGCAACACCAACCCACCATTTGCTTCAGAAATCGTGTGGGTCAAGTACCTTGCGCGTTCAATAAAAAGTGCAATTAACCAAAAGAGCCCAGCAACAGTTAAAACAGTAAATCAGATTAATCCATCATGCCTGACGCCTGGCCGCTAACATAACCAACAGCACGAGCGTCTAAGGCAACAACCTATTCAGTCCTGCGAACTTACCCAATCACAATTGCTCCTTTTGTAGCCATTGAAAAGCTTGTATTCTTTGAACCCAAGCAATCAAACTAGAGTGCACGCGCACAAATATTGCGCTCACTTTATTTTCCTATTCAACCGAATAAACTCTTTCTAACTTTCTTTGGTGAGACTTAGGTGTTATTTCAACGCAACCTTTGAAATTTGCACTGTAACTAAGCTCTTCAATACACTAAGCGTTTCTATTTCAGAATGGCAATCTCGCAAACGTTGCTTTCATTTTTTCTCCAATCAGAAAATTTCAGATCGCAAAACACTTTACAGGAATACGTACTGTTTTAATTTCGAAAAAAGGGCTATACTACAAGGCTAAGCTTCAAAAATAGTTCGTAACATTTACCAAACTGTCGTTTAATTGCCCTGAGGCAAGTTTTATTGGCGACTAGCTGACGTAAAGCCGGCCGTTGAAGCAGTGTCGATTATTCTATTCGAAGCTGGTGACGAATAATCTCGCAGCAAAACGAATTAAACGTCAAGATGTCAAAGCATGACGCTGACTGTTGTCACACCGAAAATAACAATTACACAAATAGAATTTCTATTTTAAATAAAAGTTTTTGAAAGCTTCCAGCTGGCACACTCAAATTTTCTTTGCTTGTACTTTTTGACGTCAAAAAATAATCAACAGCAAAAACTTTCTCCTAGCAATCACATATCCATGCGTCAGTCATATCAAATGTTCACATTCAAAAGAATGTATACGATGCAAATATGTGACGGTAAGTTACAATTTAATGTACCGGGAGTTGTGCTTTCTTCTCATTATTTTCATAACTTTCATGTCATGTGCAGCATATAGAAAATACAGAAAACGCAGATTGTGTTATAATCAGTGGTGGGTTTAGGATTGGGGGGGCCCGAGGCAAGACTAAAAAGGGGGCCCTCTGATGACATCATCATACTCAGCCAAACGTGATAAGAACTTTTGATCAAGCCTAAGATACGGCCACCCAAGGATACGTTCCTGAGACTACGGCATTACTGACATAGCAGACGGAGAAAATGCAAAAGGGTGTTCATGATACACAACTTTGAAAACACTGAAAGTTGGGAAGACACGGCTGGCAACACATAAATGTTAGGTGATAACAAGCTGGCATCGCCCACACTTCTTTATTTTCGCGCCCCATTTCTCTGCATTCACCGTCAATAAACTACAAAGCTTCCCCCTTTGAAAGTTTCATACTTTCCCCCTTTAAAAAAATGCTTGGTAGTCGGTATCCTGAATTTGTTCACAGTCATGTCTTCATTGGAATCCATGAAACCATAAACAACAACCAAGAAGATTTAAAACACTACATTTGTTTTAAATTTCATCCTTTTAGTTACAAGAACATAGCATACAAAAGCATCCAACCTGAGACTTGTTCTGGAAAGCTTTGAGGCTGGATGAGTCAAGGCTGCCCTCACCTTGCAGTGACAATAGTTGTTTGAAATATGTGCAAAAGTAGAAATAATTCATCATATACCTTTTCGCAAACATTTCTACTGCAGCAAGCAGCCTACACCATTGATTAAATCTGTGCTAAGAACCACCTAAAAAGCTGTAGAAAAAATGAGTACTCATAATATTCAAGACATGTCATTTCTGCTTACGTGATAAGAAGCATGAATGTAACCTTGCTTATTAACAGTCCTTGCAGCACAACAGCAATAACACAAGAATACTTTGTAAACTAAGAAGAAACTGTCCTATGAATTAAAAGAGGTAGTGTGGTCACTGCTATAACAATTGCATATTGTCTTATTTTCTGATGGAAATGTTCACAAAGGCACAAATTGTAACATCACAAGAAATGAGAAATTTGTCTAATCTTTTCAACTCAGAGACATAAATATGAAATCCTTGGATAAAAATATAAATGTTCTAAAACATGCATTTATCAACATAATTTTTACAAAACTTGAGTTTTGGTGTATGGCATATCAGCTTATGCACTAGACCAAGGGTGGGCAATTAATTTGGCTCGCAGGCCACTTTGAGAAGGTCGCATTCAGCGGAGGGCCGTACCTTCAAATGGAAATAGAAGCAAGTTTTGGTTAAGTTAGCCTCAGTAGTAAACAATAACATTTACTGTGGTAAGCTGAAGGAAATTTCAGATTTGAACATATTTCCTGAATTCTTCCGCGGGCCACTGAAAACGCTGTGGCGGGCCACATTTGGCCCGCGGGCCGATATTTGTCCACCTCTGCACAAAACGAACATTGCTACCATGAACAACTTGGGTGCTTGAAGCTGCGCTGTCCTCTGAAGGCTCAGTACCACAACCAGTACCACAGACTACAGCAACAAATTTGTCCAGCAGGAGACCTTTACATTTTTCATCAGCCTTTAGTCTTTCTTCCTTTTTCCTTCTTTTTGCAGCTCCATTTGGATACTTTCTGTTGAACTATGGCAGGGTTTTTCTTAAGAAAAATGTTAGGTACGCAGTATAGACCTGTAGGGACCCGATTTCTCTGATTCTAGGGACCCGATTTTCTCTGATTCTAGGGACTTAATTCTAGGTACCAGATTCCGGTCCCTAAAACACCTTAAAAAAAACCCTGAACTATGGCATTTTCATAAAATTATCAATAAACCAAATGCTTCAATCTCTAAAAATCATCATTTGGTATAAAAACAATTATCACTTGATATAACAAGTTATCATTTGGTATAAATATTTGCTCTTATTTGATAGGGTCTTTCAGGACTTTTTGGAAGAAATTTTAACCCACAATTTTTTTATGTACAGATGTTGGTTTGATGCTTTTCTTTGTTTGCACATTGGAGATGGTAGTGGGGCTCCTTTGAAAGCATAGTACTTACATATTACAATTGCTTTTGGGGGTCCATTTGAAAGCTAGACAGTAGTAACAGGAGAGGGTCAAGCCCACCATTATGCGGATGATTGAAGATCGGAAAATCGGGTAGGGGGGGTTTCCCCAACCTCCCGAGGTTTTGTCTAATCCAGCCACTTCATGATCTAACCTGTCACTTATTGTCAAAGGCTGAGGTGTCCCAGGGCATACCCGCTTTAATCCCATAAACAAATATTCACGCAACCGGCCAAGATCACTTCACTTTAACAGCTTTTAATAACCATGTGGACGTTAGTATCAAAGCAAAACGCACTGACAACCTGCTAACTTCATCAGTGTCCTTTGCGAAGCATTCGCCTTTGAACGTTTATCGTGTTTTAACAAAAGCAAACAAGGAATAACTCATTACGATTGCTTTAAGATAAAGCGCGAACCACTTTACAGTTAGTCAGTTTCACCCCGCTCTGTA
>Ga0210059_1006091_pt1 | contig 19366 bp, 9 predicted proteins | sample Ectturendosymbi2_FD_188042 | JGI IMG/M metagenome (GOLD analysis project Ga0210059, IMG submission 188042) | Ecteinascidia turbinata endosymbiont from Florida, USA - Sample 2 (SPAdes) (version 2) | ecosystem: Host-associated > Tunicates > Ascidians > Unclassified | place: Key West, Florida... | reverse complement strand
GCCATGAGATGCACGAGCTTGTTTCAAAGAACAAGAAGTTGTTGGAGCAGATAATCTCTGGCGATAAATACAAACAATGATTTGACACTTCTCGTTTTAATACAAAATTTTTTTCTGAAAAAAAGTTCGATTCTTTTTCGGTAGAAAAATCGTATTTTTTCCAATCGTCCTTATTTTTGGTTCAAGATCGATGGAAGCCCTGGCTATACTTCATCATCTCCCAGCGGTTTTCATTTTACACTTCTACGATTTTTCTGTGGCATGCTGTCAGCCATTCCTATAACGTGATGGTCAGTTTTGCGTTTTTTGTCTTTGTACGTCTACTGCTCATTGTTTCTTGTTATTAGTAAGTTGCATGTTATACGCGGTTAAAAAACATTGCCCTGAGGAAGCCCACTTGAATAGGTGGGCGAAACGTTGGGTAATAATAAAAATCACCAGAAGATCAAATTAATCTGTTTAACATTGTCATTGTTGCACCACAAACAGAAAATGCCTGTAAACTACCACGAAATTAATTTAGTCAGATAGTCACTATAATCAGTTGGCAGATGGTTTATTTTTACAAAAATTGCTTGGTAGTAAGAATATTTTGACAAGCTAGTTTGGTACCAACAGCCTACTTGTCTCTATGTCAGGATGGAATTCATGGTTAGAACCATTTGGCTTTCACGTGATTGATATGTTTTCACTTTCGTGCAGCTGTTTTCGTTCATGTGGGGCCAGCACAGTCGCATACGGAAAATGGTGTTTCGTTTTACATGCGTAGTGCTGAAGTTGTATGGTTAGGGCAGAATATTCGATAACGCAGCGCAAGTGTGCGATTGCATCTAGTGGTGTTTCGGTGTCTTTAAATGATAATAACCAGTGCGTTATTATTAATAACGCTAAGTCATATTCATTAATATTCAAAGCCTGTGCTGGGTTTGATAATGTCAGTCATCGCAAATTAAACTTCAAAACAACGGAAAATCACCATGCAGGTTAGACATTTATGTTGCCCCACTATTTTTTCCTTGGTCCCGCAGCGGCCTCCCCACTTTTTAAATTCTAGAATCGCCACTGCGTGCTTTTCCATCACCAGATATTGTAGTTATCAGAAAACGGTTATGTGCGCGGTGGCGCTAGACGTCCAAGCGTAGCAAGCTACTTCGGCCGGTGAGGTGAGGACGGTTGTTTACCATCTATGGCATTTTAGCGCAGACGTTCGAGTTACAGTCGCGCGTATTTTGAGAGGAGAATATCGAGTCATTGGCTTAGGCTGCACAGTAGCAAGTGCCAGCGCGATTCAGTGAAGGCAGCAGCGGTAGAATAGAAACAGTGCATTCTTTCCTTTATGAGAATCTTTGCTGAACGCAATGGTCTGTTAGTGTTAACCACGTTGGCAAGGCTGTCCTAGGCGTTAGCCCTGCAACTACAGTTACTGACTTTCCAGCTGAGTGAATTCTTGGGCCGTCTTCTCTTCGTTACATGTGCTTCAGCCATTACTTGTGCTCAATATCGCCATGACTGGCGTTCCAGTCTAATGCATAACTGCGAAGTTATTTACCTCTAGTAGGTTATGAAAGATTACAAAATATAGCAACATTGTGGCAAGCAGTTTGTTTTCATAGTAGGCCCTCAGTTGCATTGCATAAAAGCTAATTGAGAGTTAAGAAAGAGGCTGTTCAGCAAGTGCAAAAATATAGCCTATGCGGATGCTGGATATACTCACTCACTGCCAAGGTTTGTGAAACGTTGGAGAAAGCACCTTTGTCTGCATGGCTGAACAGAGTCAGAGGGAGCAGTTGCTCACAACGTATTTTGTACTCTTGAAAAAATTACTCTGCAATAACAACTACTGAACTAGGAATTGTCCTGTAGTGTTCATTAACATAAATTGAATATCAGAGCACCTGCCGTAGGTTTCAACCCATTTGGCAATATGTGACGCGCGGTAACATTTATGTAGGCTAATAAATAAAGTTAGTTAAAATTTTGTTCGTAAGAGTAATGCAAGTGTGTATGTAACACAATCTGCGCAACGTTAACTTCCAGAAGTTGTTTTGAACACTCTGAACTTATGGGAAATGCAGTGAAAGCTTTGTGACGTGAAGACGTTGCGCTTGACGAATCATCTGCGACGAAAACCTTCCGGCGGATCTACGTGTGTTGCAGCTTTGCAGAACTTGTTTAGCCCCAGGGGTCTGCACAAATACCGTCAACACATCAACTGACACTTTCCGGTGGAAAAGCTCGTTCTATAGAAACATATTCACTGTGCACTATTCACGTCTTCAATCAGGAAAACGTTATCGTACAAATAGAATTGGAAGCAGTGGCATTCAAGAACTGCTGGCGGCCTTTTTGGGATTGGTTGATGCTGTGCCATTCCGACAATACATATCTTTGTGTTCGTAGTGATGAAGAAAGTGAAGGATTAAGCAAGGGGTGATTGGACCCTAAGAAACAACGTGCTTCAGTGTGTTGTAGTTCCAGACTCCCTGTTATCAACAGATTTAATTGCTTCATTGGAGCGTTTCGATTTTCCGAAGTTGCAGTTATTGGGTAAATCGCTTGGTATGGTTTTGTTTCAAGGGAAGTTGTTTTTTCAGTTACAAGATAATAACCAAAGACCTCAGGAGTTTGAAGCGAAGTGAGATATGTCACAATGCTGTGTTTTCATCATGGGCCATGCGGTAGTCAGGATAGCTGAAAAAGGAGCAACATAATGCAGCGCAAGAGGAATTGCAGAAAGCGCAAACATTCAGGAAGCAACAAAACTCACAGAAAACGCAAACAGTCGGAAGGCAATAGCTATTCATTGAAAAGAGTGTTTTTTTTCGGTCGTAGACCGAACGACCGAAATGATTTTGAAATGACCGAAAAAAATGCGTCATTTCGGTCGGAACGTCTCAAAATATAGACCAAAAACACTGTTACGGCGAGTTTTAACACAACTGTGACCGAAATGTTTCAGTGACCAAAATATCTCAGCAAAAAATGACTTAAATGTCGCAGCGAAAAAGAAACAGCAAAAGAGGCAAGTGGCGGGCAGCAACACTGTACACTGAGAGGGCTAAAATCAGATCAAACTTGCATGCACGCCAATATGTTTGCAGCGTTCCAGCCAGGGACAAGCGCTGGTGGAGCCACTGACGCTCCGTGGGGTCACCTGACAAATCGACAAGGAAAGTTATATTAGGTTGACCATGACCAATACGTCTTTGGTGCGGTATGTATTAATGACTTGAAGAAACTACGGGACATGCCATGTAAAGACGGCGTGGTCATGAGTAAGAAAGTCAGAAGCATTTCACTTTTTTAAACCATCCCTAATTGCATGGCCAGTTACAGCAACTTGTTTGTACCTGTATCGCCGACAAACTGCTACCTCAATCACCTAACTTCCTGGCATTAATCAGTAATTTTTACATTTAGACATATCCTTGGTAACTAGTGACGACATTTGAGACAAATCATTACATGGACAAGATTTGCGGGATATCGTTGCATAGATAAGATTTGAGGCAAATAATTACGTGGTCCCATATGGATTGCAACACCTGCTTTCCCTGGGAAAGTCCCCGGTTCTGCTATCGGCCTACTTTGTATTTAAGGTGCTGTGCTCGTAGGGCTTCGTTGATTCTTATAACTTGTATCTGGGGAGTTAGGTTCTTGCGGCGTATACTACTCCATGCTCCGTGTGCAAATGTAGCGATTCGAACTATTATTTCGGCTTGCTTTCGTAAACCAGTGGTGAATATCGTTTTGCGTGGCAACGTTTATCTGAATATCAACGACAAAAATTGGGCTCTATGTAAGTTTCAAATTTTAGGCAGTGTTGTGGCGATGCTTTTCCACAGCTGCAACTGGACACCTCTTGTGTTGTAAAGCCTTGGATTTGGCGTTTTTGACGGAGTACATCATGTTACATTAAAGCAATTTCGCTTCGACTTCAGAAGACATTGTTGTGCGCAACTGCTGTGAAACTGCTTTCCTAGGTGAAGAGTTGCTGCATCCATATTGTCGGGGACCGTTTTTGTCGGCGTAGAGCCGTAGAAGGCCTTTTGCTGGGAAATTTCCGCCGCGATACCTAAATCCAAAAACTTAACAAGTTGATTAAATGATACCACTCGATGGAACGAAAGTCTATGATTTGGGCTTTCAATTTTGTGCTGTGGTTCTTTGAGCATTTACCCGGCAAATACTTCAGCTCATTTGCTTTTACCGAACAATGTAAAGTTCACCTATGTGGTTCAAGTCCATGGGGTTGCACCAACATACGGCAAAGCATAAATGTGCACTTTGAGGACACCTGCATGCGTTAGAGCTAACTGGTGAAAGTTCGTTAGCAATCATCGTACAGTTAAAGATGCAATCGGCCTCAACGTTGTCTGTCATTCACATGTAGCCAAGCTCATGGCAATATGAAGGGTTAGTTAGGAGGGCAGTTCGGCTACTGTTTCCTGTCAGCGACAGACGCCGTCAATAAGCTTACAAACGTTACGTTGTGTGCTTCCTCAAAGTCTTCATTGGTCTTGATGCAAACGCTCTTGCAGTTTCTATGCCACAGCCATGTCGTATAAATCTGTGTGCGAGAATGTCCATAAATTGGAATTTGCGTATCTCAAGATCAAAACTCTTTTACATTGCGAGATGCAAAAGTATTTCGAACTGATAGCTTACTAATTTTGCTGTACACTTCAGAATGCGCACACCTTGTTCGAAGCATGCTGCAATTGCGTAGTTAGGTTTTCAACGGTCTATCAGGGTTGAGCTCCATTGACATTTGATTTTAGATGCAAATTCAATACCTTACTTTTGCAAAGAAATTATTTGTACAAATTTAAGCTATATTTATTTAACATCACTGCTGAAATGTTCATGTTTATGCAGTTGTATTTCGTGAACAATTCCTGATATTGATTTGACTGCAACTCTGTACAAACATGGGTTTGGATGAAGATATTGTTGCCATTATAACTGATATTCTTCAGGATAAACATAAGGCAGTTTCTTTGTCATCTCTGGGAAATATAAAAAGTAATCTCAGCAAAAATAAAAAGAAATTGCTTAATGTAAGTTGTGTTTTTCATTGCTGATTTTGTTTGTTTTCTATACTTTTCTATGCGTAAGTTTTATTTAATATTTTTTTATATGTTGTTCGTCATTGGATTTACTTTCGTTGCACTTGCGTATTTGAGCATCATATTGTAACATGGTTTAAACTGGTTTTCCTTGCAGAGGGTTGGAATTAAACAATTTATTCTGAAGTTTCCCGACAAGTTTGCATTGATTGATGAAGTGGTGTATCTAGTTGAACCTGCTGCTTCACCCGTCGCCGTACCTAGCCCAGACGAAAATAGCGGTATTCCCGACACACATACAAGTGGCGCATCGTGCGAACCCAAAGCACCATCGAATTTTGCTATTGAAAGTACAAGTAAGGGACCTCCTGATTTCTTGCAACCTTATATTTATAAATATTGTAAATCCTTACTAATCGACTCTTTTGGTGGCAGCGTGGTGTTAAACAAATAGAATCGATCCATAATTATTTTATATGTATATTTCTTATTATTCAGCAAGTGATAACTTTTAAGTTGAATGTTAGCCGCCCTGGGCATTGAGGTTGGTTTTAAATAATATGCATATCTGCTTGTCAAAGCGTTTTTGCGAAACCTAATCATACGCTGTTTTATTTTGTAAATGGGTGCAAACGTGTTGATAATTCATAATAAACTTTGTATTTAAATAGGTTTGGTTTTTACTTAGTGCTAGCCAGTAGTTTCATCTGTGCCTCATAAACACAAGGTTTGAAAGGCTTTCAGTCAAAGAGTTTTGGTTGATGGTTGAAGCACATAAATTATTTTTTTCTATAGCAGGATATTAAGGACAGGTGTTTGCAGATTGCTTGTTTCTTGTCAGAAATTGCCCTTGCTACTTATCTCAAAAGTTTCTCGTGGCGATAGTAGTATTTATGGTTGAGAGCACCAAAGTTTAATTTTTTCCAAGTGTCCCAGTTGTCCCGTTTTGGTTTAAAATTAAAGAAACCTTCAAAACCTTTGAATTGGTGTGAAATAATCACACGTGCATATTTGACCTGGAGTGAAAAAGGCTTGGCGACTTACTATTCATCAGTAAATATAACAATGATGTGCTAGCTTTTACCTAACAAATAAATAAGTGTATGGTGTTTCTGCAAATTTGAGAGTTAGTCTAATGAATAATTTACCAGTTTGTGATCAACACTCGCATGATCCTTAAACTCTACGTATCGCTTTCTATAATTGTAGGTTTTCCAACGACCGATCCAAAATGATAAATGATATAACCTGTTTGTTTTTTATGAACACTTTTCAGATTCAATCTTTTTGTGCAAATTGTAAGTCTATCATAGACAGTGATGCATATCTACATTTATATTTTGCTTATTTTTTGGGATAACTATTCCAAACGATATTTTTTGACATGTAGGCTGTGATGGTTATTATGTTTTCGTGGATATGGATTTGCAATCGAATGTGCTTACTAATATTGGTGGGTCCTAGCTTGACACATGGGAGGACAGTCAAAAAATGGCCCAAAAATACATTACCAAATTTGACTAGTTACTCAGTTTCAAGACGAAAGCATTTCGTCATATTTCAAGTGAGGTATTTCGAAATATCCCAGGGCTGCTGCCCCGCGATTCTCCCGAGAAGAAAATCGGGTGCGAAGTTGAATGAATAAGGCATTTCATGAATGCAAAAGTTCAAGGCATGGGAGCGCTACTTTCTCAGCTTTTTGTTCGAAAACAAGGTGAACAGCATAAACGAAAGGTCGTCCGTTTTTCCTCATCTGAACATTGCAGAAAAACGTCAACGTTGCCTTCCTGCAAGTTTACCCGAAGGACGTTATTTCAAAGTGGCACCATTATCGTTCAGCGAGGAAATTGCTCATGCCTTTCGTCACCTGTACTCATTGCATAGGAGACATGTCTATACGCTTTCACGCAAAGAGGACAATAATTTCCTTACACTATGGTTTATTTCTTCTGCGTTTTTGTAGATACACTGAATTAGATTTAGACTGTCAAATGTTAAAATGTTTTTGAAACAGTGGCTATTAGTGATCACGGAATTAACAACATTGGCGACTTACAGGCGTGGCAATTATGTTTTTCAGTCACCGAATTTTCAAAAAATCGTTCTTGCATGGTGTGCTTTGAGGATGTCACAATATTTGCGTATGGAATATGTTTCCATCCAATTTGTTACAGGTAACTAAACGATCTTTATTATTTTTGACATTGCTAATGTTGAAACACACTGTGGGGATTTTGTTAAGTGTAACCAGAAAGCAAGACAACCTTTTCGAAAGGTGGTTTTAAAAAATTGAACTGTCGAGAAAGAACCATTTATGGTAGTAGCTAACATTTGCTTGAGGCCGCAAGGGTAGCAAAGCTGTCATAAATTTTGTTTTACTTATACGAGTGTTTATCGCTGCCGATTGCCACGAAGGCAAGGAGTTTAAAGCATATCTGCTGGAACCAGCAAAAACTTTTGTCTGCCGCCATGGATTCGAGCAATATCACGCATATTGGGCAAAGATTTTTAGATAGGTGTGCATTTGAATGAGAGGTTTTGCTTGACAAGGTTCTTTTGCGCTAAACTGCTGAGTTGTCCTGGCCAGTTCCAGCAAAAATGTGCAAGAAGCTTTGGTAGTAAGCGTTGATAATCAATTGCAACAGCTTTTCAGGCCACAAACCAAGGACGTTTGTAAGATGTTTTGGCTACCCTAATAATTAATCGTGCTGAAAAACAGCGGGTAGCGCGTAGAGAACGGTATTGCTGAACAGTAGTCAACCAAAACAATTAAGACTGCATTGTGACCTGATTGCGGGTACGTTGCCTAAGTTCGCGGCGACCTAGCGTAAATTTCAGGGTTTGTTAGAAAAGGATGCAGCGTTTAAAGATTTTTCGAAAAATTTGAAAACCGTTTAATGAAAACTGTGCTGTTGAAATTAGTGTTGTCACAAGCTGCTCCGTAGCTTGTGAGAGCTCGATTTTAAAGGCTCACGCATGTAATGGCTATTGCGCTGTCAAGCTTATTAGGGATTCACTGGTTCATAAAAAACGCCGACATCACGTTAGCTACCCTGCCTAGTTTCAGCTGCTTCTAAAACGATTTTTTTGTACAGATGTTCCACTATGCTTCGAGTCTTGTGCAGTGACAGACAATGCCCTAATTGTCGCTCCGAACTCACACAGGTAAGTTGTGTCGACAGAATAACTAGTGGGGGACAAAGCATTGACAAACACCGTTTTGGTTGTGATCACCTACATGTGTTACACTTTGCGGACACGGGAGGCGCCCATCAGTGAAAGATATTTGGTGCATGATGACGTCTTAAAATTCGTTTGAAAAAATAGTGTGCAGGAAGCTTAACAAATAAAGATCCAAGGCTAAGCAGTAGGCCGCAATAGGTATGTGCAAATGCGTGTTACTTGTCTCCGTGTTTTCAAACGACACGTGGATGTTGAAATTCGTTTATAATGTGCTGCTGGTGCCTCATAATTAGTCATAATAAAACAAATCTATAAGACAGTTCAACTGTTGCGCCAAAAGCGTCGTCTCTAGTTTTCCACCCGTTTATTGTTTCGTGAAAAGAAAAGGAAAGCACTGTGTAAACGTTATGACAGAAGCTGTTACGCGATACTGGGGCATTGTCTTGCACTCCCGTCACGTGACTCAGTAATAGGGTAAACAGTTTCGACACCAAACAGTGTGGCCTCAGCAAAAAAGGAAAACCCAGTATTAGGAGAAAGACTTTGTTGTCTCGTTGAATTAATCAGACCAGAAAAATAATATGCAGGCTTGTGCATGGGAATCGGATGCCATGGGATGAGTTGAGATGGGTCAGTGGTCTTGAAATTTGCCTCTTTGTTGGTAATTGCAACGTCACGTGGCAGGAATTTTCGGAAGCTGAATACCATCATAATATTATTACAGCACAGCAGGTATTGGACGTGGAGGCTCGGTGCCATGGTGTAGCGATGCGAGGCCCCCAAACATAAGCTTGTTGGCCGCTTTTTAGGTGGCAGTAAAAAAGATCCCCAATTTTCATTTCCCCACTACTATGTTTAGAGTACCTTAGCCACGGCTCTGTAGGTGCTAGCAGATAGACGTTAAACATGCTCCCGATTTAATGTATTTCGTATTGCTAGTTTCGTGGGGTGGAACAGTCACAATTTGACATGGGATTAGACAGCAAAAAGTGTCATGCACAAGCCTGATCATGTGACTTAAAAACTGATTGTTTGACTTTATCATATCAAAATACAAACTTGTATGACTTTGTTTATCTAATTGTGTGATTTATTTTATTTCCATCTGTTATCATTTCGTATTTTCTTAGATTTTCTAAATGTTTGAGATGTAGTGCCACAGAAAAGTACTGCGCATTTGTGTAACTCCAGCTTCGAACATAACGGTCCTTATTTAGCGAGAGTTTTGGGCGCGCAGAAGCACGGTGCGCATATTGCAATTGCGTGACGAGCTAAACTTAGCATATCTCTTGCTTGTGTGTTCTTCCGCACGAATCCCGCTTTCACTTCATTTGCTGCCGATGGTCTGAAACCGTGATTGTCTCCCAGTAGACACGAGCCTAGCCCTTTTCAACGCCATGCTTGGTGCTTTTTGAAGGTGTGGTTCGCGGAGTCGCTGGAAGCGCCCGGCAAACGTGACACGTCGTCTTTTATCAAAGAGCAAAAGTACGGAATCTTGTTTGAAAACAAACACATACAGAACCAGCACAAGTGAGATTCTTTTATGTGTTTCAAAGCGTCTCGTGAGTTCAATTGCAAAAGCATGGACGTTTTGCATGTGGTTTTAAGGCTTGGAGGGGAGCTATACATATCTTTAGGAAGGAAAGATTTTGTTTTTATTACACTGCATGCTTCAAACAAATCTTTTTGTATAGCTTGAATCATTTAGGGGAACAAAAAAATTGGGGGCACTGATCCCGAATGCCCCCGTGGCTAGGGGCCTGGTGTGGGGTGGCAACGGAACAAACATGGAACCGGGGATATTTAGATTTCAAATGTATGTTGAATACTTGCAAACATCTTAAACCTGCGTATGCAGGACGCCCTTAGCTAGCACGGCTTTGTCTCAATTTAATCCCAATAGCGGGTTACCACTTGATCCACCCTTGCCAATACTTGCGTGTTGTACCTAAGGCGTATGAGTGAGTGGGATGTTTAAGTTTTTCTCGTATTGTCAAGCAAGCTTTGTTTTTATTGTTACTTTTTGAAGTAGGTCAGTTGATTGAGTTGTTGACTCAACCGAAGTTGCCAAAATATTGGCAGTCGATAAGTACTCGTATTTTAGACAACAAAACAATTTTCGAAAACTGAACAACTGTCAATTACAACATCCAAAACCTTGTAAAAAATGCTGTGATCTTTTGCGTACAGTGCAGGTAAATTTCAGGTTATTCAACACGGTAGCGGATTTAAGCGACAACCGCAATGTCTCAAAAGTTTTTAAATATTGAGACTTCTCTGTCGTTTCCAATAAGTTGGTAAAGAGTTCACCCAACATGCGGTTTCGACAACACATTTCAATACAAACAGCTGAAAGTGTACTGAAAACATGCATCTGCAATTGCAGTAGTGTCACAGGAACAAATCATTTGTCTCTTTCGAAACTTTTTTGCTTCATTTGTAGACAACTACTGGAGCACAAGTGCCGACACTGTGAAACCAAGTTCGACGACTTTGATGATCTGAAAAAACACATGCAAACTAGATATGGCGAATATTTTTGTGAGATCTGTCTGCGTGGTTGCAAGGTAAGAAGTATCTTAATGTGTTGCGAGTTACGAAATAAGAATTCGTTACTCTTCTGAAAATTGACATGAATTTGCCAAACGCAGATTAAAAATTTTCGGTGATTATTCTATATTTTTTTCAATCGTTTTTTTTCGGGAGAAATTTCAAAGGTAACGTTTTTCGCAGATTCTGCTTTGCCTTTGCAGTCTCTTATATCATTGACAAAGTGCTGAACTACTACATAGAAGCATGCAATGACGCGTGATGACGTCAATTGCAGTTAGCGGGCCTAATAAGTACGTGGGCGAAAGCAAAGTTTTGATCTGACAGATGTAGCTCGAGTATTGTCGTGCAAGAGCTGGCGTTTGATTTGCAATTTACCAAACCTATTTCGGCAGATATTCACTGACGAAAGGAAAACTTACTCAAAGGCTGATTTGACTGCTCACGAAGAAGCTGGCGACAACGGGGAAGGCAGTGCCCATAAGGGTCACCCACTTTGCAAGTAATCCCACGTGCACAGTTGATTTCAAACGTTAGACTCTTGCCTATCACGTGATGACATTTACAGCAAGTCTGTTAAGTGGGTTGCTAAAGTTTGATCCACCACTCCATGCTCGGGATGATGGCGCTTTAAGTGCAGTTTGTCTGGCCGTGTGACAAGATTATGAGTGCTCCTTCACTTTTGAAGTAACCTCTTACGGTTTTGTCCGATTTTACAGCAAACGCTACGAGGTAAATTTTTTATCGAAGACGTCAGGTTTGTCATGACATATTTATCCCTAAGTACAAACCATAACGAATCTAAAAGACGAAACAAAACAACATGGCGGAAAGTTGGCTCACAATTCACTGTTTGTTTAATTGACGGGAAAGTTGACTCATAATTTACTGTTTGTTTATGACGTCAAGCGTCACGGCAGACCACGCTTCACATCACGATAGACTGCACTTCACTTCTTAAGCAGAGGTTCGCAACCACCATGATCGTGCTATGCGTTTGCTTCTTCGTTATACTAGCTCTCAGTTGTTCTTTACCTTCTAACACAAGGTTGTTGACTGGTTCACTCCCAAATCGTGATGAGTTGCTAAGGTTAGCAACGGTCATTCTGTTTGACGGCATGTTTGTAAAAATGTTGTCGTAGAGATGTTGTTGTTTTTAACAGCAGAAACAACATTTAAGAACCATTTCTGGCAAAAGAACAATGACTGCGTTGTAATTAAATTTTCCGAAAAATTGTCATTGGAATTAAATTAATGTTGATTCCTTCAGGACTAGTTGTAGAAGTGAAATGATTTTGTAACTTGTCAAAGGATGTATCTGCGGCTGCACAAGCACTTGAGATCTCGCCACGCTGAAACAAGTCTATGCGAGATCTTTAACAAGGTTAAAAGTGGAACTTTTATCGTGACGCAAGTTATTGTATGCGACTGGCGCAACCTGAAATAAACACTTCAGGGAGGAAACGTATTGTTCTCAACTTAACGTTTTAAAAAATACCCGCATTCGAAAGTTTGTTTGCGCATGCGTCATCGACACAGACGGCGATCAGCGCTAAGGATTTAAAGATTGAATGCCCCCGTCAACAAGAGTCATTTGCACGGGACCTACCGGGGGTATTCCCCTGGTAGAGAAACACGGTTTCTTCCCGAAGCCACAACTTACGGCTCGCGCTTACCTGCTGGCGGCCAGCTCAACATGTCTGAATTCGACGCTCCGGAAACTGCATTTCGGTACTGCGCGCGATATATTCGCTACGAAAGCTTTGTTAGGGTGCGCTGGCACATTAACGCCATACGGCTGTAATGAAAATGTGCAAGGGGCATTTTTCAACCCGTGGCAAACGATGAAAATTTTACCGCTTGCACACATCGCCTAAGACTGACCTGAGCGTATCTACGCCAGCTGGCGCCTTAACGAATTTGACAATACTTGATGCTTGTGAAGGTGCTGGACTTGTTGAACACTGCTTTTATTTTAACACTGTTCGTATTTGCTTTTGTTAAATTTAACTGTTAAACGGCGCAGTTGTAGTCTTCTTGAGTCTCTTCAAAAGTATCATTCCACATATTTACTCATCGCCGGCTTATTTAGCACGAGCTTGCTGATAATTAACAATTGTCATTAAGCCACTGCGGCTGAAAAGGAAATGGTTTCTAACGAAGTGTGCTCAGCACACATTGCGTTTGCTCATCGTTTTGCTGTTTAAAATTCATCCTACATCTAATAAACTAGACGTTGAGGTGTTGAGCAACTGTCAGATTTGCATTTCCTTCTATTTTGCTTGTTGAAGCATAGTTTCGATGAGCTTATGTGTGTGTTAAGCTGTGTTTCGCTAGTGGCACTTCGGTACAGTTGAACATAGTCCCGAATGGCTGTGTTAACGCGGTCCGTGATTGTTTTTCTCTGAACGTCCAGCAACTGTTTGTTGAATTCCCACTGACTGTTGTCTTAAGCACATAATTTGATTTACAGGTTTTGCGACCATCGCTATTTAGATAAGAATGAGCTATATCGTCATCTTCGCATGAACCACATTACCTGCCCTGTATGCTCGAACGATCATCCCGCTTTTTACGCGTAAGTGTTATTGTAAGGTGACAAAAACAGTATCGTTGTTTTGCTGATAATCGTTCTGGCGTTTCATGAGCACTGTTATTCCACTTCAGAAAAAACGTGAAAGTATTAAAATTATGTGCGGACCAACCTGCAAAGTGGTGGCAGCTTACGTTGAAATAGTTAATATTCTTTGTCTATTTAGTACGTTAGCTACAAACTGTAATCTAAAAGTAGTACATGAATAATCTTCAAATGAAACGTTAAACCGTGTCTGGCTTAATCCTAATCTTTGACTGAATATGTGCAGTACTGCGATGCAAAAGTGGGTTTTGTGTTTGGTTTGCTTTTGCTTTTAAGACAGTTTTCAACCATGTACTGAACCAAGTTACCTGCACGCTACTGCGGACAAATGATCATGGCCTTCTGCCAAAAGTTAAATTTCCCACTGTGTGCTATATGCATGTTACGACTGCCAACGACGCTTTTGTTGTTGCAGCGGTGTCGAATCACTATGGACTGATCACGTGACTAAAGAGCATTCTTATTGTGACGAACCTGGCTGCACATTTAACTTGCAATGCGTTTTTCGTGATGAAATGGATTTACAGGTGAATCTCTTGTATGCCGTGAGTGTTTGTCGAGATACAGTTTGCCTAAATTGTGTTTAACAAAACAAGGAAAAGTTTCTTGTATCGCATAAGTAGTAAACTACTGGATACCTTAAGGCTTCTTAGTTCCAGCATGCAGTGATATGTGCCAGACACTTGCACGAAACAGGTTGTTACAATATTAGGGTTGCTGGAAGCAGGTATGCATACACGTCAGTGGTGGTCAACTGGCGGAAGTGAGAGTAGCAAATTATTTTGTAAAATTAACTCGGACACAGAGCATTTTTGTGAATGACCACGGGTTTTGGAATAAAAAGCGTTGCGATGATTTTCTATATATGTGCCGTTTTAAGTTTCGATAGGCATTGCTCGTGACCATTAAATGGCAGATTTTTTAAAACCAGGATATAAGAAATATTCCAGAGCGTCTCTGAAAAACGGTTTAACCTTCGTTTAAATTTGCATGGCAAAGTTTAGGTGTAATTAAAGGGTTTTTGCTGCAGGGATAGCATGGCAGATGCCATAAAATAAAAAATGTGTTTTTTAAATGGTTTTCCGTTCCCCAACAATTTCCATCCTCTTCAGCAGTTGCTAACGGGGTGCTAGCCAGAAAACAAGATACGAGGGTGGTATTTTTCTTGCCTGGGAACCTTTTATAACACAAATGCGTCCCACACTAGAGTCTGCCTTGTAAGTTTCATTGGGAAATTTCCCCAAAGATCTCTAACCGTCAGTTACTTTTATCCAACTAATCTCTATTCGTTTAGAATCAACCAACGTGTGTCAATAAAAAGATATGCTTAGACTTTGTTGAAGTTACTTATTGAATTCAGAATCTGTGGTGTGAAAAAGGCAGGCTACTACATATTTTGCTGAAATTTTCATCGACAATTTGTTCAATTCCAGGCTCACAGACTTCATAAACATCCCAACCAACAGAGCAAGGCAATGAGGAGGCAAGAACAAAAAGTTACAGCAGGTGAATTGTCGGTCTGCGTCTTTTGCTTCATGGGACTTAGTTCCTTTGTTTTCTCGACGTTTCCTTGAGCAAGGGATCACTTCGTCGCAAGAACGACTGGCTTAGCACACACCTGTGGAGTGTCATTCCAGTTCACGAAATCGATCACGAACAAACCATCGCATGTTGGAAGAAAGACGGTACTCCCTGTAGCAGAGTTGTAAACGGGCCTCATTTTTAAGCCCGACTCCGGCCCAAGCCCGACGCTTACTTTTGCAACCCGATTTAGGTCCGAAAGGCAAATTTACCGAGTGGGTCAAGACATGCGCAACCGCAGGGTATCAAAAAACGTAGTGTACGGATATATTTGCCGGTACGGTTTTGTCACTCACAAAATAGCAACCACCTTGACCAACACATTGGCTTGAAAAAACACAAACTTAGCTTGTTAGCGAAGGATAATACTGTGGAATGTAATGTTTCTCAAGAAAAAAATAAACTACCACGAAACTATCCACTATGACGCTACAGGCATAAAATGAACTACCTAGGATAGCGCTATGGCATGAAAAACCGGTTTGTAGGCCATCGTTTATTAAAACAAGCGAAGAATCGCGTAGGAGATTGATGATTTCGAAGCAACGCCATCGCGTGCTAGTTTCGTCACCGCTGAGCAGAGAATAAAAGAACGCAACTGTGTATGCAAATAGGATTAGCTGAAGAAAAATCACTTCACTCACAGAAGTCACCGCGGTGAGTACAACGAATCTGTGTCACGAAAAAAAATCGTTACTCGGAATGTTATGAAAAAGTTTTGTATGCAGGCCAGAAATCGGCCCGAAACATTTTGACAAACTAAAGCTCGAACCCGGCCCGACCCAAAAAGCCCGGCCCGACATACAACTCTGTCCTGAAGTAGCCCTCGCCCTACTTATCTGCATATAGGCAAATTTGGAATGGTTGCTTACAGACTAATATCAATTTATCCAAGGGAGGAAGACCTGAATCCCTGACTATACAAACAAAATTGTTGCAATGAACGCCCATTCTGTTTTAAAATGTATATCGTTAAATTTGTACAAGAACGAAGGAGCTTGTTACGAATTTTGCCTAAATTGTAAAATACCCGAAAAAAGTCAGTTATGCTCTTAATATCCGCTTTGACCCCGCAGTGCAAATAGCAATCTTTATTGCTTTGTATTTTGTATTTGTTGGTCGTGACCTTGTTCATATCATCATCTGCGTATTACCGGTCGTGTGCAGTAAAGAACCGCACAACAAATTGTTCCGGGGTTCTGGGCTGATAAACAACCAGCAAATGCAACTCATCTTTTTACCGTCAGCCAACACTTCACTCACTTTTGAACGCTATCATTTGTAAAAGCTTACTGCGAGTGCAAGTTGTATCGGTGTAACTTCTGCAATACGATTTCAAAAAACTTCACCTGTCGTCTGCAGAATCGTCTGCGGTACTTGAATCCTGCCCGATATACCGCTTTTTGTGTGTCCCAAAGTCAATGCGGTGGCGTATTTGTGTTGCGTTGTTTGTTGACCACCAACTATGTTTCAATGATTCTTTACCAACGTACATTTTTTATCAATTTTTCAATAGGATTTCTTTTTTTCAGCCTTTACTGCGCCCCAACGAGTGACCTTTCAGCATCAGATCAGCCAAGGAGAGCGTGTTCTTCAAGACGGTAGCCTTATCATACACGGTGATTACTTGTTCCATTGGCGAATGTTTGCGCCTTTGGCACTTTGACGTCCGGCTGGTTTTGGGGATTTTCGGCAAAAAAAACACCTAAACGCACGTGGCTTTGCGCATGAATATCTCCGCTCCTGTTCGCTCTAGCGACTCGGCGAAAGTCTCAAAAAACGCATACAGTCTAGTAGATTGCACTCGAAAAAAAATTTTTTGCTTGGGGGATGCGGGTTGGTTGTGAGTGACGTCGTAAGTGGAGGACTTCTAGGCCACCTTGGCCCACTTTGCCTGGCCCTGGAGGCCAACCGTTAGGTGGTAGTATTTCGCTGAAGTTTTTACTGGAAACTAGGCTACAATCCGAGTCTTTTGATACTTTGGATGACCTGCTGGGGTTTCGGGTTCAAAAGTTGTGATGTGAGTTAGAAAAATATTTGATTAATTAGCTAATTAGATGATTAATTAATTTTTTTATTATTGATCATAACTTTTGAACCAGAAACACTAGAAAGTTGATCAAAAGCTCAAAAGACTCGGACTCGAGCCTAGTTTCCAATGAAAATTTCAGCAAAACACTTTGGCCTAGCGGTTGGGCCCTAGGCCAGGCAACATGAGACAAAGTTACCCCAAAACTACTTATGACGTGAGTCACAAAAAATGCGCACCCCCCAACCAAAAAAAGATTTTGTGTGACGGCAATTGGGGGCAGGCCGAAGTTTGTAATTTGCTTCTTGCAAGGACGGTTGAGGTGAACGCTCAAGGAGTGCTACGGTGATTCACTTAGTGGCCATGGGTCAAACACTGCAATTGTTATCTTTACCATCAAGCACTGTCCAGGTGCACTTACAATATATTAAGCTGTCTGCATTACAGAGCACTGCATGTGGTATCTGCGGTGGTTGTAGATAAAAATAAATGATCTGATCAGTCATTGGGTGCTTATGGAACACTAGAAACATATTTAGTCTTATTGACAAGTCTATTATTTCTAAATCAATTTACTTCATGGTCAACGAGGTCCGAACCCTCTCGCCCAAGGACTAAGTGATGCAGTGGATTTAGCATGTGCTACTTAGGCTGGTATGCTTTTTTCAATTGTCTGTTGAGTCATACAGTAGACCTGAAAAATTGCACGTGTGGTTTGTCCAGCCTTGTTCTCAGCATTAATGTGTGAATGCTAGGAAGAGATATACATACAGTGCTGCCGTTGACTTGCCACCATCCACAAATGCAGCATTCACACAATTCGGTGTTGAGGTATGATCAACATAACTAAAATTGTACATTGTCATTTTACTGCACTGTTTGCTTTGTTGAAGACATGAAATTCCAAAGGTGACAGGTGCCTGGTTTTGACTTGACTAACTACATTGGCAAATCAGTCATAGGGTTTCACACTGTTGTTTGCTTGCAGAGACGAAGATGGCAGCGTGAGTTTATTGACATTCCAGCTTTGCTGCCTGATCCATCCTATTCCATAGAAATGCAGGCTCCCATGGCATACCGGGAAAGTTCTGCATACAGTGTGGCTACCAAGTTTGTACGCAGTGCCACCAATAAAATGAAATGTCCTGTGTATAAGGTATGGCATCATGATCAGAATTTTTTCAGTTGGGTGAAATTACTGAAAACTTTATAAATACAGTAAATGCAAATGAGACATTAAGGAAAGTTAGCTTTTAGCAGTGCACTCAATGTTTTTGCCACGTTTTCTTGGAATGGTCATCGATTCAGCACTTAATTTATTTGATAATTGTGAGTTTTAGTGTTTTCGCATGACGTTTCAAGCTTCTTCGTGTTTCCATCGCTACAGCTTGCTGCTCTTGTTGCTTCGTTCGCGTCAACGGATGCCCCACTGATTTCTTAAAGCGCTGTTCGTATATCCAGGTCGTGTGGACTCCAGATGGCCGACGCCTTGTTACAGGATCTGCCAGCGGAGAGTTTACATTGTGGAATGGCACTGCGTTTAACTTCGAAACAATTTTGCAGGTGAAAAGTGATATGGCATCATTTCACTGCGCATTGCGAAGTTCGATGGGTATCTGCAGGTTTTTTTAAGGTGTTTTATGGACCCGATTCGGGTCCCTAGAATCAGAGAAAATTATCATCGGGTCCCTGGAATCAGAGAAAATCAGGTCCCTAGAATAAGAGAAATCGGGTCCCTAACATTTTCCTTAAAAAAAAAACTGGTATCTGGTTTCCTCTGTCATGACCAGAAAACTGATTCCCTGCCGTTTAGACGCAAAACAACATCCCCAACATTTTTCTTACGTGACCTAACCGTTTTTTTGATGAAATGGACGTGACCTACTATCTCGTTAATGTTGGTTACGTTTGCCTTGGGTGTACCCTAACTACAGAGAAAACACGCTTGGTACTGGATCCGCACTTTTAAATTGATAAATGCGATAACTGGTGGCAACATATACGTGACTATTATTTTGTTTTCAAAACACAAACCGTGTGACCAATACACCAGAAACAGCCACATCGCCCTTTGGTTAGGCTTTGCAACAATGCAGGCATTGTGCGTTATATGATTGGGTAATTGCTCATTGGGGCAGTGCAGGATGTTCCACAAACATTTGCTATCATTTGAAATATATACATCTGAGTTAGTACAAACTCTAGCTTTATGAAATTAAACAGGCTTAATGTTTAGTGAAACAAGATTTTTTCAAGTTAGATAAACGATTTCATAAGTTTATGTATTTCCAGTCTTGCTTGTCTTATAGAATTTCT
>Ga0210059_1006090_pt1 | contig 19366 bp, 11 predicted proteins | sample Ectturendosymbi2_FD_188042 | JGI IMG/M metagenome (GOLD analysis project Ga0210059, IMG submission 188042) | Ecteinascidia turbinata endosymbiont from Florida, USA - Sample 2 (SPAdes) (version 2) | ecosystem: Host-associated > Tunicates > Ascidians > Unclassified | place: Key West, Florida... | reverse complement strand
TTGTTACGAATAAAGTGAACTATCACGTAACACAAGCATGAAAATACGTAGTCGACGGGAGGTTTGCAAAAAGTGGTGAGATGGTTCTTGGATACAGGCGATAACCCAGATTCCCACCAAAATGTAATTATTTCTTTTTGGTCCATTTACAGTGTTCCTTGAAATTTTCATGCAAAATCATTCTGTGGTTTTTGCGTTAAGTTGACATCAAACAAGCAAAAAATGTACGAAAACATACACAAAACTCCTTTGCATAAGTAATGACGTTTATGTAACATAGCAAATTCAAGGTGGGGGTTTTAACCCCAAACCCCCCCTTGCGTACGCCCTTTAAGCCAGAGATGTGGGATGGTTGTTGTGAAAACCGTATTGTTGCTGACTCAACAAGTTGTTTTTTGGTAAAATAGTCGTTAAGTCTTACGTACAGTACCTTTTCAAAATTTTTTGAAAAACATGTTAGAACTGATATCGGTCTGTAAATAGTAAGAATTTTGCTATCTCCCGACTTAAAAATTGGTACAGCTTTAGCGATTTTGGATTGTTCGGAAAGACACCGTCACATATATTTCGCTTACAACATTTGATATTAAACGGTGCCAGTAAGTATTTTGACAATTTCAAAGTGCGCACCGGAATATTATCGTGTCCACATGATTGTTTAGAATCTAATCCGTTAATTAGTGTAAGTATTTCTTCAGGAGTGGATGGTGACTGATCATACCTTCTGCTCCAAAGCGATCCAGGGAATTAACACTTCGCATCCTCATTCTTAAACGCTTATTCATATCGAATATTCTATCATAAGTTTTATTTGAATCTTTCGTGTAAGTTCAGTTTCCCTTTAGGTACATTCAATGCTCATGCGTACTCTTTCGTAATACATTGTCTGAAACAGTGTATGCATAAAAATCTGCGCAAAAATACTACGAACCACTTAGAATCTGTTTTACAACTGAGGTAAATCACAACCAAGCGGTCAGAAAACAGTTCCATTTTTTATGCGAAGTTGTACCTTTCAAATGTTGGTGTTACATTGAGGCAAAGGTCACATGCAAAAATGAACACGATAGTATTTGCAGTTTGCCACATGGAGGCGAATAAAATTTTAGCGAGATCGTGGTGATACAGGAAAGCAATCACTTGACGCTCTGTATATGGCTGTGTTAGGTATGAATGGAGATCAAAGAAAAATTTTGTCATCATCAAATCTGCATGTTTAGCCCAGGCGATAGCCACTTGCAAGAAACGGCATGATGTAATTTTTAACTTAATAAATGAAGGGAACTACAATTTCAGCGAAATTGCAGTGATAACGAAAGCCCAACTACCTGACGTTCGGTAAGGCTGCGTCAGGTTTGAACGTAGATGAAACAAAATTGTCTTCAACGCTAACTTTTCGTGTAGAGTTAAGAACGAACGTTGGAGCAGTGAGAGTTGTTAATTAAAAGCTTATTCAAGCACATTCACGATAACAAGTTTAACGCGAAGTGCTTCATCCGTCACCTCAAAGGAAGCACTTTCATGTCGTTTCCTCAGAATGTTTGCTTTTCAAATGGGTGCGTACTGCGTAGGAGTTTAAGCGGAGGCCCTGTAGCATGCTCGGAAATTTAAACTCCAAGTGACTGAGAATGGTGATTTGGCTGATTATGCGTGTTGATGATATTCGCGCATCATACTGGTGCATGAATCCCTGTGTGCATAGGCGTAGACAGGGGGGAGGCCAGAGGGACCATGCCCCCCCACATTTTTAGAATATATAGTCATTTTGTGCTTTGAGAGGCGTTTTTCCAAACAAAATAGTGTTATTAGCCTAAAATCAAGCATTTTGCCCCCCCCCAATTTTTGGCCCCTGCCAAATTTTTGGGCTGGCTATGCCACTGCCTGTGTATATATGTGCGACATGGTCGTGCGCGCTTGAGCATAACTGTGACCTCATCCCATTCTACTAGTGTGTGAGACTTGCACATGTCGTTAGCTGCTCTGCATTATTTACTAATACAAGCCATCGTCAAAATCAACAGTGCGAACTGATTCGTTCAGCAGTTATCACTGATGTTGAAAACTAAGAAACTATTGTGAAACAGGAAAAATAGAGGTCGTGCGTATAAAGCGAGTTTTACAATAGGAAAAGATGTACTTGTGGTTTCTCTTATTGTGAAGGTGTAAATTTCTTCGAAAATAGTTTCACACAGAAGACAAGTTTTTTCAGTTAGTTTTGTGAAAATTACTGGTTTTTGATTTGAGTACTTGCAATGTGTTAAATTATGTCCGATGTGTGGTATACTTTTCACAACCCAAAGAAACGCAAATGTTTCGAAACGTTTCACGTAAATTCACGTAAAGAATGAGGGGAGTAAAGACAAGATATTGGTGAGTGATTTCAGTAAAATGTTTACAGGATGAATATCAAAACGAACACCTTCATCGGTGAAAAATGGAAAGCAAAGTGCTCAAAAACTTGAAAGTTGGTGCAAAACTTTAAAAGCGTGACAACATCAACATTTGAAAGAAAATTTGTAGTGCGTATTTGATTTATCGTAAGAACTTGATGCTGGATGTGTGATGTTGGTCTGATATACTATGATGATTTAACACGACGACAAGATTCGTTACAAACAAATGACCGCCACCATTTAGTAGGTTTGTTTGCAAGCAGTGCAACCATTGGCGAACACAAAAGCTTTGTTTCCTATGCACGTTTATGCTAACTCGAAAAAATTTTTAAATTTTAATGTGGTCAGTTTTCAACAACGTTTTCCACGGTGTTTAGCAAATAAAACCATGCCATAGCTCCGTTGCATGTACAGTAGAGAGGTAGCCCTGCGAGACGCTGAAGCGTACCATTGTATGAAAAACATTTCGATTTGGGCAAAACGCTTAGAGTAACAAGTGATTGCATTACTTGAGAAACAACAGTGGATATCTGCAAGCGCAATGATTTTGTTGCTTATGATTGACATCTTTTAGTCAAACTTGTGATTTGTATTCAATGTTGCTGTGCACATCATTTTTGTTCAGCGAAAACCATGGCGGGTGCAATATTTTTATTGCTAGGCTTGTGACCGTTGCAAGTACCTACGAAAAATACAAATGGTAATGAAAGCAAACAACGCTAATGGTAACTGGAGTAGTTATATTTTTGATTCAAGGTTCTTAAACACGATATTATTTTCATAAGACTAAATTCATTAGATTGGAAAAAAAGCGAATTATGTAGTTGTTTTCAGGTTATTTAGTACAATCCAAGCCACGAAGCTCAAAGTATAAACCACTGCGACAGCGCTTGCAAAGCGCTTCTCCAAATTGCAGAGTGACACAAAAAAACGGTCATCACCTAAACTTGAATAGCTTTTGAAATAATTAATCAATTCTCTTTATTTTTCAGATTTACCAAGTAGAATTAATGTTCTAAGAGTCTACCAAATTTGACCCTCGAGATGCCATGGACTACTGAGCAAAAGATATTTATAGTTGAGGCATATTTTCGGCAGAAGTCTATCAACGCAGCTCAACTGCAATTCAGAGAACGGTTCGGATGTCGTGAATTTCCTGTCCACTCTATGATCTACAGATGGGTCAACACGTGAACTCTAAGAGCAACATCTTCTGGGGTAGCACACCCCCTGAGCACTGTCTGCAAAGACCATTGCACTCTGTGAAGTGCACTGCCTGGGTTGCCATCTCCAAACATGGCATCGTTGGACCATTCTGGTTCAAGGACGACAACGAGCGGTCTGTGCCAATCAACACCGAGCGATATGTCCAGATGCTTGGCAAGTTCTGGACAGCACTTGGTTGACGGGGAGGGGTCGTCAGGGTCCTCCAGTGGTTCCAGCAGGATGGTGCCACCCCCCACTCCTCAAACGAATCATTGGCATGGCTACAGCAGCGTTTCCCTGACCGACTGATCAGCCACATGTGTGACCCGCAGTGGTCGCCGCATTCACCGGACTTGAACCCCCAGATTTTTATCTGTGGGGATACCTTTAAGGACAGGGTGTATGGCAACAACCCCCAGACTATTCCTGACCTGAAGGCAGCAATCACAGTAGCAATAAGAGCGACCCAAAGGGAGGAATGCGGCAGGTTATCGAGAACTGTGCCCGCCGAATCCAAATGTGCCTGAAGCGCCGGGGAGATCATTTGGAGCACATTTTTTGAGCGCCAGTGAAACAAAGAGTTTGTAGTACAGACTTGAAACTTTGGAGATGTCTGCTACACAGGCTTGACCTAATGTAGCTGAAGTTTTGTGTCAATCTAAATAAATTTTGGAGGTTATTCGATTTTTGATGATGACCGTTTTTTTTGTGTCACCCTGTACTTAGGATGTGAATGACACGATGTGACGCCTCTAAGAAAAAGAGCGCGTGATGGAGCATAAAAGTGACACTTCATTACCAAGGTAAGTTTACAAGACTTTTTTCATGCTGATTTGAACGAAATGATATGCGACTACATAGATTTCAAGCAGCAGTTTTGTCTAACGTGTTGTAGCAACAGACGTGAAAGCATTTTGCAACACAGCAATAATCTTGAAGACAGAACCGCTCCTGAGGCCGCAATATTTTCCCAGATTGCAGACAGCAGGAAAAATTTTTTGTGCGAGCCGTGAGCCCCACTATGCAGTTGCTGATAGACGTTATCTCATTTTCTGCACACTCGCAAGATGGTTCGTCAAAACAGTCGGTGATTTTGAAGTGCCTAACGCAAGATGACTACTCAGGCATTGAGTAATGCAAAGAGTTTTCAGTGAAATCTGTGTGAAATTATTTCGGTTGTAGAGCAAATCCAGTTGTTGAAAAAGTCTTAATGAAAACGCAGGAAAAGCAAAGAGGTGAACTCAATTGCATACAAGAGGTGCGCAGTTTGTCATTTTCATGCACGTCTTAGAATATCAACTACACGCTGGAATGATATTTTATTTGCTATTTTGTTTCAACTTTAGAATAAAAAATCGGCGCAAAGATTTTTGGAAACGGCCTGAGAGATTTTCAGAAAATGTTTACTCTGGTGCGAAACCAGCGCATTGATTTTTAAAAACGCGTTAGAATTTTTTTTTTTTGCAAAAATATGTTGCCAAATGCGACATGTTTCCAATGAAGTCATAAAAATTATGTGAAACCACAACCAACGAACGTTGAACTACGGATAAGCAAACGCTCGCTGCAACAGTCAGCAGTCCGGCATTTTTTTGCTCATATGCGAATGTAGCATTTTCGTCTTTGGCGTAACTTATTCGGTCTTGACTCATTGATGGTCTAGTGCACCCAGGGGTGCATTGGGGTGGGGACCCGCGGGAACGGCGTTCCCACACCTTTTTCAAGTTTTGCTTTAAAATGAGTTTGAAGCTGTTTTAAACGGGGCTAGTTTTTTGGGTGCGTTCAAACAGTTTTTTTGCTAGCACTACATCCATGACCACACCGCCTGTTACCCGCATGCTTGCAAGGAAAACTTTGTGTCCCAGAAAATATTTTTAGTGATTGATAGCAGCAGTACCTCAAAGCCCTTCTGAATGAACGACCCTCATTGTTTGAGACCGCTTTTTCCTAAGAGCTGTCATTACGGTTTTCCTCATACGTCCAAACACTAAGAAGGAGCAAGTGTACAAAATCACACTGGTGATTCGATTTGCGTTTTGCATTATGCCACAGTATTAAAATGTTGAACAACATGCTCATGCTTATTTTCAAATGTGTCAAAATGATGCTGGCCCGACTTAAAAACGCTGAGTAACGTTAACCCGTTTGCCCAATTGGACATGTTGGCAAAAATACCTGGAACATTTGCACGGCGATATTTACGCAAAGCGTTTCGTCATCTTGTTTTGCTTTTACCACGTGGATTTTCTGTTATGATACTAGAACACCATTTGGAAGATTGGAAATAATTTGCGTACCTCGGATCTATGAGTACGTTCATGTAACGCTGAAAAGTTTCACAGTTGACGAATCAGAAATGTTGAAATGCGTTTCCGATAAATTTGACGGTGTAAGTTGAAGAACTTGGTGTGCTCGGAACAGCAAAACTGCATCAGGCCAACGCTTCACGAGATTAGCTGTCAATTACTCTTGACATTCACCAACTGAAAATTGATCACTTAAGATAATCTTTTGTTTGCCTTCATTGAATCAACTGGTACTGCACAATGGTGCAATATCTAACACTGCATTTAATATGAAAATATTAATTCTGAGAGTTTGGCTTAGATAGACGTAATTATGCTCAAAAATTGGGATAATCAGATAGAACTTGGGCAATTCCGAAAAAACTTTACTGCTAACTACACAGATCAAATCAAAAACAAACCACAAGATCTTTTGGTAAATACTAGCAGTGGCAACTGTGTTGTGTATATTGCAGGCTGCGGACCATCGCAGGAATTCGACTCACAAAAACATGACGCGGATCAGCCACATGATTGAGCGACATTTATGTGCACACTGAATCGGTTAATTCAAATTAACCAACAAAATTATCAACAGTCATGATAATTCAGTTTACATAGTAAATGCGCAATTTATAATTAATATCAGGAACCAAGTTTCAGGGGAACGGGGGACATATCCTCCATAACTTTTGGATATTACACATCTTTTGTCCCCCATAATATTTTTTGGTATATTAAGTGAATTATCGTACCAAGATATTGCCAAAGAATTTGTGAGATCCAGTTATGCAAGGTGTAATGTGTTTGGCAAAATTTAAATACTATCCCGATGTGTGCCAGTTAATGGAATCATAGAGACACGTGTTCATTAAGTGGAATTGCATTATGTAACTGCCAATCATTTGCATCTCAGAGATACACGTTCATAAATTCTGCTTTTGATGTATTGTTTGTTTTTAAAATGTTATTGAAGTATTGTGTCTGTTTTACCTATTTTGACAAAGAACTCTTCAAGTGCTAATACTAAGGTTTTGTGTACTTAGTAAAAAGGAATTCCCCGGTGATTAATTTGTGTTTTAATTTGTGTTTTTTTGGCCATAACTTGCCAATCACAAACGCTAGAAGGTCAATCAAAGGCTCTAAACGTGCGAATTTTTGCCTAGTTTATTCGAAAAGAAAAAACAAAGAATTTGCCTCTTGAAGTTTTTTCCCAGATCTTGATGACGTCATCCAAAAACCCTGGATCCCACCCACTCATGATATCACCCCAAAACAAGTTCAAATCCAAATTTGCTCGGATTTCATTTAATCGAAGATACAGGAGATTTTTTGCTTTTTAAAGGGTTTGAACAGCTCTCTAGCTCCATCGGCAGGCGAGTTATGTCTGGAAAAGTCCGAGCCAATATATCGGCTCCTGCTGTCCCTGAAGGATATAAATAGCAGCGGTAGTGTTCAACGATTTTTAACAGCTGTCTTCTGAGTGTTTTAACCACATTTTTGAAATAGGGCTGTCAGAGTAATGCTAAATGCTTCTGATGGCCAAGCTTAGCCGGTGCATCTATAAAAAGTTTTAATATTCCAATGACTCAGTCGTTCTAACCCCAGAATAAAAAAGCATGTGAAAATTTAGTTTCTGAATCTGGCATTCACGTGTTTTACAACTGCAAGCATCGCCTATAACCAGTTGGCAAGTCAACTTTGGCATCAGGGTCGCTGTTCCGGGGGCCTAACACGAACAGTGTTTTGTCGGAGTTGAAACACAGTCTTCCTTCGGTGTCGGAGGATATAAACACGCACAGGAATCAGCATATGATGTGCAATGAGATAGTTTAAAGCTGTTCTATTTTCGGTACGTTTGTGAATGCGAGATTCAATCTTATCCCCGTTACACATGCAGCTTTTAGGTCTTGATGTTTTCATGGTTGTTTCAATTTGGCTTGTAAAAAAGTCAATATTGCTGTTTTGTGATGAATTCAGTAATGTCTAAGTGGTTTTTCCACGCGACAGGCTCTCAAGGCACACTTACTATTTTCGCCTTTCTTTCGTTTTGTCCAACAATAGAGCACTTTGGAGCTTTCCATAGTCTTTCCAGCAAACGTTCGCATTTCCGTCAGCACTGAGTTTTTTTCACTCACAGCGGGCAGTATCAAGGTTGCAAGGTTTTGGGGGGCCAAAATACATTTTCAGGGGGGCAATGTTTTTGTTTTATTGTGTGTTTGGAATAAAATGTTTTGGGCACAATGAAATTTGAGGGGACACTGCCCTCCGAGTGGCTACGGGCCTGCACTCAAACCCACGTTTCACCAATGGATGTATAGACTGGATGTGTATTATCAGATATATCTTCACTTGCCGCCATTTAAATGACTTAACTTTAGTGTTGCACAATTGTGATAACATGTCAATATGTCGTGGGTTATGGCGCATATTGTTATCACATTCGGCACGTGGTTTGGTCGAGGTATTTGTGAGAGCCACCACCTGCAAGACATTTCGTAGATTAGCTTCTGTTGGTGCGTGTTTTGTTCCAAAACTATTTTCTACTGTTTTTGCATGTCATCACACAATTAAGGTCGTTTTGTAGTTTTGATGGTGGCAGCTACCCGCCTGTGCCCAGAAAAAATGAATTGGGTTAGCATTTCAACATTTGCATAGAATCATGCTTTGCAAGAAACATAACGATCCAAGCAGCCGCATGATCCACGGGTATCACTTACACAGGTGGAAGGATCAGCTGAAAACATTATTTCATCAGATCGTCGCAAGCCAAGTTCTGAGCAGAAACAAGACATGCAGTAGCGGACCAAACACATTATTGGAGCAGGCGTTGAAGTCACGCACTATGTAGATATTTGGACAGGCCCGTAATCAGGGGGACGCAGGTGGGGCGAAGAACCTACTGAAAAAATGTTCCCCCCACATAGAAAAATGCGTTGGATATAATTGAAATCTATTGGACATAGATTAAAAATTTTGGCCCCACAGAAAATTATTCGCCACCGCTGGTGTCCAAGTTGGTTACGGGCCTGCATTTGAACATCAAGTATATCAAACAGGGTTGATATCTTACTCGGATATATTGATTCTGCCTTCCGAAGAATAAATCATATATTTACTTTTGTCGGCTGCTCTGTTGTTCCGCATATTTCGCCAAAACTTTCACATTCTTTTCACAAAGCTTGAGACTGCATTTTAAGCATATTTTGACAAACGAACTCTCATGAATTCGTTCAGTGCCTTCACGGAAATAAATAAATCATTGGAGATTGCAGTTCTGCCATAACAAGCATCTTTTGCATATACCGCTGTGTGATCCGATTGTCAGTCGCATTGCTTGAGCCAAATTTTGCATTGATTTTGTTCATTTCAATCATCACGCTTTTCGATTGACCAACGTGACCCTTGAATATAATAAACGCCAGTACTGTCTTTTCATGACAATTCCAATTATCCGGTAATGTTGCGTGATCCCATCAGCCTTGGATGAACGCTTCCTGAAACGCCTTTTGTTAATATATCGGACAATGCCTTTCACCGACTTGTGAGCGTGACCAGCCGGTTCTGATTGGAAAGCTTTTGTTTCATTCGCGTGCTTGTCATCAGCGCCGAGACCTTCCCTCCCTGTTGCTGTGCTTCGGTTTACATCGAGTCACGTGACTCGTCCATTTACCTGAGGTCACGTGACCCACGGCGACAATGCCGAGGCTTTATCGCTGGAATATGATCGCTATGACGCATTCTACATACTGTAGGTAGAACAGAGAGAAACTCGCGATGTTTTGCCGAAGCTTTTAGTGAGCCACAGGCAAGTGTTCACTTGAGTTACGAAGAAATAGATTTTGTCACATTGTGGAGAAAGTAACAAATGTCTGAGGTTTTGATTGGAGTTGGTTCGATTTTCGCGGAAAGTGAAACAAAATGAAAACCGTCTTCAGAGCTTTACTTATAAGCTGGATTTTTACAATTCCACATCATTTCTGCGAAGGTAAGACAGCTGTAATAATTGATTTAGTTCAGTTTTATTGAAGTGTATTGCACAGTTGATGACAGGCAACTGTAAACAAGCTATTTAGTTTTCGGATCATTTGATAAACCCATGAACGCGTTCACACCGTGGCAATCAAATAGGCGATTAATCGAAGAACTTAGCGACTTTAGCTCCGCAAATCTTACTTGTCTTTTGAGTTGAAACTTTTTGTGCTCTTTTTCAAGTAATGCAGCTCGTTTGAATTTAGAGCTTGTCCTCACAAAAATTGGCTTTTCTTTTGGCCACTAGTTGACCTTATAACTGTGAAAAAAGTTGTTAACTCCACGGGTTTGGAACGGAATAAAATTTAAAAGTCATGCAAAGTGTTTTTAGAAACAGTAACGCTAGGAACAGAGATATGAACGAAAACATGTCGGACGCCTTAAAAGCAATTGTTTTCATCGTCATCGAAATTCAAATTCTGCCTTTTGAAGTGCGATAACTACCAAAACAGTTGTTTTAGGAAACGTGCAAATGTGGTTCTATTTAAAAGCACCGATGTTTGCGTCATTGTTTCCAAAGAGTTCGGGAATTCAAAATTGACCCGCTCTAAGTCAATACTGATAAAAGGTACGACGCTTACTTTAATTCCTGTTGCGTGGACCAATCCGTGTCACCACAGTTTTTTTAACTGAGCTTGTATTTCTATTTCCCGTACATGCAGCTTTCCACTATAACCAGCTGTAGCTTTTCACATATACAGTACAAGGGCCAGTTGAACCACTAGAACTGAAAACAATCTTGGTCCATAGTTGCTGCTCAGCTGCAGCCAGATGGGACGATATTGCAATATCTTCGTTACTGACAGGGGAATAGTTCAATTCAGCATTTCATTTTCAATAGTATTTTGAAAGGAAGTTTTGACGTCACCATTTTGTTACGCAACGGCTTTTCACAAGCTCCGCCTGCTGTTTATAAGCACTGAAAATGCGGGATGTTTATTGTTTACTACCAGGTTCTGTTATCGCGCCATACGTCTATTGGAGCATGGACTTGATCGAAGACTTCTTCCTTCGTCCGGACATTGGCGACAACGAGTCATACTTTGCGGACCTGGGTGCTGTGTCCGGTGTTGGTGAGAAGGTTTTTCTGAAATGTGTTTGCGCCTTGCAGTCACATGAAAAACTGACATTTGCACTCAACGCAACACAGGAGAGAAGAAATGTCTTGGTTTGTTGAAGTTCTGTCCAGCACGAAACAAATGCCTTGAAATTAGGGTTCAAGCTCACCAAAGTAACCGGCCAGTCGCACAGACCTTAAGTGCTTTGATAAAGGTCGCTACCCTTTGAAGGCATAGATCTCGCAGTGCTTTTCACGCCTCAATGGCTTTTCCAGAAAGCGTGCCGGGAGTCCGTGGCGATGCTCTCAAAATCGACGCCCGGTCTGAAATGAATATTGCCAGAGTACAGTCTCATCATCGTAATTGCTTCATTACACCTTCTGATTGTACAGGTATGTTACCTTTGGGTATGAGTTTGTTCACTCCACCTAAAATGTGTGGCGTAGCAAAACATAATCCGAAATTCATTGTTCCAGTTACGTTTGCTTTTTGCGAAGTTTTATAGTAGATCAGCAAAGAATACTTTAAGCCGAATTCAATCCAATAAACACCCTGACTTTAAGATTGGTTTTGACTTTAGTGGCAGTTTGTGGACGTTACCTGAAATTCAAATAATTCCTAAAACAGTTGTAGTAATGACAAGGTTTATTGCTGAACGACCAATGTAACTACGTGTTGCAAAACACGTAACAGCGTGTTGCCTTGTTCTCAAATTGCGCGTTCTTTTTTGGAGCGAAATCGGCAGAATGTCTTTCACCAGAGCTTGCGAAACAGAAACCTTCGTGCTACTATTTCTCAGTGACAATGTGTCCGCCACGAGAGGCAAATATTGGATATTCGACCCGCAGCTACTAAGTGAGTCATCGTAGTGCTCTTTGTGAAAGACATCCGACCCGGCAAGAAGCAGGTGCCGGGCTTGGGCCTGCCGCAAATTGTCGTCATCGAAAATTAAAATTAAAAAGAAAACCTTCGCGCCGACTTGCTATTTATAGCTGTGATGCTTCGCGTTTGTTTCGCGAGTCCACTCTGTAAAAGTTCAAAACACCAGATACCGGACTAACCTTCGGAGTTTGGCTCAATCTTCAACAATCCAAGCCGGGAACGTACTTGGATTGCATTTTCACTTCGGGGACCTCATGTGATGAACCCGGTGTTTCACTCTATCAGAGACAGGAGAACACGATCTACGTTTCTGTGCGATTCTTCAACGGTTAGCACAAAGGCTAAAACTAATTTTTAATAATTTTTTCGTTGCTTTACAGAAAATGATGCGTTTCCGTTAGACAAGAGGCTCATTGTGGTGTTGAATAAAACAACAGTAGGATTAAGTACAACAAATGAATTTTGAAAGCTGACATGATTGTTTGTTTGACGAGTACAAAGTAGTTTGCTTTTAAATATTTGCATTTGTGTTCTACATAAACCGCAAAAACGATTTTTCCAACTTTCAGGTACGTATTTTTCCTCTGAATGTAGTTTCCTTTCCAATCAGTGGACACATCTTGGAGTCACTTGGGACGCGAGAACAAACCTGAAGGTATTGTGGATAAATTAGTCGATATAAGAGAGAATTATAAGTGAAATAAGTGCTCTACCAAACTTCAAGCAAGTCAAATGGCTTGTGCGATTTCCGGTGCATTCCATTACTTGCACACTACATTAGTGACCCGGAACTATGTTTAACCTTTTCCATTACAACTGGATAAAGCTTGTAACGGCAGCCTGAACCTGCAGTAAACTACAACTGCAAATTTGTTCCAATGCTGAATCTTGAGGTGCGGTCATTGAAAGATGTCATATTTCATGCAATATGTTACGTTTGGCTAAATTGTGCATGGCAGCTGCTCTGAACATTCGTTACTCTTTTGAATCCTGAAAGGTATAAGACGGATTCAAACACGAACCCGGTTTGCTGATTTCCTTATTCTTTCTTATATGAAACAGGCGTTTTCGGTTGAAAAACAAGTACGTAGGTGCGCCAAGCCTGACAGTTTTTCAAAAGTTGACAAAAGTCACGTGAATTTTCATCCTGGCATATCACAAATGTTTTGTAGAAAGCTGTGCCACGTTTGATGTCATTCGACTAAGTATTTAAGTTCGTCTGTTGGTTCCAACGGTATCGTGCGACCATGCGCGTCATAAACGCTGCCTCCGCGGTGATTTCCCGTTATATGAAGATGCAGACGTTGAAAGTAATAAGCATTGCATTGATAAATATTTGCCTATTTGTTACAGATGTTCTTAGACGGTGCTGAAGTGCTGGCATACACGTCACCGCCGTCTCGTGAAGAAGCCGACCCTAGGCCACGTCAGTTTACGATGAAACTCGGGTCTAAAGTTAATACTTTTTCCTTCCTCGTTGATGATCTGAAGCTGTGGAATCAGGCGCTTGACGCCGACTTTTTAATGCACATAACAAGTCCCGCAGGCGTGACGTCTTTCACTACCTCAGGAATCGAAGCAACGAACCCGGAGACTTCCTCTGACACTGAACATCCCTTCACTGAGGAAGATGACCATGTAGTTCGCACATTGCCAGTGACAGCAACGTACAGCGCAAGTGAAACAACACCGACGCTAACAGCAACAGTCACCAACTCTGCTTCGTCTGTTCCACACACTGAGAGCAATCAAACAGGTATGCATCTGCATAAGCAGTAGCATCTTTTGAAATACATTATTTTGAATGATAGCTTTTCAACTTCTACCATATTTTCCCAATGCAGCAGCAACAGTAACCAGCTTTTCTCCGTCTGTTCCACACACTGAGAGCAATCAAACAGGTATGCAACTACATAAGCAACAACAAGTTTGAACTGCAATTTTCAAATGATGCGTTTTAGGTTTGAACGTGAGTTGAATTGTGTTAGACAAAGGTACCTCTTATCATAGTTTTGTGGATGCAAAACAAAAAAGATGCCTGTGGCCTATATTCGCAGTTGGCAAAAATCAAGGAGTTCACAGAGTGCATACAGTCCGCAAAGACTTACTTTGTTATTTGGAATGAAAAATATATGTTAATGCAATAAACAAAACGTTCCATATCTTCAACTTACCTTTCTAAAAAAATCCTCACAGTCTGGCCTCTTCCGTGGATATTACTAAACAATTACGTAAAAAATTATGATCGACAAAAAATCGTATAATACATTGCGGTAGGACAAGAGTATCTTTATTGATCTCTTTACAAATTATGCTGATCTCTCGTTTTTCTCAATGGAATCTTGCAATTTGTTTTTATTTGTAGCATCCGCAAAGTTTGTTTTAATAAAAAACGTTTTGTTTCATTTCCAAAACTGTGACAACTTTTCAATAAAAAAGAAAAAACGGATAGTTCAACATTCCAACTAAGCTTCTATTAAAACCTCTGCTCACAATTTAGTTTCTTTAATCCGCAGATACTAAAAGAACATTTGAAGTAATTTGAATCGTCTTTTTTATCACCCGGTCAAGACAAATTATAGGAAGAGAAAGCAGGAAACAACTCAAATCTGAGAAAAAGTACTGTTTTTTCAGACCTTACCTTAGTGCTGAGCAGGACGTTTAGGCACGAGAGCTTGAGGCAGCTTGTCGCCAGGAATGACGGATTTGACGCCGATAGTTCCTTACATAGTTTTTTGTGTCAGGTTTTGCATATGCATGCTTGAACTACGAAAGTGAAAAGACTTTCGACTTGGTCGACTGGCCATCGTTCTTTTAATGAAAATAAAATGAATTACAGTTTTAGTCAGTACCGTCCAACAGCACTTGTTTTGAACACAGCGCTGTGGATCCTCGTCGGGTTTATCATGGTCGGCGTACTGCTGCCATTCTACATCGCTTTCATCACACTCCAAAAGCGCAAAGCTGCTAAAGAGCGTCGGTGTCGCGACGAACCAGCAGATGCCGACAGCACCTTAGGTGGTGCCGGATTTTTGACAGGTCGGCCTGAGCCGGCTCTTCAGCTGCAGGAGAGGGTGAAGAGTTACTGCGAAGATGGCGACATTGAAGCAACTCAAGTGTTGCTTCAGGAAACGGGGAGCGAGGAAGTCGCGCAAGAGAATGACGAAACAAAGAAAGATGATCGCAATTTCATGACGTTTGAAGAGGTGCTTGCTCAAACGCAAATGCAAAGCACCGAACTTTGAACTCTTGCGTGCGACTGAATTTGTCTCATTGAGCGCTGCTTACCCTGTAGCACAAGTCCTCTACGCCTGCGCCAGTGGAAAAGCAGTTGTCCGTCGGTACGAAGTACATTAGCGGTTTCACCCTTGCATGCCTTATGTTTTGTCGCAAATTTTGGATCAGAAGCTTGTTATGACATTGCAGCTGTTGTAAGTCTGAGGTAAAAAAGTTAACGTGAAAATAGATAAATGAAACAAGTGTGCTGCAAAACTAAGCTTGAATCAAATACTCGCCAAAAGTCGATGAAGTTTTATATGTTTGTTTGTACTTTCTATACATGGCTTTTACTGTGAGAACGAAACCTGGATGTCATTCTGCGACAAAACAGGCATGGAAACAAGTCAGGCATGGAAATAAGTCAGGCATGGAAACAAGCCAGGCATGGAAACAAGTCAGGCATGGAAATAAGAAGCCTTAACATTTAACTGGAAAGTACAAGGAAGTACCATAAGTATCTTCAGCTACAACAGTTCATGGACAAAATACGTGTGAGTGCGTGAAACTATCACGTCAAACCAAGATACATGATAAAAGCAGTGTAGACAAAGCGCTGCATTTCTACACGATTTTTTATAAGGTGTCTATATTTCTGCATCGGGTCATGCAAGAAATCGCAATGTTTCGAGCATTCATTTTGAGGAAGATGTGACTTGCCCAAAAGTCTTCTGAATCTTTATTCAACATACCTAGGGATTATCTCTCTGCAATTCACTCGACATTTTTTGGTAACTGCGCGAGCACTTCCATCTGCGGAAAAATGCATTCAGATTGTGTTTGTCTCACTTTTATATCAGTGATATCTTCCTTGTTTCACTGTATGGCTAATGGTTACGCTTCATAAAAGCACTAAGCTGCGCTTAATCACTGGCTAATATTCCACATGCCGCGCATATAGCCCTCCTTTCAGACCTTGATAAAAGATATTGAAGGCCTGAAGCATGCTGCGAAAAAGGGCGTTCCATTTTTGTGTCAAGCGAGCCACAACATACTTTTCTCATGAGATAAGAGTTTGTGAACCAGCTGAATATTGCTATGAGTGCATCGGTGTAGAGGGTCAAAAATATGGGGAGCTACAACGTTTTGTCTGAAAAAGTATGTTCATGACCAAAAAGCAGATGTTCAAAGGTTTTCAAATTTTAACTTCTCTCAAGTAACAAAAGTAAATATCATATGCCATTTTCACCCCATCAATGACAGAAAAATTAAATTGACAAAAAAGTTTTTAAAACAAGATTGCAGTTTCGATACAATTCGTTTTCCATGCTTAAAATAATTTTTGTCGGAACGCAAAATAGCTGGGGGGTCCCACCCCTGCTTGCACCCTCGCCTCCTACGCCTATATCTGTGAGTGAACATGCAAATCATTTCTAAATAAACCATTTCACTGTTGACGCAATTTAAAGACAGTCACTTCATATAATAAAAATTTCGAATAGCATCGGTTTGCAAAACGCGTAAGTGTAGCAGGCGCGTAGCCATTGGGCAATCGGGGGCAGTGCCCCGCAAATTTTGTTGTGCCCAGAAAAGTTTGTTTTTAACATATAAGAAGAACAAAAATCTTTCCCTCTAAACATTTATTTTCGCCCTAAACCTTAAAACCCGGTTACTGGCCTGAAAGTGTAGTTGCAAAGACCTCATGATTAAAAATGAATATTTACAAATCATAATAGTCTCAAGCTGTACAAGAAATGAAACAACTGTGCTCTCCGACGAGATGAAAGATGAACTACGTTTTATTGGAATTTTTAGAAGCATTATCATAAGTACCTCATCTGTGTCAGAATTTGTTATACATTTTTTTGGAATTTTAGCCACAATAACATTTGACAAATTATTTAGTACCTTTACGGTCAACTCGATTTACTTTCCTTCATTACAACATTAGACGTAAAAAATAACTACAAGAAAATGAACAATTAATAGCCCTAGGTTTGCTGTAAGCCGTCAAGGAATCAGCTAACTCTTCTCTGCTTTCCTGGCTTTGCAATGATTGAGATTTACACCTATCTGTGGTCAAGTAATTAGTCTCCACAAGGACCACAGAGACCACACAGTCAAATCTACCAGAAACTTTTTTCAGCAGAAAAGCGATTTCAGTTAACACACCGCATCCTTGCTCCTGAAATCTGCAAGCAGTCCTTATGACTGAAACACTGAATAGCTAAAGCAAGGTTAGAGAAAGCAAGGGAACTCAAGACAAAAATAAGTAAATCAGAGCAGAAGTTGCGGCAAGTAAACACTGGAAAATTCGCCGTTCCTCTTCGTTTTCACTAAAACTGAAAACATATCTGACACCTAACTAAGGAACAGTAAAGCAACATGTGAAAAATCATCAGGCCTGGCATCAATGCGTTCATCAAATGCGAAAGCGGAAAGGTGGTTATAAGAATGACAGACGTCCTCCACGAAGGGCATTTAAATGCTAAATGCTGGGAAACGAGGTACAAAGATCAGGAAACAAAAACTACTGTACACGTGTGGTACGCAAGGAAATCAAACAAACGGGCAAAACAGAATGAAAAAAACAATGAACATCGCAAAAGAGTACAAACATTATTTAACACAATTTGTGCGTTTAGTTTTTCCTTTTAAGGCCCGCGGAGAGCACGATCGTGCCCTTTGAAGTAATTAACGGCCGTAACTCGCGAATGGGTCACGCTGGAGAGTCAGTGAATTTATCTTCATTCATATATCCAAAGAGTCAAAACTGGGTTGTTCTACGAAAGCAACAGTGTAAAAGTCATAATTAGGTGGTTTATTGAGCATGTAATGGAACACTGCATAGTGCCGCGACAATCCCGTGGGAATCCCATTCCGATGGACAAGCCTAGACGTTCAGAAAGGAGCGTATTATGAACGTCGCCTGCAAGTGCGGAAAAGAACATATTATGCCATCCATTCTTTCAGATTGAAATGATCTGCGCGCTCATACACTCACGAAATTAACATGTCAAAACCCATCACATGTCAGTGTGCATAAAAAGCATCCATTTAAGTTTTCTTTGGAATTTGGAATCATATTGGAGATGAAAAATAGCTATGAATTATGTGCAAACTGTGAGTTCACTTTTCGGTCAAGAAAAGATTTGTTCCTCCTAGTTTTTCATTGCAACTTACAGTAGTAGGGCTATTGAGATACGAACTCGTTGGTCTTTATGCCTATCAGGAGGACCAACCATGCTTTGACAGGTAATGTTGATCTCATTTGACTTACAACAAATCTGTTGTTTCATACATAAACATTCGTCAGCAGAAGCTTCAAATAAAACTTGGTGTTATTTTTTTTGTTTTGACAACGATGCCCGTAACACTAATTTCCAAACGATTTTGTCCTACGAAAACTATTAGCGCCAAACAAACGCTGCTTTTCATAATGCGGTGCATTTATAGTTGTGCAGTTTTCAGAAACGACACTACTGTAAAGTTGGCCGTCGTCTATTGTGTACTGGTGCTTTAAAAGCCACATTACGTATGGGGGTTGTGGTGGCAGCACTCCTAGGAGGGCTTTAAATACCTCACGGGTTTCAGCAATCTCTGATAGTTCCATTGGCCTCACACAAAGACGGGACAAAGCAAGGTCGGAGATGTAGTCACTCCACATGCTTGGATGACCTATGGGCCGCTTTCCCGCGGGTGTAGCCAGCAGGACTTGCCTGGCCAACTTTTCCAGGGACATTCTGGTCACGTGACCCAACCATCCTACCTAAGATCGCTCTATTCCGAGATTTGGCTCTAAATTCAGTGTTTTCGAATTTCACAGCTACGCACATTCTCGCCTAGTGTCACTCCGTGAACTCTTCGCAAAAATCAATCCCATGTCTCCCGATTGTATTTGAAAGAGAGATTACTCCTTCAGTTAATACCTAAGATTCATGATCACAGGTGAGACTAGGAACAAAGACAGATTTACCGTAAAAACTGACAGATTTGCGGTGTTTGAAAGCTCCCGCTTAGTGACAAAAAAGTGATGAAGTTCACGCAGAACTTGTTTACTTTACCAATCCGTGTATCAATCCTCTAGTTCCGCCTTCCGTCACTCGTGAATATCACCTCAAATTATTTGAATGTCTCCACCTGCTGCAGTACAATGCCGCTTGCTTGCACGATAGATTGACTTGGTTTACTGGAATGACATGATACCTCGGCCTCGTTTGTGCCAATTTTCATTCCGGCTTGGTCACGCGCAGCAGAAAACCGATAAAGTGCATGCTGAAGGCCCTGCTGAGAA
>Ga0210059_1006088_pt1 | contig 19374 bp, 12 predicted proteins | sample Ectturendosymbi2_FD_188042 | JGI IMG/M metagenome (GOLD analysis project Ga0210059, IMG submission 188042) | Ecteinascidia turbinata endosymbiont from Florida, USA - Sample 2 (SPAdes) (version 2) | ecosystem: Host-associated > Tunicates > Ascidians > Unclassified | place: Key West, Florida... | reverse complement strand
AGTGCATTACATTTCATCCAAATAACTTGGTTCACCTACATCTTTGCCAACATTCACAGGGTCCCCATATGGGTTTAATTTGTAGGATCCAGCTTAGAACTATCGATGTACCTGATATAGTTTCACCTGATGTTGTGATTGTTTCAATGGTTTCCTTATTGAATTAGGTTGAAAATACGCAAAATATGACCCAACATGAAATAAATGACTTTTTATGACTTTATTACTTTTGATATAGACTTCGTAGGGGTGCGATTTTTGTTTTAAAATTTATTTCATAGCTTCCTGAAGCACAGAAAAAATGTGACTTTTATGACTTTAAATGGCCCAAGTGATTAGTAACCACAATCTGTTGTTTTTTTCAGCCAAGAAAAACAACTAGCATTAGTTTACAAATATAACAATGTGACCTTTTCAGAACATTGAAAACAGTGTGAATTTTCAAACTTCTAAGCCCACTTAAAGATGTTGCTTCAGACCGATGCACTAATGCAATCATCACAAGAATTGTTTACACAATTCAAACACTAGTGGTAGCAGGGGCAGATCCAGCCAGTAAGTTTAGGGGGTGATTTCAGTAATATTTGGCATTCAAGTTCATTACAGGTTCACTACTGTAAGAGATATGAAGTATACTTCACAACATTGCTGTGACAAAACAATGGATGACAGAATGGGCTTATATCGCAAATGTTGCTTTCCGAATTGTAAAAAAATATGGAGAATAAATATACTTTCGTAGGTTTTAGGGGAAGGGATCACCCCAATCCCCCCCTGAGCGGCAGTGATATGATTTCGAAGTAAATAATACATTATAAAACCACTTCCATTCAATTGTATGCATGCAAATCTATTTGCTATGTTCTTAGGCACTTGGAGGACATTCCAGAAATGATTTGGAAGTTAAGTGCTGGTTGCCTTTGCTTGCACAAACTTAAACATTGTGGGTATTACTTTTGGTAGGATCATTACAATGGGTGTACAGTGTACACCTTGACCTGTAAACAAGCCTTTGTAGTTTGGGTAATTTGTTTCTGGACCTAACCAAATGGCAACACCTGCTTTGAATGAATTTGAAATGATTTCACTCTTTTCTCTACACCTGTGGTTCTCAAACTGCATTACACATACCGCTAGTGGTATGTGAGGCCTTTCAAGGTAATAGATGAGGAGCTTCAAAGTTATGCAAACCTTTTGTGTCATATAAACTCATGGAGTTTATTATTGCCTACAAACTACAAGTCTTTTCGCAATATTGAATCCACCAACAATTCAATGTCACCCCTGGTTACTTAATTTAAACAAATGTTGTTTTGAACAAAAATTTGTAAAGAAAACCACCACTGTCCATGATGGCCACCAAGTTCAAAAGTTGGAATCATCTTGCTGCACCTGGACATGATTCCAGATGAACTGTGAGGTTCTGAACAGCATAGACCAGCTTTGTCCAACAGAAATGCCTTACTAGGCCAAAAATTATGTCACGATTTTTGTGAGGGCCACACATTGAATGACTTGCTTACATTACAACATACCAAAATTTCATTTAAAGTTTATGGCTATGGGAGCATTTGAATGCTAACTGTAATAGCAACTACAGGGTGACAAAAAAAAAACGGTCATCACCTAAACTTGAATAACTTTTGAAATTATTAATCAATTCTTTTTATTTTTCAGATTTACCAAGTAGAATTAATGTTCTAAGAGTCTACCAAATTTGACCTTCGAGATGCCATGGACTACTGAGCAAAAGATATTTATAGTTGAGGCATATTTTCGGCAGAAGTCTATCCACGCAGCTCAATTGCAATTCAAAGAACGGTTCAGATGACGTGAATTTCCTGTCCACTCAATGATCTACAGATGGGTCAACAAGTTCAGAACCCATGGGACTGTGCATAACCTCAATTGTAAAGACACTAACAGACAATCACACTCCGGACGACCGAAATCATCAAGGACACCGCACAACGTTGCTGCTGTCAGAGACTCTGTTGTCCACAGCCCAAGCAAGTCTGTGCGTCAGTGAAATCAGGAGCTTGGAATCAACCCAGAGTCCGTGGGGAGAAATTCGATCACAGATCTCCGCATGTATCCTTGCAGGATACAGATTAAACAAACGCTTACACCTGACGACATGAGGAAACGAGTGATCATGTGCCAGTGGTTTTGTGGCAAGATTGACGCTGTGCCAGACTTTCTTGATATCTCTGGTTTTCAGATGAGGCACATTTTCTGTTGTCAGGTCATGTAAACTCTAAGAACAACATCTGGGGTTGCACACCCCCTGAGCACTGTCTGCAAAGGCCATTACACTCTGTGAAGTGCACTACCTGGGTTGCCATCTCCAAACATGGCATCATTGAACCATTCTGGTTCAAGGACGACAACGAGCAGTCTGTGACACTCAACACCGAGCAAGGGTGATCGAGAACTTTGCCCGCCGGATCCAAATGTGCCTGCAGTGCTGGGGAGCTCATTTGGAGCACATTTTTTGAGCGCCAGTGAAACAAAGAGTTTTCGTAGTACAGACTTGAAACTTTGGAGATGTCTGCTACATAGGCTTGACCTAATGTAGCTGAAGATTTGTGTCAATCTAAACAAAATTTTGGAAGTTATTCGATTTTTCGTGATGACCATTTTTTGTGTCACCCTGTATATTGTACTTTTAATCACTCTCAAACAGTGATGCCATAGGCAAGTTTAGTGCTAATGTCAGAACAAGGGTAGTGAGTAGAAATCAGGAAACTAGAAATCAGTTTTGCACCAAGGTGTCAGTGAACACACAGAAATCTACCAATGTATAGTACAGGGGTTCCCAACCTGGAGTACATGTACCCCCAGGGGTACATTTGCCTATCCGAAGGGGTACATTTAAGGATATCAATAGACAAGCAAAATATATTTGCATATATTTTATTTCAAAAATTTACACATGTCAGTGACTATTCTTTTAAAAAACCATTATATGCTTATTGTTGAATATATCTATGAATAATCATGATAAAATGTATTGTCATAGGAAATTTTAGGGGTACATGTGCATCTGTCAAAATGCTGAAGGGGTACATACTTACCTGTTGAAATGCAGAAGGGTACATGCTCATCTTTCGGAATGCTGAAGGGGTACATGGTAAGCGAAAGTTTGGGAACCCCTGGTATAGTACATGATAAACAGGCACGAAAGGCCGCTGCATTGAAAATTTCGAATTCAAGATTATTTAAATAAAGACAGGTTGTCGTTGTATTGCACACACACAATAATGAAAAGCTTACTGAACCAGACAAAACCTTCAACTGGGCCGCATGTTGGTCATAGCTGGCATAGACCAACTTGTGGAAAGAAAATAGTTGCAGATTTCACATTAAATTTTTTGTGTGTGTATTTTAGTACTCAAGTATATCTGAGCAAATGTTCTTGTGGAACAGATGTTAAGCAGCAATAGCAAAAAAATACCAGGTAGTATGTTACCAGAAAGAGTTCGAGAACCACTGCTCAACACAGATCTACATGTTAAATTAAGGCCTGTTTAGAGTGATGAAAAAGATGCAAAACGTATTAGGCAATATAGACCTGCTCCTTCATTGATTTTTTTTCATATTGGAATGTGGTAGCTTTTCGATTGGTGATAGGACCACCAATTAATCATATTTTAGGATTAAACCAACGTCTAAAATTTTCCTCTATATTTTTCAAGCAGTTTATTTTGATGGCCTATTTGCAATGAAGTTTTTCAGCATTTCTTCTTTTTCCAACAAATTTATCTGTGCAGATTCAAGGTAAAGGGCAAAATGCATGTTTTGTCCCAGAAGTGAATGCAAGGTCTATTTGGAAACCAGAGCTATGTGAATGTTGTCAATATGGTTCTGCACAAAATGGATTTGTTCTATGTTTAAACATTGTTATTGGTGTATTAGCAACTTTGTCACTTGTTAAAGAGGTAAGGGATTGTTGTTATTGTTAAAAGCAGTATGTTTGTATCAAAGCAGTACGCTATTGTCACTGCCTGAAGTATCAGCAGCACTTCACAGCAACATACCACAGCATGAGTGCATCGGTTTAATGATGACTAATATACATAATCAGAGAGAATAGCAGAAAAAACTTTCAGAAAATGCAAGAACTGCAATGTTATAAGTCTGACAAATAATGCAAGGATCTTGCTTCCTATAGTTTAAAATGGTTACAAGAGCATTGTTACATCGAACTGGTGTAACTGATTGAGGATTATTTACAGTTTAAAATAAAAGGGGGTTTCGTGAGTGGCTGCCAGGGGTTCTGCCGAAACAGCGAAATTGCCTGGGATGAAATTCGCAATCACAGTTCTAAGCAGTTGCAGCAATATAGACACTTGGATCATTGCATAGGGTTCCATGAGCAATGCAAACAATTGAGGAAGGTTCTGCTGCAAAAAGGTTGAAAACTGCTGTATACCATAGATCAAAGTACTTGCAGGCAGGGCTGCAGGAAGTGTGGAAATCGGGAAGGAGCTTCCCCGGAAATCGTACATGCTCGCGGGTAATTGAGCAACTGCGAGTCAAGTAAAATCAAATAATACGCAAAGGATTGCAGGCAAACCACAAAACGGACTGTACGAATATCCTCGCTCAGTCACAGTGGCCCAATATCTGGCCTTGAGACGCAACAGTTACGCCTACGTAATAGTGGTCTTGTGCAGTCGCTGGTTGCGTGCAGGGTTGTCAACATGGCATTTTGGATGCAAGATTTTGAAATTCTAGCTTTTTTTGAAAATCAAATGTAATGCCATTCAAAAATGCTCAACTCGTGCCCAAACCAGCATCTACTGACAAGCTCACTCCAGTAACTGCATACTCGTGGCCAAAAAATGCATGCGTAGAACGCTCACTCAACAGAAACTTTTAACACCGTACGAATATTCATTCTACTGGTCGAATCGGTTAAACACCGATTTCGCCACCACTGAACTGGCCGCAACAATCAAAGTTTGAAACACGATGACACAATCACCTCAAATGCTGCACCGCCAGCAAATCCCACAACATTTATACCTGTGGTTCTCAATCACTGTTCTGAGAGCCACATGCGGCTCCCAAGCACCCTTTGTGCGGTCCTCAGTAGTCTTTCAATAAAACCTAATATTTTGTGCAACAGACTTTGTTCTGCAATAAAACAAAACATGTGAATTTTTGCATTAAAATATCTTCAGTGCAGCTATAACAAAGTTGTAAGTCTGGATTTAGCTCCCTTCAGCGAAAAGGTTGACAACCACTGGTTTATACGATGCAGGAGCCGCAGGCATCCCGTGATTACGCGACTTGAGAGTAGGAATTGCTCGTCCCTGCTGTGTGAGTTAGGCGGTCAGCAAAGCATTACGAATGTACAATCTTGCCATATCACTTGCGTTAGAGATTTTCAAAGAATATCTTTAGTTTGGTGTCTGGAAGTCTCAAATGCTCTACTAAATGCGATTTGGTTGGTCGTTACATACCGTGTTAAGGGTTTTCCAAACGCTGGCGATTGTTGCGAAGCTTCATATAAGCAGTCCATATATTACCTAAACGAATTATTATCTAAAACTCTAATGTAGTAAAATAATTACTTGTAAATTGAACAGTGCCCATAAAACACAAATGTTAGACGCAAGTTAAGCAAGGATTTGGCAAGAGAATTTGCCACTTCGCGGCGAAGATTTGCCACTTCCATCAGTTTTGCACTCAGGTCCGTAACTAGGGGGGTGTAGTGGGAGCTTCACCCCTTGGGAAAAATGTGTTGGACATGGTTTAAAAACTTTGGCCTCTCCCAGAAAACTCTTCAACCTGCCTAGTGTCCTTCGGTATCTCGTTCTTTTGCATACCGCGCGGTAGCGTGGTACACTGCGGCAATACGACTGCTTACACATTGAATGTGAACCGATGCTAGTAGGTTGAATCAATCCATGTTGATCAATGTGAACGCAGTGATAGTTAGACTCTTGAGTGCCACGTTTTCAAGAAAACAAATTCCTTTCGTGATGTCATTAAGGGGCAATCGTCTTCAACTCGTGTCCCACGGGAAATTTCGAAAAGCTTACCAGGAAATGTACATTTTTTCAAGCCCTGCTTGCAGGTACATATCAAGTCTTACATTCCACACAATTTTGTTGAAGATTCGTTAGCGCTCTCTCCTCAAAAATCTGAAACACAAGTGGTATGTTGTAGACACTAATGAAAGAATATCATTTCAGAAGTCCACTGAATACTTAATGAACAGGTGATGACAAGGCAACGTATCTGTTGCAATGTTTGCATATTTTGTTACTGCGCTAATGCAATTCAAGTTTTAACACATTTCTACTATATATTTATTTTTAACACAAAATCCCAAAATTATCCACCATTTCTTATTCTTAATCCTGCTTTCTATGTAAGTTTTTTGAATAGTGTGTTCTACAAAATATTTCTTTTTTCTAAATGTCCTAAATCCATTTCAAATCTTTAGATAAAGAATTTCAGCAATAAGGTTACAAGAATTGTTTCATGGTGTTGCAAAACAATGCTTTATTTACAAAGTATACTTTACAAGTTATTTGTGCAGGTAACTTGTTACACATGAAAACTTTTAAGTACTACTACACTTGTCTACACATTTTTTGTTCAGAATTTAAGATGAAAAAATAGATGTTTTTTCCTGAAAGATAGTTGGATAATAACATGTGATGTTTTCTATACATTAAAAACACAACTTTATTTATCATGAAGCACCTTTACAATTTGTAGGGTTTTCAGCTATGGAGTAAGAAGCTACGGTATTTTCGAGAGTTGGACAATTATGTTGAATTGATTTCTTACATATTATCCTTGATTGTGATTATTGACTGGTCTGAAAAAGCTAGAGTTACTGGAGTGAAGGAAGTAAGTAATAATGCAAATTTTCAAAACAGATGGCAGCTAAATTTTACTGCAGTAAATGCAACGAAATGCTTCATGCAACTGGGATATTTGTTGCAGTTGTTACACTACTTTCATTTGAGTGTTAAACTCTTGCCAGAGTTTCTCACACACAATTACAACCATATCAGGATGCAATTCAGAATGCAACATTTTTAAGTAGATAGACCACTGGTTTGCCACTATGGTGCTGCAGATTCCAGCCAAGTGTATCATGAGATCCTCCTGGGATGATCTATGCTGGAACTCATTGCTAACTTGAATCTAGGACTGTGGCAAAATTCTGTGTCCATGTTACTTTATGAAAACATCTACATCATTCAGTTTTCACTAATTTATTCTTCTGTTGCACATGCATCGAGTTTCTGTGAGCCATAATTCAATAGTTGTTGACTTTTTCAAATTAACTATATAAAATTGAACAAAATGTATTCCTTTTTCAGATGCAAAATCAAACCTAAAAATTTAGTTTTTGCTTGTAATCTATGCTTTCAAAACTGCATATGCATCCAACGATTTTTACTTCAATCTCTTTGTAAAAAAAGTAGACATGTTTTTTATGCAAAGTTTTTGATGATAATAAAGTAGTTCAACTCAATCATGCAATCATTATGAGGATGTGAGCAAATGGAAAATGTCAGTAAAAGAAAACCACTGTTTCAACAATAACAGCACCTTTAACAAATCTTACTTAAATAGTCTACCTTTATATTTGTGTTTCAGTACTGGCAATGGCAAGTTGCTGCATTTTGCTTGCTCACATCATGGTTAACTTTGGCACTGTTTGTGAGGAAACTTCCAACTCTTGGGATTTATGTTATTATGCTGTTGGACATCATGCACACTTTCGCAAAATTTTTTGTTACATTTCTGCTTTTTATATTGGCATTTGGTTTATTCTTCTTCATGATGCTGCAAAACCAGGTAGTCCTGCATATTTAGCCATATCATGTTTTTCCACTATATCTTTCAGTTAACAAATTGAGTTTGTCATTAGTTGATGTAGTAAGGATGAATTCAAAAGCTTTCAAGGATGAATGCAAAACCTAATACTGGGTGCTGGCTTACAGGCTGAAGTTTACCAGACTTTCCCCCTCTATAGTCTAAGGTAGCTGCCTTCTCCATAAACCTATGATCACTAAATGTTTGAATACAAACACACTTTTACTGACATACATTTTCAGTGCAATGTATTGAAATACCCACACAAAAACGATGGTAACTTTGGATGAGGAGACAATCGCTCTTTGGATATTACAATCCTGCTCAATTTAAGTTTTTCTGGCTAAGGTTAATATCCTGAATCTGTCACACTATAATTTACAACAAACCCACAGAACAATACCAAACATAAATGGCTATTATAGCTATCACGCTGGAATTTAACAATGTTTTCTACTAGTACCTCTTTCCTGTAGTCACTAACCTATTTGCAAGCTTTTCATTTGCTTTGATATGATGTGCAATAGATGGTGTTTGTCTTTGGTGAATAGTTAATATTGAACCACTGCAGCAAGGGAGAAAATGTGAAACCCAGATTTAAGATGCGTGGGTAAGTTAGCTTCACCAGAAAAACTTTGGAATTTACTGATTACGCCACAATGTCCTATTTATAGCAAGCTTAAATCACATTTGTTATTTGTCCATGCACTTAAAAACTTACATATCTCTTTCAACAAGCATTGATTTTCCACTGGCTGAAAACATTTACTGCGTCACAAAAAGGCCTGCACCTTGTTTTTAACAAGCAACTTGACACCAGGACTACATGCCATAAAACAAATTATGCTTGATGGGCTTTCAGCTTTAAAAGGTCAGTAATGCAGGTTAGCCAAAAGAGCAGGTGCTGAAAAACTTACTGCCAAGCTTTAAAATTGTTTCTCAAGGTTAAACTTCACCTCCACTTGTATAAAACTGTGTGATCATGAACAAGTTCATTTTTTCTTTTTTTTGAACATTTGCTTTGCATACACATAACGCAATATACTTGTTTAGCCAAATCAGCAAGATACCTTTGCTTTGAACCAAAATTACTGGAAAACAGGAAGAGCAACAGCATGTCACTAAAATCGGTGTTACCACTAGGTTCAGTAAGAAAACTTTTGGTACAATCACCATCAAATTGTTTTCAAAGTGATATTACAAAGATGCAAAAAAGAAGTGGATTTTAGCTATTCCATAGGTATATGCTTATAATTTGATAAAAACTCTTTTAATGACTTCTCTTAATTTTAAGTTATGACCCATTTGACAATGCACTGCACAATCGAAAATAAGATGGATTAGAATTATGCAGATGAATTTAATACCACTTGTATTTGCATAAATTTTCAGAAGATTTGTAAGAGCTAATTCATCAAAAGTTTTGATTTTCAACAAAATTGATAGAAAATGCAGATCCAAGGTATGTTTCAGGCAACATTTCAGACAGTATGGGAGTCACTTTTGAAAACTTCAGTTATGATGATTGGAGAGTTGGACTATACAACAATGTTTTATTCAGATGATGAGACCCAAAACGTCACCAACTCCTTATTTACAGGATCTGATGTATGTATTCCCGGAACTTTTTTTCAACCTTAAAAATTTCCTTGACTGAGTTTACACTTGATCAATAGACAATACAGATTAAGTCACTACGTATGATGAAGTTTATGTTCTGAAACCATATTGCAGGTAAACCAAGCATTTTTAAATGATGGTTTATTGATATTAAGCATTGAAATAAGTAGCTTATTATACTGTACATGAAAAATCAATAGTTGATGCAGTTTTGATGTTGTACTTGAACACTTAAGAGTTCTATGAATCTCAAACATGCAGTAGATCAGCATTAGCAAACATCTTGCAACACCACATGTTTTGCGAAGCCGTTTTGCAATGCTGTGTAAATGATTCTTTTTTTTCAGAGCAATGATACAGTGACAATACACTATCGTGAACTAACAACCATTGTTTATATTATCTTTTTGATTTTTATGCCTATTGTTACAATGAATGTTCTGGTAGGACTGGCAGTTGATGACATTAAAAGTGTGCAAGAACAAGCTACACAACAAAAAATGGGATTGCAAGTAAGCATGCCTGTTTTTGAAATTTTGGGTTAAACTTGTATGGTATCAATGCATTTTCCACTTATTCTTACAAAGGTGAATTGATTGCATACATTGAATTTTTTGGTATTGTACAAATACAAGACTTTTGGCACACTTAGCAGATACCAAATATGCAAGTGTCTGGTTTTTAAATGTAAGCAAAGCTTCTTTAACGTGTGCTTCAAAAACTAACATTTAACTCAAAAGTCCCTAAATGTAATTAATTTAATAATTCACTGCTTATAAAAAACAATGACTGCATGCACACACACATGAACTTAAAAATACAAATCACCTTAAATCCTGCTATAGATAGGGAAATTTTAAGTGGTTCAAGCATCAACTCTGCTTGACTTAAAGACAAGTTGCATCAGTAAACCACCATTCAAAATTTATTCTAGGGTCCTCAACTTCTAGAAAGATTTTAGGTGATTGCCAGTGTCATTTAACATCAAAATGTACATTTACATAGGCCTCTTTATTCTATCCTATTGACCCATTCTCTTTCTATATTACAGGTAAACCTGGCGTTAGATGTTGAATTCCTAATACCTGAAATGATACGAAAGCATTTGACAGTTGGAAATTATCGCATGTATCCCAACAAGTACAAAGAACGAAACAAACTTGTCAGATTTTTGTTTGAAGATCAAGAGTTCAGAACAGATGCTATTGCAAAGCTGTTGCAGTCTGAAAAAGTAAATCTCAGTTTATTCATTTCATCCCAATTGTTGACGGTATTTAATCCTGACTGATTGACTAGGTTTCATCAAAATCCTTATTTTTTTAATGATGCAACAAACAATACTGGTGCATTGTTGTTGCAATGGCAAGAATGCCTCATGGCTTGTGTTTTTTTTCTGTAACCATATTTCTGACTGCAAATATAGAGGTCAAAAACAACTTTGAATATTTGAAGTACTGAAATGATTTGCAAAAAGTCATTTTTTAAAAAGTGGAATATGAAAATGTATGCTCATGAAAACAGTATAACTGACTTATAAGCTGATGGGGAAGACTTAGTCAAGGTTTTTCCAACTACAACTCTAAACAATCCGAGCAAAAATTCAAACTGCTAATTCCTCAATCTTGTTGTTACAGCTTGTAAATTTGCCACAGTGAGTTTCATAAGCTTCAATCATGACAATACACTGCTGTGATTGGTAATGAGAAAATTTTGTTTTTTGTTTTCTTACAGTGTTTCTTTATTTTAACAGGAAACAAAAGATTTGTTTATTGAACAAACCAGTCATATCTGTCAGAGCAGTCATGATATCAAAAAGAAGCTAGATATTCTAGTGCAACAGAACAAACATTTGAGTGAAAGTTTGGCTCTGCTGTCGCAATATATGAAAGAAAAGGTACAATGACAATTTTAAGGGCATGTGATCATGCTAACATGCACTGCTGTGTCATGAAATATGATGACCTTCTAGAGAAAGCATTATAGAAACTGAGAACTTGATAAAAGTATGCGATTGAAAGCATGTGTTTTTAGCTGTGTCAGTGAAATCATTAAACTTTTAACCAGTGGCTACTTTCGTCGATCTTCATCATAACCTTTCCGTCACGATTGAATTTGTTAAATTTCCCATAATTTTTGTGCTCCCCTTCTAATTGGAAAAATTTGGAAAGCATCGCTGGTGAGAGGTAATACAAGGTTGCAGTTAATTGAACCTTTAATCAAGAGGTGGATCTGGACTTTAAGGTTAATTGCATATTTACGCTTGCTTTTACTGTTTATCACTTATTTCATACTTCATGTTACTTGCTGAAATGCATACTTACCCACTTTTCCATGTTTGCAGTTTTTACTGTTATTAACTAACTGATGGTAACTCATGCAGAAACTAAAACAATCAAGCATGTAATTGCAGCTCTGATTAAAAATTAAAAAAAAACCGCCATGAATACTTTGTGGTACACGTATAGTTATTATGACAAAAATAACATGTAGAAAAGGCTAGTCAGACGAAAACAATCTGTGTGAAACTGTGACTTCAAATTTTGTTTTTTCTTCACATTAAACTGAGCCAAATCTCAAAATCAGAAGCTAGGCTGGATGCAACAGAAGGTGCAAGCAAAAGCTTTTGAAAGGCACTTTAATCATAAAAAGCTTGTTGTGACACTTCTAAAACTTCACACATACAAACCAACCATTGAAGTCAATAATAGTAGTGTTTCAGTTTCAGTGGTGGCAGTTACTGGACAGCAACATATTTTCTTGTTCTTACCAAAGCTTTGTCATTTTTTAAACTTTATTCTCTCATTAATGAAAGCCTAAATGTAGGCTGAAACAAGATGTTCACTATGGCTCTAAATTTCTGTGTTGAACAATAAACGTTTGCTAGGAAAAATATTTTTGATTGTGGAACATGACACTGATTTTTGAAAGAAGAAATTTTTCTTGAAGTTTAAATGGAAAAATTATACAAATTACTTGGCAATTTGAGGACAACCCATCTTTCTCTGATAGAAATGTATCGGAAACACTAAAGATGATTTTATTCATCAAAATTCAATGGTTCTTACATAGGTCTGCAACAAAAAATAACAAGAATTCTAAACGTTTTTGCATCTAACTTTCAATCTGAAACCAAAAATAAACATGATTGACCAAATCAAAATTTTTTATGGATCATTTCATCTGTTGAAAACTTATGCACTTTCACAGTTCTAGTCAATAAACCACACATCAGCTGCTATTTACAAAGATTCTTTGAATTTATTGTCCCCATGAATCTGGTGAAACGAAAGCAAGTATCCAGATCTTGGTAGCTGTAAAGCTTCCATATGCAGCTGCTGGTTTGCACATTTGCCTATGCCAGGGTTGTAGCTAGCCGTGCCTATTACAAATTTTCATGTCCTGTCACAGGAAAATTTAATATAAATCACAGCAGGAACTTCCAAACCAAACCCTACCAAGCTGTGGGATGGGCTTCCTGACTTAGGTGTACTTCGAAATAACATCAAGGGATCTAGTTCAGTCGATCTTCGAGCTTCTTCAAGTAGATCATTAGTGGTCTGGCTGCTGCATTCCAAAGCATCCAAATCGATACCATGTTGGCTGAAAAATGCGATAGGTTGATCTTAGAAACCAACAGGGTTTGTTTATAAAAAAAAAGTATATGCAAACAAAAAATAAATTGCAGAAAAATTTGTTAGGAACAAGCAACATCATAAGTTAGTGGAAATGAATGAAGACAGCCCAGAAAAAATGCAGCAGAAGTTGTTAATGAGGGAAAATATGCTTACAATGCTCTGCAAGTACAAATAAGCTGAGAGGGTTTAGCATGAAGCACATTCAAGTTTAAGATATAAACTAAAATGCAAGGAGGGCTATTTTGTAGGCGGAGTATGTGCTCTGGTTAACACACAGTAACTGATTTTTTGCTAGGAAAAAAGGTTCCTATCGACAAATGTAAATAAACTTAACTGTTTTGTTGGTTATTTTAAGTTCAATGCTGCATAGCAGTTTGATAAAATTTAATATGGGTGGTGATGGTGAAATTCAGAAACGAATGCACGCCCAGTTATTAGCACAAAATTATTCTTCTAATAGCAATTGGACAGATTAATCACAACTTGAATCAAAAAGCAACCACCAGTTAGAAAAGTTAATAAGGCTCCTGTCACTTTCGCAACACAACTAGATAACTGAGAAAATGAAGAACCATGCTCTCTTGAGAGTTTTGGATTTGTGCAAAATTTGAACATAAAAAATCTTTTTCAACAGAAAAACAAAGAAATGTCCTTGGAAGTAATGCAAGCAAATATAAGGCAACTTAAATATTTAACACCAGTTATTTTGTTATCTACATCCACAGGCGTGCTTTTTCAGTTGTTTGCTGCCAATGCGTTTCAACCTGCCTTATGTATTTTTAAATTGTTACAACACCCCATGCAGTCTCTGTATGATATACAAAATGAATCAAGATGAAATGTCTACTTTTCTCTGAATTACAGTAAATTCTCTCCACCGGTCGGACATACTAATCAAAATTCAGGTACTAAGACTCAGTCACTGACCTGATCTGTTGAAGACGTTTTAAAACCATTCGAGCTGTGGATTTAAGATTGCGAACAGCTGATGTGCCAGAGATAAATTTTTTTCCATCTTGATTTTCACTACTGACAGCTTCTCTCAGCGCAACGCACGCCACCTTTTCGACATTTTTCAATAAGCAACACTGATTTTTGCCACAGTCTGAGGAGCTTTGCTCTAGATCAGTCATTGAGCAAGTTTCAGAGTAGTCAAAGTCGGCTTTCCTAAGACGTGCCTAGGGCCCATCACAACCGATCGTCGTGAGGTTGCTGTTGCAAGCACGGTCTGGCAGTTTGAAATCAGAACATGTTACCTGTACGTCGTGACCGTCACGATCTGACCCTTCCTGATAATTCAACAACTTTTGACAATTTTCTGTACTTTGGCTTTCAATATCGACTGCTCTGCGGCTCGTCTGAAAACCAATGTTAGACCTCGAACAGTTTAATCCATTTCCCTGTTTCAAACAATAACTATTATCACCTCTGTGCCATTTACATGAACTTACGTCTTTACACGAGCTGGTTGTCTCAAGCTTGCATAGATCGCTTCTATTTTTGACATATCGTTGGCTTGGCGCAGGCGTAACCCTGTCTAACACATTTTTGTTGCTGACTCGTTTTGGTAAAGAAAGACTGCCAACGGAACGCGAATGGTAAACAGTTTCGTTTTGAGATGTTTCGCATTAGCTATGCGAAAACAGTTCGGTGCCATACTGGTATAGTTTTTGTAACATCCCAGGCGCAATATCAAGTTTTCCATCTTCACAGTTGGCATCTTTGACGTTTGGCTGTTCAGTTTCCCATCGCGCTTTGTCATGAAAATTAGTGGTTTGCAGGTGAGAAGGCGCAGTGGTGGCAGTTTCGTAACACGGCTTGCCTTGTACAGACCCAGTGCTGTCAAATAATAGTTTCAAACAAAAAAATCGCTGCTACACAGGTGTTGGGTTATTGGTCTGTTTTCAAACCGTTTATCCATTGCCGTTACGCAACCAGTACCCTGATCTTATATAGCGTAAGCCAGGGGTGCCTAACCTTCACTGACATAGGATCTACCTTTACATTTTTCAGTCTCTGGAGATCTACTAATCTGGCAAAGCTTTGAAACAAAACAACCCGAGAATGTGGCAAACTCGATATGATGCTATCTTAGCTGCCTTACCTCTCGTATTTGGCTTGGTAAAAATAGACTGTTGTGTAGCTAGTTGTGATTTCAATTCCTCTAACTTCTTTTTCTTAATTCACTTTGGACAGGAAAATCCTTTGTGTACTTATTGTAGTTCGGCAAACCCTTATACATGCATAAAATCACCCGCGATCGACTGGTTGGGCACCCCTGGCGTAAGCTAATCGACACCAAAAATCCCCAGGTGCAAAGAAGTTGCATTAGGATTTGTTTAGAAAACCTGTACTTACTGTTAAAGTTAGACGTATTTTGAACATACGAAATTTGGCTGCTCAAATGTGTGAGTTACTTTTTCTGACCATTAAATCTTCAAACCGTTTTGCGCGTTCACACCTTTTTGTTCACAACTGCTCACCTGATATTGTTCAGTCTTTCTTCTTGTTTCGAAAGCAGTTCTTGGGCGTTTTCAAGGTTAAGTTGAAGCGTCGTAAGCTCTTCTTGTTGTCTTTCGTACAACTACAACAGAATCAACATACATGTGAAAAAATATTCCTTTGCAATCGTTTGGCATGCGATAAAATAAGAACCTACAAGCCAAAGTAAAAAATGTCAAACTATGACTTAAAAATATGGCCAAGCGGCTTGGTTTCATAGACAATCTCCAGTGCAAAAGTAATCTGTTGCAACCTGAGACAGTGCGGGACAGATTACACGAGATCTCAAACATGAAATCAGCAACCTTGAGTCGAAAAACAAATGGAAAGAAAAGAACAAATGGCAGTTGCAGTTAAACAACAAACGATGATGAATGCAGTGTAAATGTTTCCCAGACTCCACGACAAAATCTTGAGTGATTTAAGAAATTTCTAGTCATCTCCATTCAACAATGTAGTTTTGGTTGTTGTAACACTGAAGATAACAAAAACGGCATCACATCCAGGCTTGGGCAACTGTATATAATTCTAGTTGTCTAATTAGCGTGAAATGTCGTTAATTCTTATCTCATTTGTGAAAATCTTCTGTGCGCTAATTTAACTTTTATAATTTTACTTATGCTACGTTGTCCAACAGCATTTTTCAGCAAGTGAGTGATGCAAGAATGCATTATGCGCAACGAAGAGATGAAAGTGCAATGTCACAATCACACCACTTTAACCGGCCGTACAGTCATAGTAGGCATTGTGACGAACAGTAGCTAATACTACCAACGTTTATGACGGCAACATCGGCTCCGTTGGAATGAGTCTCCTTCCACTCAGGCGAATTGTGTTTGAGATTTCCATATTTATGCGAATGAATTCTGATTTGGTATGGATTGAACTTTATTTTATTAAATGTAATTTTAGTTTGGAATTTAGTTTAACTTTCCAGTTTTCGCGAATTCAGTAAATCTGATTCTAATCTTATTTCGGAAAACGGAGTAGCTTTTATTATATTGCTAATTTAATTTGGAAAAGCTGAAAAACTCTAGATGTCCGAGCCTCATCAAATCCTACTGCTAAATTACGCTATACTTCAGAAAATTTACGAAACATTCACATTACCTCTCCAAATTATGCAAAAAAATGCTATTTTTACACTACTGAACATCAAATAGGGGGAAACAACCAATGAAAAATTTTGAACACTCTTCACCTTGAATGGGATGGCACCAAGAGCAAACGCGGAGGGTACGGCACCACCAACCCCGACTGGCAACGGCTGTGCGCAGTGAAATTCCAACATTATCAGATGACATTTTACGTTAATAAAGAGAAAAGAGATTGAGAGAATGTACTTTAATGAAGTGCAACGCAAGACCTCAAGAGGGTGTATCAATACCTACCAGCCTATCTCCAGCAATGAAAATTGGCTGCCACGTGCTAAGCGCTGTGTGCAATACACTGCAGTCCGGAAGTCGGCAACCACCTGTACGTGGCCCGCGAGGCATTTGTCACCGGTTCGCACAGAAATAATAAGTATCTTGTCCGAAAAAATCAGAAAACAACTCTGCCGATGTACTGGACGAAAATTAAGCCAGAACATCCTGACATCGTAACAGGAGCACTGAAAACCCTGCTACCATTCCCAACGTCCTATCTTTGCGTGATTTTCTGTAGTGACAGCAGCCAAGACAATATCACGAAGCAGACTGGACATATGAAATACACTGCGGGTGTCACTGTCTATTAATTATTATCAGTGCTATCACCCCAAGATGCGAACATCTCGTTGCAGAGAAACTAGCTCAAGGCTACCACTGATTCAGCGTTATGGAGAGTTGCATTAAATTTATATGCAATTAAAATTCGTTATTTCATTTTCGAAGTATTTATCTGCCACAGTTGCAACTTGTCAGCGTTGATATATTTTCGTTTCATGTCTGGCCTCTCGCGTTCATTTTGCAATTGACCTGTATAAAAAAATATCATTCATAACAGGCGTTCTCTCGCATACGTTCGTTCGCGGTTTACTCGAGCTCATCCGTTAGAGCCCGAGCTGCCCTCTGCAATTAAGTATTTTTTCGAATATAATTCATATTAGATTGAATGTTTTTTTGAAGCAATGGATTTGCACAGCCATAGAACATTGAATTTAAATTCCAATCCAATGGGCAGTCCCATTCGAGAATAATTTCAAACGAACGATAAATTGTCCAGTAACTCGGGCTAATGAATGAGCCTAGTACGCGTCCGTACGCAGAGGACTAACTGGCGTTGTCATTGCTTTGTCACGTGCGTTTCGTAACAGTGGACGAGTTCTCATGGCAACTTCTCATTGTTGCGTAAATGACGTAACAGAGCAACGATAGTGCCAGCCAGAATGAGAGCAACTGGAAATTTCAGTGATGCAAGCCTCGAACGGTTGCATTCAGTCAGTGTCAGTTGCGCGATGAGCCAGAGTGACGCTGTTGACCTGGAGTCGCCCCTGATCTGCCGCACCTTGAAGACGAGTCCGTGGAAACAATGCCTAGACCAACGGTGCACAACCTGCGGCCTTCGATAATGAAATTTGCGGCCGTCCACATGTGATTTAAGATATAAGATTGGGCGGCCGTGCTGGCGTATATTGAAGCAAAACAAACGCAAGGCAAGAAAATCAGTCGACACGATGCGTAAAAATCTGCTTTGCAAACTTTTCTTTTAATATACTCGTTAAAATATGTGACATTTTCATTATACTTTTAGGCACAAGTAAATGATATACCGGATAAAACCTATTCTTTAGTTAAACGCATCTCATAAATGTAACTCGAACTCATTGGCGGCCGTACTTCATATAAATAAAAGTAATGCGGCCGGCAATAGCAAAAGGTTGTACACCCCTGGCCTAGACCTTATACCGGTCAACACAGCTTGGCGAATACGCCAGTAGCCCGCAACACGATTTGAATTATTTGGCGCAAGGGAAAAACTCTGAAGAAAGTTGATTCCATTTTTATTATGCAAAACTGAGATTTTGAGCTGTTTCAACCAAAAGTGGATACTTTTCACAAAAAAAATCAATTGAATACCAATTGAATGCCTATCAATGTTGCCTGAAAAACTTTTAGAACAGTTTCAACAGCCTGTAGCTGAATCGATCACATCCTCCGACCAAATTCAGGGCTGCCGGGAGAAGCCACCCAAGCCGATTACTTAAACTAGTTTTTTGTGTAGAAGTAGAAATCTTAAATTCAAAACAGCCGAACATTTACTAGTACCCCACCTTAATGTTTACAGTAGGTATGGTTTTACAGGTTGCGCAAAAGGCGCAATCACTGTATATGAAGACATCCACTTCCATTTGTTGCTAGCATTAACTTAAATAGAAGAATCTGTGAAGAATTTTCAAAACCCATTGCACCATGCTTGGTGTAAGAGTGAGCTTAGTTTATCTAAAACAGCGGTGAAAAGGAATTTGTGGCAATTACAATGCAACCAAATACAGGGAGGTCCGAGGTCTTCTTCGCATTGTGAAACATTAAATTCTAGCCTTTGTTAAATTAACGAAGCGTCGTCTGTATTAAGGAAAACATCAGTGTAAGTTCATACAACACAGCAATCGTTTTAAGAAACAACAACGCAAAAACAATTTAGCGTCATAGCCCCTTATACGAATTTGCAAAACTTTCTAGTTTTACTCTGCTACGACGTAAACGTTTTCTTAGTCTTTTTATTACGACCTGTCTCAGAGCAGCCAATTCCACATCACTCCTCTCTTGCTTTGATTTTTGCAGTT
>Ga0210059_1006087_pt1 | contig 19376 bp, 14 predicted proteins | sample Ectturendosymbi2_FD_188042 | JGI IMG/M metagenome (GOLD analysis project Ga0210059, IMG submission 188042) | Ecteinascidia turbinata endosymbiont from Florida, USA - Sample 2 (SPAdes) (version 2) | ecosystem: Host-associated > Tunicates > Ascidians > Unclassified | place: Key West, Florida... | reverse complement strand
GCACAAGCTCTTGCATGGCAAGAAGCCTCGTTTCGCACCTTTGGTAAAGAAGCCGACGTCGCATTTGACAACCTGAAGCTTGTTCTGTGCAATCACGCTACTTTGGCCCATCCTCGTTCAGACGCAGACACTGTGCTCGTTTCTGACGCTTCAAACTTCGGCTGTGGCGCTTCCATCATGCAGCGCATTGACAACGCATGGCGTCCAATCGCGTCTTTCTCTAAAAGCTTTTCTCCTGCGCAATGCATGTACTCCACGTTTTCCAGAGAACCTCTCGGATTGTACCTTGCTGTCAAACACTTTCGTCATTACTTTGAGGGAAATCCTGACATGATCTGTGATCACGAACCTCTTGTGAAAGCTTTTTATTCCAGCAACCAACGCGACAACGCAAGAGAATGTCGTCACCTAGGTGAAATCGCCTCACTCTGCACGAATTTGAGGTTCATCAAAGGATGTGACAATGTCGTGGCTGCCGCACTGAGTCGCATTGAAATCAACTCTATTTTTCAGCATGCCTCTAAGATCGATTGGCACGCCTTCGCAAAGGCGCAGCGAAATGACTATGAACTTAAACGTTATTTGGACGAAACGAACTCCGCCAATGTCATCGAACACGAGTGGAACGGTGCAACTCTGCTTTGTGCCGTTTCACGCGATGGCACCCCACGTCCATTAATACCATGTGGTTTTCGTCGCATTGTTTTTGACAACTGCCATAATTTAACACATTGTGGCATTCGTGCTACAATAAAGTTTATTTCTGAGACATACACCTGGCCGAATCTCAAAAAGGACTGCACGGTCTGGGTGCAATCTTGCGTTCCATGCCAACAAACTAAGGTCCGACCTTACACCAAGTCAGCATATCAGCATGAACCCCTCGCAAGTGAACGTCTATCAGAAATCCATGTTGACTTGATTGGGCCACTTCCTGAACCAGATGGCAATCGCTACGTTCTGATGTGTGTTGACCGGTTTACTCGCTGGTTCACTGCCACTCCTTTGCCAAGGCAACACGTTCACACTGTCATCTCTGGTTTCCTTCCGGACTGGGTAGCTAACTGCGGCGCCCTCCTAAAATGTGTCACCGACCAGGCAAAAATCTTTCTGAGTCAAGATTGGCAACAACTCATATCATTTTTGGGCACTTCTCATGCTAGATACAGCCCTTACCACCCTCAGGCGAATGCTCAAACCGAGAGATTCAACTTGACTCTCAAAAACACTTTAAAGTCTCAACTCGACCCTGAAAACTGGGCCCGCAGGTTGCCCATGGTTCTTTTGGCTTTGCGCACTTTGCACCGCGAAGAATTCGACGCATCATCTGCTATTACTGTGTATGGCATGAACTTTCGGCTTCCCAACCAGTTTTACCCGACGGCCAACGAATGGAAGACTGATCCCCAAGCCGCACTGCAACGACATCAACAATGAGTGGCATCTTATCAGTATGTGCCCACACGTTTCCCAGCTCACCAAAAAGTGCATGTCAACAAACGTCTGCTCACGTGATGATGTCTAACGGACACAAAAAGCATTCCTTGGACGCACCTTGCACTGGTCCTTGGAAAGTCTTGCGCCTTGGCCCCAAAACTTACACCATTGATTGGAAAGGCAAAGCCTACACAGTCAGCATCGATCGCTGACAGCCCGCTTATATGCTGTCAGACTTTAACCAGTCTTATCATGATGTTTCTCGCTCTGCATGCCCTATCAACCACACTAGGCTTTCTGCTGCTCAAATGTCCCATGTTTCCCCCTCTTTTTCTCCTCCGAGCTATGTCATTCGTCACCCACCTCCGTTGACGTCATCGCCGTCCCAACCACGTCATACCCGCACCCGTGTTGTGCGCAGACCGGACCGTTACTGCCCATAAACAACTCTGGCTGCCTTGTCTTGTACATAGTGTATTTTTTGTTTCACTGCTGTCTTTGTGTCATCGTTGCTTTTGTTTGATGCAACGTCCATTTTCAGTCCACGCCCAGCTCCGCCATACAATCACACATCATTCTGCATGTTTTCTCCAGCAACGTTTCAACGCAATCATGCTCTTTCACCCGTTCGCATTTCCGGCTGCCTCCCGTAAACCACTATGTGCTCTTCTGCTACTTTTCTAACTCTCCTTTCACTTCTGCTATTTGTTCAACCACGCAACACGGCCTACAGCCCTGCCCTCGTTTTTGTCTGCATTCCAGCCACTATCTCTTTTTCATCGTGTCATTTCGCAGTTAACTGCTCTGCACAGCACCTCTAACGAGCTTTTTCAATGACGTTTTCGATCGCATCCTTTCCGCTGTCAACGGCATAGATGCTCCTACACTGCTGTGTTAAGCTTCGGTGATAAGTATTATTAACTTCACTCCAGAGCCGTGGTGAAAATGGATTGTGGCTTCGTTTCCGCAAATGCACAACCATTTTCACATTTTGTGTAGAGAGGGTTGGTGAAACATACGCAAGTTTGTAACTTTTTGCATTTAAGCGTTTAACGAAATAAAATCCAAACGTTTTGCAAACGCGTAGAGGTACTCTAGGCTCTACGTTATCAGCTGCATACGTCAATCAGTCGCTCAAAAATTGGATAAGATCCACGTCACGTCTTTTATGCGCGAAAAGTTTTGTAGACCAACTTCGGGAGTCCGTGTCTTAAAGCAAATTTGCTACTCGCTTCGAGTGAATGTGTGTCGGTGTACATCAGAAGCGCGTAAATATAGAAAACGCAATCATAATGACGGTCACAATGACTTCTTGCTCAACTGCAATATAGACTGCAAAAAGCATACTGCAAATCTTGCTCTTAAAAACCATCGAGATTTTCACCATCGGTCTTGCATGAACGTTTTATAAGCAAATGGTGGCTTTCATTCAAAATAAAAACGTGGAAATTTACTAAAAACAAACTTGAAAAGCGTGTGAATTCAATGAAGATTGACTTGTATTTGCTGGCTTGAACAGAATTATTCAGAATAAAAGCGCCAGAAAAATGCACCTTTTGTGGATGATGCTTTAAAAACAAGGGGCATTATATATTTAAATGTTGAGACTTCGTTGTTGTTTGCCACCCCCTATCAAAATTTCTGGCTACGTGCCTAACCGTTACTATTGTACATTTTTATTAAAAGGTGTTATGCTTGTTCTAATTAAAATTACATAATTGCAGGGATGGGCAATTAATTTGGCTAGGAAGCCAATACTCCCCCTCCCGACATGAAGAGCTGGTTGCGACTTGACACACAAGTCTACTTCTCACTGTTTGAAACAGTTTTGTGAGAGTGTCTAACTTCCCGTTTTTTACAACCGGTAATGTTGTTCTGACCGTTGATTATTCTTAAATCATGACTTATTCGTAGAAAGTGCTCAGAAAATAGATATTAAATACTTCATGAAACGAATTTCTAATAGGCAAAAATTATAGATTAAAGATTGATAAGCAAAGTTCAACCCGCACAGACTAATGAGAGCACCGCAAACGTTGTGGATAGTTCAAGCCCAATTCATATTCAGTTGTCTGCAATTCACAATAATAGGGATATTGGATTATAGCCCAATTCAGCAAAAGCTGTAAAAGATGACAGAAGGCACACCCTTTCGGCAAACCTGATCGCCGCACACACCACCTTAATAAGATTTCAAAAAAGATGCAAATGGAGCGCATGCTTTCATGGGGAATTTTCTTTGCAGTGTGAAAAGGGTAAAGCGTTTTGTGAAGGTCCGTTTCTATTGAATCGTCAGCAACGTAAAAAGAATAAGCAAAACGTCGACGTTCCGCCTCCCCTGGAAAAATTTCTGCGGACGCCCATGTTGGGAGTTCATTATTGCATACCCAAACGGTAGCCAATCATAGGCTCCTTCAGCTGCCTTTGCCCCCTGGCTCAAACCTCTAGTATCGCCACTGCTTCCAAGCATGGGAAATCAGACAAGCTTTGATTTTGCGCTTTACCTGCCGATTAATTGTCGTTAAGTTCAGAACATGCGGTGAAGCGCGACTGCGTTGTAGCACATTGTCAGAAACCGGCGAACCAGCTAGATTGAGTTTTTGTTAGCAAGCAATAATGCAACGTCTCATTTCATATGTTTGCAAAATCTAAGCAACATATTACTACCCGAGCATCCACATCGACCCAAGAACAGATCTGTGCTCCTGCTCCAGCAAACGTATGGGGCGCCGTTCGTAAAAATATTATATCTGACGGATTTAGCACAAAAACTGCTATCTCTGCGCAGAGATAGCAGTTTTTGTGCTAAATCCGTCAGATATAATATTTTTAAGAACGGCGTCCCATACAGACGCGTTAGCTTTCGTCGAAACACCCGGGCCCGGTGTCGGCCTTTGCACCCTTTGCAAACTTTCTCTGACGCCCTGATCGTATAACAGCAGTTGCGAATTCAAAACAGCTTTATCTGCATAGTTTCCACCGACACTATTCAAATCCGCCCAAGGCTGCCAGAACAGCGGAAAAACAGGGGGAATGAAGGGGTTGAGGGCAATGGAAACTTATAAAAAACATCACCAATTATGCCTGTTTCTGTCCAGCAACAATGCTGACCTCAAAAATAATAACAAATCATAGAAAATCACTCTGAAGTTTCTGGTCCCCGAACAGGTGCAATAAATTTTTTTCAATCCGATGTTGAAATTAACTTTGACACTTTCACAAAAAGGCACCTGCGCCCCCCATTATGGAAGGGCAGGGGGGTAATGCCCCACACTCGGCATTCCTGAATCCGCCATGTCAGACACAAGGCCTACTAACCTGTCCGCACAACTTCCAACCTTTCGAGTCATGGCAAAGCGCGAGTCTACGACGAAAGTACCTTTCCCAGTTAGTGGAGCTCATGCGCAGGGCAACTTTCGTCACGCGAGTTTAGGTGAAGAAGCAAGTTTTTCACGTTGAATGCGTTTTTGCGAATAGCAAGCGGCAGTGACGCGATGAGAGAAGACGTTCGCAGCGTGCACAAGGAAAGAGTTAAATGACGATGGTAAATACAAAAGATCCGGGCAACAGACACGATAGAAAACAACAACTGGGAACAAACAGCAAACACTGAACAATTGGTCGGGCAAAAAATAAATGCTCGCTCTTTTCGCTACAGCGAAACACTACTTCAAATTTCCGCCGTGATTTTCACAAATGCTGGTGCGCATAACCGTGGCTATTAATGCAATTGTGAAGTCACCAAAATGAGCAATAAACCCACCTTTGGTCCTGTCCTTTTTTGATGGCAAAGGGCGTAGCAATATTACAGCATAGAGCAACCTTCTCCAACGGTTGCTATTAAATCCGTTCTTCGGAATGCAATTTTAAAGTCACCAAAATGAGCAACAAATTACCCGTGGTCCTTTCTTTTTTTGATGGGAAAGTTATTTGAAAAAGGTCTCGAACAGGAAACCAACTTCTCACATTTGCAAGAATAGCAAACACATGGATGTTGGAAAAACACAATTTTAAATGTGGCTGAATTGTTGAACAAGTAATTTCATACTAAAACTTCAGAGTAGTATGGCCAACAACCCTCTCGGGGAAAGTCAGGCCATTTACGGGCGTAGCACGTTATTACAGCGCGAAGCAACCTTCGCCAGTACACAGTAAACACGATGCAATCAGTCCCGTCGCCGGGGGGTATTTGGTGGGCTTAGTCCCCACACAACGCTCCAATCCCCCAAAATTGAAACATGAAACACTATTAATCAATGAAGTTTTTGTCAATTTTTAGAATGTCAAGCCACTCCCTCCCCCGCACGAACGTAAAGCCCCCCTATGGAAAACTTTCTGGCGACGGTTCTGGATGCAGAGCTGATGGAACACAAAAACAGCACAACTCCAAACATGATCGATGATCGAGTGAAATTGAAACAAAGACCAGCTGAGCGTTCGACGCGCAAAGACGCAAGTTGACGTGATGGTTGCTTTCAAAACAACGCTTCTCAATTCGATCCTGACGCAAGACGTTTTTTAGACTGTGACGCAACAAACACGATCAAAACATCGCGTACTTCAAACCTGTCACCGTCATCATCAACAACACAATGTCTAAAAAAACTTCTTTCCAATGATGCAATAGACAAGCACGGTAATATAAAAATGCTAATCACGGAGAGTAACACAATCGGCCATAAGCAAATGTAAGCAGTTGCAATATGTTCAGTGCGTGCCGGAATCTGTACATGAGCCCGCGGGGCTTTCTTCTCATCCATGGAGAGGTTGCTTTTCCTAAAGCATGAGCAAGTTTAGGATTTGTGGTTGAACGGGAAGAGTTTTGCATAGCAGAGTTATTTGGCCATTTTATCGAAACTGCTGCACAGAAGCAGGGAAAAAATCGGAGAAGTACTAAAAACAAGAACCAGCGAATAATCCTTTTTGAACAGATTGATATAAATAAAGATTTCGCTGCAAGGTTTTGTTCGCTATTTCGATAGATAACCACCGCAATGCAGGATACATACCGAGTAGTCTGGTGGTTGCAGCTGTTGATTAGCGGGCTGATTCATCGCTTGACCGTACGCTGGCAACATCTATGAATGCGACAAGGCACGACGTGAATTTCGCGACGGTCTATCACGTGACGCAATCGCGTCACACGATCAGAAATCACGTGACGCAATCGCGCAATAAGACTGGCCAGTGCGCGAGTGACAAGAGTGTTCGCAAGTCAGGGCACAGCGGTGACGTTTGTGACGTATTTCCGCCAGCGCGTTCTCGATGGAAACCAATGTTTCCCCCCTCGTCTGAACGAACCACTGTTGTTATCGAACCTCGGCGAAGCGCGTTTCACAGCAGCTTTGAAACAAGCGAAGACTTTTGCGAAGTTGCGCAGCATGTGGCAAAAGGGAACGAACTGAGTCAGCATTGCAGCGGCTCGCAACGAGGCAAACGCTTCATTTGCGTCAATCGGAAGTGATTGTCAAATGCCCGTCGCACGAAAAATTAAGAGATGCTGACGTTTACTGATTACCAGATGGAAATCCGAGCTTGAATAAAGGTTTGTCGCCAGCAGGGTTGCGGAGTCGGAGCCAAAATGTTCGACCTTTCCAAAATATCCGACTCCGACCCTTTAATATTTAAAGGAATAAAATTTGGCTGTTGTTGAAATCAATGGAAATCGTGGTGCACAGCAAGAAATCTCTGTTTCAACAAAAGTTTCAAAAGAAATTGTACCATTTCAACAGGAATTCCCAATTTACGAGTGTGATGTAAATAATGATCCCATTGGACATCCGGAGTCGTAGTCGGACAAAAAAATCCGACTCCGACTCCCAGTGTTGTTAGGAATCCGGCTCCTCACGACTCCGGCTCCGCAGCCCTGATTTTTACGCTGCAAATGTATTTTCGCACCGCCACACTGAGCATCAAATGTGAGACACCATTTGCAAATACCTTCAAGCGACAGCGCTACCGACCCTGTAACACATTGCGTTTGTTTTTCATCGTTACGTAACACAAGCCAACTTCGTGGCTTTGCCTGTGTGTAAATAATTTTTTCCAGCTTCAGTTGTGGTGTTTTTTACTAACAAAAATCGGAAATTACCCAAACAAGTCCGTGTAAGTTGGTGCTGTCATTTATATTCAAGAATTTGAAACACTATTTTCTATATGTTTGTGAAGCGATTTCGATATTCTAAGAAGTTGCTCGACTGTCTGTTGTGGAGGTATCGTTTGCGCAGTAACATTCACCTTTCTGTTTCTGCATCAGCAAGCTGAATATCAAGACATTCTGGCCCGTCGTCGCTATGACGACCAGTTAAAGCAGCAATCCGCAATGAACGAAGAAAATCTGAGAAAACAGGAAGAATCGGTTCAGAAACAGGAATCAATGAGAAGAGGTGGGTTTCTCTCAAAAAGTTGCAATAAACCGCACATCAACTCGTATTGTAGCAAAATTATGTCTCACATAAAGCATCCATGCGACTTGGGCGAATATTACATCGCGGTATAATTTTGAACTTTAAAATTTTAACACGACGTTTTTCAAAATTTTTGTTCCATATGGCCCCCGATACTGCGTGGTAGGTGTTGATTGCTTGAAATCAAGTTCTTTATGTGTCCGAAAAAGTTGAAATTGAAGGTTTTGCATCTGTTTTGATTTGTAGTGCTTTGATGACGATCGACCCCAGCACCTTCTGCCACCCTTTTTGTGTGCGGGCCCAATTTATTCACCCGGCACACGTGACAGTTGAAGCGATGCTGCTGCTCGCGAGCGACACCTGGCAGGATTGTTTGCAATTTCAAACAGAAATCACTTGTATCGAAAGCGTCATTGTCGAACACCGAGCAGTGCTGCACAATTAATCGCGACGTATTTCTTTCTGCGACGCAGCCACACTCGAACACGAGATGAAGCTGCGCCGCGAGAACGACATGGCACGTGCCGAGGCGGAAGCGATCGCTCGCGCGAAGGCCGACCGGGAAAACAAAGACATTAGAAGGGAGGAGATCAAACTGAAGGCGGCCGAGAAGCGGCAGACCACGTTGGAGTCGATCAGGTAGAAGTTGTCGTTTGCGTTTTGTGGTTGGTCCGCAATCGTAAGGTTTCAAAGTGGGCTGCTTGAACGCGTGGTTAATAAAATCCAGGTACGTCATAACAGGACTCCTTTAATCTTTGAAACGATGTTTCGACTCTTTTACTTGCTGCGAAACCTTGGCTGGTTCCAACAGCAGTATTTTTCAGATGAATTAATGTTTTGCAATTGAAGGTTGTCACATAGTTGTTCCATTTCAAGTAATTAGCTTAAATCATCAGTGGCATCTACATTTGTTTTTTGTTCATATGTAATGTAGTTTTATTGCATTTCAACTTTGAGCTGATTCAGGGAACAGATCGTTTAACCATCTTGCTTACCTAGGTTAAAAAACGTGAAAACGCCAATTGTGTGGGACATAGGCAAAGAGCTGAACGCTTTCCTTTCTGGAGTAACAACGTGCCGTTACATTTAGCACTCCTCTTTGTGTGCATCAGAAACAAGCACAGACCTTGCTGGATCAGGATTAAGTATAATTTTTGGCCGATCAGAATTTAGCCGCTCTTCCAAGTATTTAAAACCACTGCTCACCTGGACTGGATTGGGTTTGGAAAATATTTCATTGAAAAACGTTTTGTACCTTTTAGGAGGCGTTTCAATCGACTGGGTGTGTATGATTTGAGCAAGGAGCTGCCGCTAGGCAATCGGAGATTGCTGTATTATATACCTCTGTGCCAGATCTGTGGTTAGGTTAGTTGGTTACCTCGTCGAATGCGTTTTCGTTTCGGACTGGTTCTGAACGTGGTTGTAAGGCGAAGTGGCTAAAATACTTCGCAGAGGTTTGCAAGATGCTTCCCTGAGGTGTGCAAAATGCTTCGCAGAGGTTTGCAAGATGCACTGCAGTGGTTAGCACGATGCTTCGCATAGGTTTGCAAAATACTTCGCAGGAACGTGTAAACCAACGGTTCTTGTTCTGGACAGTGCCAAAGAGAACAAAAATTTTTGCATGCCGGCTACTTCAAACGAAATTGATGGTGCTCACAGTAATTTTTTGTAACTAGACCTATATATGTCAGAACCTGTTTGGCTGTTTAGCAACAAGCAAGAGTTCATCAAAACCATTCCTTCACCAGTGTTAGTGGAGAGATTGCCCGAATGCTTCGTCTTAACAAAATAAATGGTTTGTCCACGCTATGTAGAAACAGTGTTCTTTCTGGGAAGCAAAAACTTGTGACACTGTGGCGGACTTTACCTAATCAGGTAGACGACGAGTTACAGCTACATTATGGATCAGTTCGGTTGAGGCAGGCCAGTAACCAAGAGGGGATTGAAGGGCCATTCTCCCCTGCTAAAATTTGGCCCAATCTGCATGCTCATTGCCCACACACGCACACAAACCCAGCCTAAACAGGTACGTAGTATTTATATTCAAAAGTCGTATCGAAATGGGATAGTTCTTGTGGTATCGATTCGTAATCGGTATTCGCTTGAAAATCTAGTAGCGTCGCTTCCGTAATATGCATCAGTGATTATAAGTCCCACCGTTGAACTCGGCATACCATCAACATTGTGTTTATAGTCGACACTACAGTACTGCCTGCTGTTACTGTATGTTGTGATTTTTATTTTTGCCCATCTGACAAGTCTGCCACTGTTTTGTTTTTTGAAAACTATGATTAGCGCCATATTTGTATCGGAATAAATGTTTCATAATGCTTTTTTTACCTCAACTTGATTACTTATTTTATTTGATTCAAAATTAGAAGAGTTCAGTTTGCTTGATGTATAATAAACTATCCTGCAAAGGGCAACGAGTGGAAGAGTGAAGGATTCTTATTTTATTGCTTGCTGCGGTATTAAAATTTTCTTTTATGTGCATTATAAGGTGCTCGGGACCGATGAGTGTATAATATCAATTAAAACAGTGCCAACAAATTTCAACCAGACGCTGCAGGTTGAATGACCGTTCCTGTGGTAGGCATAGAGCAGTGATTCTCAACGTGGTCCAGGTGGGGTGGTCCACAGAGGGTTCGATAAATCCTTGAAAAAACGTTCCGAAAAAGTGCAACTTTTACTGTCTTGTAAGACCGTTTTCAGATTTTTGTGTTTGACTAGTTGCTTGTGAGGTGTCAACGTAGCAAAGTTGTCCATGGGACAATTTTTTTTGAAAAGGTAGTCCATGGGTCAAGAAAGTTTGAGCTCCACTGGCATAGAGGCTTTTATAAAAATTTACGTAAGAGCACCGGGCCGGACCCACCAATTCAAATTTAAGGTCTAGGCCCGATTTTTGAAAGCTTGCAGTCGTCTCGTCACATGCATATGCATGCACACAAACATAAAACGTTGTTTACTCAGTGATATATATTCAAGTTTAAGCTTTTTATACAGCGTGGCCCAAAAGTAGGTATACAGTCAATAATTGGTTTGGGCCAAAAAGTATTATTTGCGTTTCTCATGGTTTTAATTTTCAGTTTCTGCAACAAACGTTGCAGGGGATGTCCCTGGTGTGGATAGTTCTGCGGAATCACGCCGTGTAGCTGACAAATGCCATAGCCACCAAAACTGTATACCAACTTTTGGGCCACCTGTGAGTTTGTGTGAACTTTTAGCGTTGAAATTAACGAACGTCCCATATTTTTAGAACTGCTGGAACAGTTTTGGGAGAAGGGGCAAAAGCATTCTTGTCTGATTGGCAGAAAATCACCGCTTTTGTGAGTTAGTTCTTTTCATGCTGTGGGATGCGTTGTGTTGAAAGTTTGCAATTTGCCATAATCTTGTTTTTGTTACTTGTGCTTGTTGTGAAACTGCTGGGAAGGTCAGCTTTTCACATGTCCTTATGTTCCTGCATAGTTGTTGTTTGGAATATTTGCGGGTATTTTTGCCTGCGTAGAAACTTCCTCTCCCGTGCATTTGTGCGTGTAGTTTTTTTGCGGTCAACCTCAGAGGAACCACTCCCCACATGATCGAAAAAGTTTTCGAATTGTCTAAAGTGGCATTTCAAAGTCCCTTATCATCGTGAAAGTAATTGGTTTGTATGTAGTATTAAGATCCTGTTGACGCTTATCATTCCACATGATGGAAAACATCCATGTGTTGGTTTAAAAAGAAAAATTCATCTGTTGAAACGTGCTTCCTTTTAAGGTGACTTGCATGGTTGCGTTTTGTCGTCAGCATGAATGCTTTTAAATTATAAACTTTTGTGATGTCACAAATGTCTTTCTTATTGGTAGAAAAATGACGCCACAACTGTTTTTTTATTGGAAGAAAAATAACGTCATAGATGCTTTTCTTCTCGATATAAAATATCATTGAATCGTGGCGACGTCTGTGGAACACGTGATTTCAGAATTCGATCCTAGTTCCAACTTTCAATCCGAGCTCAAGGAAAAGTGAAAATAATTATGAAACCAAACCTCTGTGGCGAAACCTAATTCTGACACTTTACAAGGCAGGAGGACTCACTTTGGTCGCGGCGGGCGTATACTTATCCAAATACAGCATCGGCGTGACCGCTCGGTACGTGGAAGCGCGTCTGGGCAAACCGTCCCTGGTCCGCGAAACGAGCCGTTTCACCCCCAGCGAAGCGATCAAGCACCCCATCCACACCGCCCGAAGATACCTGAGTAGCGCTGAGGACGCCTTGAAGGGAGTCGTCCTGAAGGTTCTTGTTTTCTTTTGGTCGATGGTCAATTAAGTGATGTTCTTTTCCGTCTGCTGGTAATTTCGCAATGATTGAACACATTTGAAATCAATTAGTGTAAGTTTTCCTCACTGCGTATGTCGTGGAAAAAATCCAGGGACATATAAATAGTCGGAACGATGTTGATACTAAAGGGAGAAAAATATATTTGGTTAATCAAAACACTTTAGAAAATGCGTTATTTCAACCTGGTATTACAAGGAAAGCGCGTAAAATGTCCATTCACATCTCAGAAGCTGGCCGTGCTACCCTCATAAAACCACAATACCATGCATTTGGTGAACCACTTGTCACCAACAATACAACACAATTGCTTTTAGACACCTTACTGAGCGCATTTCTTCCAAATTAACACATCAACCCTTCTCACACAAAATAATCCATGCAGGTTATTGCCGGTCACTTAACTGCACATGAGGTTATTGCCGGTCACTACACTGCAAATGATGGTACTTTTCATTATCTGCGCAAAATCTAGTTTTTATCTGTTTGATGTGAAATCTCGGAAGTGAAGAAAACTTTTATTTTATCAAAACAAGTGCATATTTTCTCTAACACACACTTTCCACATCAAAGTTTGGTCTGTCTACATTTAGATAAAGAGACCTTCACAATAGGATGGTCGAAACTGAACTCTTCGTGGATGATAAACTACCTTACGCAAAAGTTTCCACTAGTCTGTTTCCAGTACTTGGTACTCTGCAGGACAGTCACAATTCATAAATCTGGCGACTAAAATATTTGCACTCTCAAACAATATCTATTTTACTGCAGTTCAATAAAATTTTTGAAAGGATCCTATGTCGTAGAGTGTACTACTGCATTGCAAGAATTTAAGTTATCATCCAAATATCAATATGGTTTTAGGCCTAAACCTCCAAGTTATACGTATGCAGTTGACAGTATTTACGTTGATCTGTTGCGCAATGCTGATAACAGGTTACATTCTTGCTCCATATTTCTTGACTGGTCAAAGGGATTTGGCCGTTAATCATAGCATTGTATTTGATAATTTTATCATAACTTCAGTTAATATTTTGAATGGCTTGCCTCAGGGGTCTGTGCTGAGACGGTTTTAATTTATGATGTACGTTAATGGTTTGCCTAAATCCTCCGGCTGTGGATTGACCACCCAATCTTTTAATTGAGAAGCGGACACTCTACGACTGAGCTATCGCCTATTTTGTTTTTTACGAAGCCAGTTTTTCGATGCTGACGAGATACATTTGCCTGTCACTTGCTTTCTGAAAGTACCTGTGGTTTTTATATCCTGAATACGACACGTCAGAATGAATTAGTGACATGAAAAATCTACACGCTTCTTGAGATTCCGCAGAGTTCCTCTGTTTTGATAAGTTTTCCGAAATGTTTGTTTGCTTGGAAACGACAAACAGTTATTTTCATATGACTTGTATTGAATCGGTTTCATGCTTTGCAGCACCCACCGGTGAAAATCCGGTGCAGTTTTACGTTTGAAAAAAACTTCTCTTATTTCACAACAGCCTTCGTTAGAAGAACGTGTTCGCGATATCGCCATAGCAACCCGAAACACAAAACGTAACAAAGGGGTTTATCGGAACATATTGTTGCACGGACCCCCCGGCACAGGAAAAACGTTGTTTTCCAAGGTGAGTAAGACAGTTGAGATGCTTCAAGTAGAACAAAAGTTTTTCAAGATGTTCTCTGCGGCAATTGTCCCAGGAAGGGGTGCAGCACCCCCCCAGGATATTTTTGTGTTTTTTGTCGCTGAACAAGCTTTTTAAATTTATTTATGAGTAAGTTTCAGCACCAACTTGAACAAGATTCTGTTATCGATTGTTCTGCAGAATAGAGTGAACTACTCAAACTTGCTCACTTCGACAAAAACCAGTTTTTGATTTTTCATCAACTGTTTGCTTTCGTTCACAGAAACTCGCTATGCATTCCGGAATGGACTTCGCCATCATGACTGGGGGTGATGTGGCCCCGATGGGACGCGAAGGGGTGACGGCCATTCATAAAACGTTTAACTGGGCCAACAGTAGTCGTAGAGGGTACGGTTTTATCATTTTAGTTTTTTCTTCTGTTTGTTGTTTTTAAAAACCCTCAAGCGTTCAGCCCCATATTACAATTATACTTTGTTTTTTAGGTCGTTGCTGTTATTGTAGAGCAGGGGTCTCCAAACGGTTTTGACAGAGGGCAACATAAGTTATTACATAACAGGACGATGGCCGGATATCTTACGTGATGTGATTGTTTCGGGAGTGTTACGTTCTGCCAATCAACAAATTTTTCCCAAACATCCCTGTTTTCCATTATGGACAACATGTCTTTGTGGCCGGATGAAAGGGCTTCGCGGACCAGATTTGGCCCGCGGGCCGTAGTTTGGAGACCTCTGTCGTAGAGACTTGGAAGACAGATTAGGTAAACTTCAACAAGAAAGAATTTAATGTTGGTTTGAAACCATTCCCAAACAGCCTTGTCGTATGCGAGGAGTCTCCACCATTGGAGATGTGCACGGACCGACATTCTTTCCGCCTATCATAGCTCAGACCCAGCTCGCAGCGCGAAGCTTCACCGTGTATCTGAAAAATAAAAAATGGAGTCATCCCTTTGGTGCTCCACAGTTTGGGTGCGATGAACATATCCTGAGCGGTTATTGATTGGGCGTTGGTGTTGTGACAATTATGTTCCTTGCAATTTTCTCCAAGCTGTGATACATTTTTTTGTTTCAGGCTTTTATTGTTCGTCGACGAGGCCGACGCGTTCTTACGTAAGCGATCTACGGTAAGTGGCGCAGCTTCCGTGCAAAACGAGAGGATTGCTTGCAGGCGACAAAACCGAATTCATCCGCCAGGGTTCAGCTTGTCGTCTATGTTGCTTTGAACAATGACTTATTTTTTCATAAGTATGTTTATGATGTTTTGTATAATTATGTTTATCATATACATGTTATTGTATAATTATGTTTATCATACTTATGTTTATCATACTTATGTTTATGATGTTCTACATATTTATGTTTATCATATACATGTTATTGATGTTCTACATATTTATGTGTATGATGTTTCATCATATTTATGTTTGTGATGTTCTTCGCATTCTTTTTAACCATGTTGGTGCGTCAGACACATCTGTCAGATTCGTTCGTACAAAAGCATACGCAGTTAATTTTTGCAACCTGAGTATTTTGACGGATGCGAGATCGCAGAAGTGAATGTTGGTGATCTTTCCAGCCACTCAAACCTGAATTTGCGGAATTTTCATCTGCTACAGATTATGTTTATAACGGGCAAACTACAAGAGCGTATTAGCTAGCGTGTACTTTTAAGGGTCTTATTTTCGGTTAGCCTGGTTAGACCACTGATCATTGAATAGTTCTAGTTTCTGTAAATTGACGACTTATCGACAATCCAGCCTATCACGTGTTTCGAACAAAAAACATCAGGTCGCATTCGTCAGCGAAATTTCCGAAACTACAATCTACTGCCGCCTGTATTACATCGCAACCAGCAACAGCGTTATTATGAAGACCGCGATCCCCTGCAGCTTTCCGGGTTGGTGATTACCTGAATAAAGCCAACATATCGAACGGGAATGAGCAAACAAAGGCCTCACTGATCCATGAAGGAAAGCAATTTTTTAAGAAGAAAAAATGCGCCACGCGATTGTCATGAAAAAACAGACACAGCCTTGCCTGGTTTATCCACAGTTCTAATGCTCTTGATATTAGTTAAACTCTGTTTCCATGTTGCATGCATCTGCTAACGGGCTTGATGGTGCAAAAAAATCTTGGGCAGATTTCCATTTTATGAGAGTTCTCTGTGAAGGAAATACTTGGTGTCAGGGACATTTGTGTTGATTGAGTTTCAGGGCAGGTGTTTGTGATCACCTTTTTAGAGATCCACTCTGTTGTTCAGTATAACGTGCGGTGATCGATTCAATTACTTTTTAAAATTATCATCACAATCACATCGCACTGGAATATTATCAATTGCAATTACATTACAATTACTTTGCACTTACCTTAAAACCCAAGTTGGGACGTAATTATCTTGATTAAATTTTTTTGTTTTTTTGTAAATTTTTTGATTAAATTTTTTTTGCATCTTTCAACTTGCGTGTTCTTTTGAACAAGAAAGGCAACAAACACAGAACTTTTTGCCACATCGCATTTGTACGGATGGCAAGTACATCCGGGTTAATTTTAATGAGCTACGTTGTCACCTGCTCGAAGCCAATTGGCTCCAGTTTGGTTACTTTGCGTTCATTTTCGCATTCAGGAAAAAATCAGCGAAGATTTGCGATCAGCTTTGAACGCTTTCTTGTACAGATCAGGCGACCAATCAAGCAAGTAAGTAGTGTCAAGGGTTCTGTTTCAAATAAATGACTCGCATCGATCGCATCATACGAATAAACCTACCAGTGCAACGGTTGGATAAAAGTGAATGATGCCAAGTTTAATTTTACTGGAAGTTCCAAAATAAGCCAATGTGAAAGGCGGTTTAGTCAACTATCAAAAGCCAACCCCCTGTTACATTAATTTGTTTATCACACTCGTTCTTGCTGTTGCTTTCAAAGGGATCTGATCAGTTTAATTTTCACACAGGTTCATGCTCGTGCTAGCGAGCAATCAACCGGAACAGCTCGACTGGGCGATCAATGACCGTATCGACGAAATCGTGAACTTTGACCTTCCCGGCGAAGACGAACGCGAGCGTCTCGTGCGAATGTATTTCGATAAATATGTTCTGGAACCTGCGCTTGATTCAAAACAGTGAGTTGGTTGTTGTGAGGCGTCGATCGCTTTCTTGCTTTCTTTTTATGGGAGATGCAGTTTGTGTGGAAACGTTTAATATTTGCGGAAGAATACAATCGAATACAGCTGGTGAGTTATCACTAAAGCCACTTTTATGGCTTAAAAGACTCGATAATATGACTCTTCCAGGAAACATGACTTTAAATGGCCATAGTTATCACCACAAACGACCTTATTTTCTCGGTGGAGATAATTATGTCGAATAGATATTTTTGTTTCATTGTTGTTCCGTTGTCTTTACACGGTTTTTCACACTGGGGAGTGCTTTGCTCTAAAACTGCCAAAATTGCATTTCTAACCATTCCACGCATGTTTCAGACGTTTGAAACTTGGAGATTTCGACTTCAGCACAAAATGTTCTGAGATTGCGGAGAAAACAAAAGGGATGTCTGGACGCGAGATATCGAAGTTGGCTGTGGCATGGCAGGTGAATATTTCAGATATTGTACTTTGGTTCGATTCGACTACATACACTGGCGCAAATGAAGATGTGGTGAGTAGGAAAGCTCTGTTGTTGCCCAGTGTAAAATTTTCATAGAGGGAAGGGAACCAAGGACGCCCGGGCAGCGGTAGGCAGGGGAGACATTAATAGAGTTGAGGGCGATGAAAACCTATAAAAAAACAAAAAAATCGTTGCCAAATGTCCTTTTTTCTTCTCAGCAGCGAATGTTGGCCTCAAAAATAATAACAGGATTTTATAGAAAACCATTCTGGATTTTCTTGCTGCGCAAATAGCTGCAATAAATTTGTTTCAATTCAGTCTTGACCAACCATGAAATTACCTACGATACTTGTTTGAAATGGCACTTCCGTCCCCGTTGCCCCTCTTTTGAAAGGGCAGGAGGGCAACGCCCCGCTCTCCGGCGTCCCTGGAAGGAACACTGGTGGGTAGGACATTATTTTGGGGGATACATCGTAATGTAGTGTTGGACATGTGAAATATTCTTCGCTGTCATCTGTTGATAAAGTCATGATTTTCAAAGCAACTGCGAAAATACGGAAGAAAATATTACATTACGCAGTGAATGGGCTGCGGCTGAAAAGCCGCTGCAGCAAAGCATTGCAAGCAGATTTTTTCAAACACACTGCGGTTTGTTTCGTCACAGGCAATGGGTTATGCGTCATCAGACGGCATGCTTACCGAGCAAATGATAGACGAGCGAGTGGATGAAGCGGTCGAACAACACAAGCTCAAAGTTGATTGGATGAAACAGCACACGCCAGAGACATCTGGCGGGGGGGCTACAGGTGGTGGGGCGAACTCGCCGAAAAGCAGGGACATCGCGTCAAGTACTTTGTCTCAGAAAGACACGTGATTGACTGGTCGTCAGGTCCCTTTAGCTTCCTGTCTTGATGTCCAAGCCGTGATTGAGAATGGCTTTGTGGAGAAGATAAAGAGCCATTGTGACGAAAGAACTGCATGTGACGACGAAGCATCCAGGTTTAAATGCACCTATCGTTGTTGCTATGGCTACCGCTGCGTTATTTGAAAATAAACTTAATCACTTGCGGACGGTGGTAGTTTGAGGTGAGTGGGAAATGTTAGCAGCTTGGAAACAGTGATTAATAGGGCAACCAAAAGTCAATTTTTCTGCCTTTTCAAAGATTTATGAAACGTCCACAAACCAACTTTCACGCTGATACCATGAACCACTCGGAAGTTGTTAGGTCAAAAAAAAGAACAAATTTATCATTGGGTCAAAATTTTCTTGCAGCAGAGTTTTTTCTCGTTATCGATATTTTATTAAAGTTACAGCAACAGATTTTGATATGCTTTTCCAAGTATTGTTGCACGTCTGAAGTAGTAATGGGTTTGATGCGACTTCTGGCGTAATAATGTTACTTACCCCACAACTGGACGATTGAATATTAAATAGTCTAGGTATGGCAATGCAAGGAACGTGGTCTTACAGTACTTGGTTGGGCAAATGCTTAATCCGTTATGCATATATAGTGTTTTAACTTTATGATATTCTCAGATTTGACTCTACTGTAGTTATTAATGCATTTATCAACATATCACGCCTAAGTTTAAACAACCACATTCTTCAAAAGTTCGAAGTATAGTACATGAATAAGCTTCTGAGTTTACCTCAACACCTAAGGGTGAATTATTTTACAAATTCTGTGAATACTTAGTGAGAAGTGACAAAAGGTTTATGGTGGAAACAAATCGCCGCAGTGCAAAGCATCAAGGTTCGTTTCATGAAACTGAAAGTCGCCAGACATTTTTAAATCATGCTGTAATGGTAATGGTAATGGTTTATTGTTTCATATGACTCAGCCAACAAGCAGAAGCACCATAAAAGCCATCGCATGCAGTAAACCAACCATTAGCGAACATTAGAGCAAATGAGAATACAATGGCACAATAGCTGATCAGTGTAAACAAAGAGGGGCGCTGTGTCACATAGGA